>Ga0268282_1000909_pt1 | contig 13771 bp, 9 predicted proteins | sample saktaG_12_FD_190133 | JGI IMG/M metagenome (GOLD analysis project Ga0268282, IMG submission 190133) | Saline water microbial communities from Sakinaw Lake, British Columbia, Canada - sak_2011_5_24_120m | ecosystem: Environmental > Aquatic > Non-marine Saline and Alkaline > Saline ...
CTTGGAGTCGACCCGAAGAATTGTGTGGTATTCGAAGATAGCCGGTTCGGAATCCGGGCTGCGAAAATAGGGGGGATGAAAGCTGTCGCAGTCCTATACGGCAGCCACCAAGGTCGCAAAGCACTCGAAAAAGAAAAGCCAGACTTGATAGTCGAATCGCTTAAAGAAGTAAACGTCGAGCAACTGGAAAAATTATTCTAAAAATCGAATTAAAAGATTACGACTACCTAATTCTAAACAAGGTTATGACTCCTAAGACGATAGTAGGGGAAGCAGGGAAAACCATTAAACAAACACCAGCCCCGACAACACCCATACCCCAAAAAGAACAGATAAAAATGAACCTAGATGAGAGAAGTAAAGCACTAAAGATCCTTGAAGAACTCAAACCAATCAACGTCGGGGCGTGGGGTAAGGCTTCCGCACTGGTTGAACCAACTATATGTGATGAAGTTACAACTCTGGAGGAACAGTCTCGATTAAATCCTACTGACTATGCGCTACAGGAAGAACTTGAAAAGTATCGGGATGATGCAATAAAGACTGCAGAGTATTATCTAGTTGAAGAGGATCCCGAACGGGTAGAAATATTTAAGGATTTGCGATCAAAGGGATGGCGGGTACAAGAGTATTGGCCGACAGGGGAGAAAGGCACTGACGGTGTAATGTATGTTAGCCCTCGTTTAGGCAATCGTACCACAGACATTGATCCTGAGTCAATACAATATGACCGACGTATAGAAGACCAAGAAAACCGGTTAGAATATATCGCAAGACTCCATGGAGTGGAACAGGTCATGCACGGCCACCCTCATGGGGCGAATATAGTTAAAAACATTGCCGGAGAATGGTGCATGCTGGATTCAAAGAGGTGTGAACGCAAACAAGTCGATTGGGATGATCCAGCAAGCATCTTCGAAGCCTTCCGAAAGGATTTCATGATGTGTGGTCGAGAGTTGTATTCAGCAAGGATAAATGCTTCCGACCTTCCTCAAATGGCAGATTGTATGGTTGAGCAGTATCCAATATCATCCCCCCAAATTAAGCAGGAGACTCGGGATTTAATACAATCAGAATTTGAGGGACAGTATACTTACAGGGAGCTTGGAACCAAGTTATCTCAATTATTGCGTGAAGATGATAGAATAAGTGAATACAGGGAATCCCTAAGAGTATTATACAAATTGCAAGGTGCTTCGGGAGATAAACTCATCTCATCTCCCTTGTTGGCTGATGTTATGAACGCTATGATCCATGGAGGGGAAGCAGAAGATAGGCCTTCTACGGACGAGCTTAAAGAGATATTTAGATCAATCGGAATCGACGAGGAGAAGGCAACACCTGAACTAGATGGGGCTTGGAGTTTGCTCAAGGAAAAAGTATCAGAACTGGGAAGAAATGAACTGGAAAGTGTTAAAGTCCTTGGAGATTCTGATTACATTCGAGGAGTTATTTCCTATGGGATTTTATACGGGACATTCAAGCCTCCTCAAACGAAGTAAATAGTGTTTTTTTAATTTGTTTCAGGTTCAATATCTATATTGTTATGCAGAAACAGTTTCCTTTTCAGCCGGAGGGTGAGTTCGTCGACTCTTTGCATGCTGCTTTGGGGGAGGTTGTTTCCGGGATGGGTGAGAATGACTTCCGAAAGCTTGCTGGTGGGTCTGCTCCCATGCTTCCTTTTATTCTGTCTCTTACTCGGACTGGCCGTGAGGTTGTAAGAAATAGCCTCAATCTTCCAGTGGGTGTTGAGTCGCAGCTTGAAGAGTTGGACGAGCAGGACTTGCGTCTTACGCATATTAGGGCGGTGATTGATCCTTTTAATCAGACTGATGGTCTTAAGGATTCCGAGGAGGTTCCTTCCGAAGTCTTCAGGGATTTTTTCAGGGGATTCGCAAGTGCACTGGAGGCTGCTTCCGGCCATGAAAAGATTCAGGGGCGATTCGGTCACCCTTTCACTCCGCCGCCTGCCGATTGGGCTCCATTCTTTCAGGAGCTTGCCAATCAAGTCGAATCAAGCGGCCACTTCCAGTGGGCTCACTCAATGGGAAATTTTGGTGCATTTTTATCTTTCGCGGGATCCGTGAACGAGTGGCAGATAACAAAACTTTTGACTCAAAACTTCACCTCTCAAGCAGTCGAAACCTACTGGAGGCGGGTGGAGACCGTACACCGCGTTCTTGAAGACTCTATGCAGGATTTAGTGGAAGGGATGGCACTGGAGAGTGTTTCCGAAGGATTAGGTGGTGAAAGTGATGTGGGCGAGCTTGGAGGACCCCCCGTCGGAGAAGATGAGTTGAGCGGTCCCGGGACGAAAGCCCCACAACTTACAGAGCCCCCGCCGCCGGATCCGAAGATGGTGGCGGCAGCCGAAAAAGCCGAAGCTGAAGGGATTGTAAGCCCCTGGAACGAGGTTTCGCCGGCCGCAATCGTTTTGTTTAGAACCGAGCTCGACGAGAAATTGAACGGAGGGGATGAGCTTGCGTCCTCGGACATGCGCCGGATGGTAAAGCTTGGGTTTCTAACATCTGAGCAGGCTGATGGGCGATATGGGGATTTTTGCAGGAGATTCCTCTTGGAGAAGGGAGGGGACATGATTTCTAAGAATCATCTCGGTTGGTGGGATCGTTGCCTGGGGGTCGTAGGGGAAATGAATCAGGCGGGAATACCCTTCGGGAATGAAGTTGATGCTCTTCTTAATGAGGGGGTACTTCCCGGAGGGGAAGGCCAGACTGTAGGGGGTGGGCTTAAAAGATTGATTACTGAACGGTTGTTTGCATCATTCGACCACGGCTTGTGGAGCATTAACGCAAACCTTCCCGGTGATATCGAGGATCTTTCGGCAGCCGGCTGGATGGATGATGGACTGAAAAAATTCCTTCAAGCTAAGATGGACGAGAAATGGGAGGAGCGGGTCGACCCCAAACCCCGGGAACCTTTGAAGCCCGAGGAGATGCCGCCTGGATGGGCGGGTTTCCTGTCGGGTATTCGGCAGGATGCTGCCCGGATTGCGGATGAGACCCTTAAACTTAGGGAGGAGCAGGCAAAGCGAGACAACCGTATGGCAGACTCTATTCCCCCTGCAGAGCTCGCGGCCCGTGATCAAGAAGGAGCACAAGAGAGGGATAATCTGGAAATGATTCGGGATGGTAAAACACCTCCAACGCCACAGTATAAATTGACTTATCTCGATCTTTTTGAGCTTGCACAACTTACTCACGCGAGACTGGACATGAGCAAGTATCTTGCTGGGAGGGAAGGGGAAATTCGAAGTTCACTCGACGAGCAGGTCGCTTCCGGAAGTTGGGGGCAGGTGGGCCGTACTCTCTGGTCGGCTAAGCGGGCTGGACTCGATACATTCTGCACTTTCTGCCTTGGTGAGGAAGCGGAAGGCGGAACCTGGGGGGCGCATGTGGTTGAAGCCTTAAAGGATAAAAGCGCATACGACGCGGAAATACTCTATGACCTTGGGCTTCTCACCCCCACACAACCCTGATTTATTACTTTTACTATTCTAAATTATTCTATGGAGAAGGAATCTCATTTTCAACCTTACGGCTCGTTCATTACTGCCTTGGACATCTTTTTAGATGCTGAAGTCGACAAGCTTGGTGTAGGCGACATTGAGGGTTTCGACGGGGACAAGTGGTCTTACTTTTTATTTGAAGAAGGGCTTCGACGGCGGGGTTGTGGTCTTGCCCGAAAAAGTCTTCGGCTTCCGGATGACGTAGACTCGAAGATCGCCGGGCTTCAAGATCAGGCCACTAGGACGAACAAGATTATGGTCGCGCATCGTCCGGGGGGCAGTGAAACCGATTTCAACCCCTTAGAACCTATACCCTCTGCGGAGTATGCCGCCTTTTTCAGGAAGTTTGCGGAAGGTACTGAGGCAACGGCTGGGCTAGATACGATTCAAGCACACATGGGAATTCCTATTTCGCCGCCCCCGCAAGATTGGGTCCCCCATCTCAAGGATATTGCATCCCAATTCGACGCGCAACAAGAGGGTGATGGCCCTCATCTTTCGATTCCATTGTCAAAAGAGAAATTACTATATTTCGTCGATTATGCAAGACAAGTGAACGAATGGCAGATAACACAAACCTTGAGTCAAGTACCAATACCCGGGATAGCACAAGAGTACTGGAAGAGGGTGGATGCAGTGGCTCGTGTTATGGACGACACCTGTCCAGTGCGAATCCAAGAGCGGTATCAAACGCTTAAAGAACAGGAATAGGCCGCTCAACATACCCTGTTTTTATTTAACTTGTATCCGAATACTTTAAGGGGATTCATGGACGCGCGAAGTGCCTTAAAGGAGAAGGGGGCTCTGGTCGAGCCTGTTATTCGAAAGTATTTGGATTCTGAAAATGTCACCTTAAAGAAGATGCTTGCGCATACTGCGGCATCTGGTGGAAAGCGGATTCGCCCGGCACTGGTTCTGACTGCATGCGAAGCCGTCGGCGGCGACTCCGAAAAAATACTTGCCGCCGCAGCTTCTGTGGAATTACTTCACACTTTCACGCTCGTACACGACGACATCATGGACGACGACGACATGCGCCGGGGAAAACCCACAGTGCACGCGCTCTGGGGGATAGAGATGGGGATAGTCGTGGGAGACGCAGTATATGCGAAGGCTTTTGAATCGCTCGTGGACGTGCGCAATGAAGGAATCGACGACAGTAAAGTGCTCGACGCCCTCGAAACCTTAAACCACGCCAACGCCGAAGTGCATGAAGGCCAGATGATGGACATGTTCTTCGAAAAACAAAAAGAAGTCTCTGAGCAAGATTACTTAGTCATGATTTCGAAGAAAACCGGGGCCTTAATCGAGGGGTCGGTGAAAATCGGAGCAATCCTCGGGGGAGGGACTGACGATCAGGTAAGATTGTTATCGAATTATGGCCGGGACATCGGCGTGGCATTCCAGATTAAAGACGACCTGCTCGATCTGACCGGGGACGAACAAAAGCTCGGGAAACCAGTTGGATCCGACATCTGCCAGGGAAAGAAAAGCTTGATTATAGTTCACGCACTAGCTCACGGAAGCGAAAAGCAGAAAAAATCAATTTTTAATGCGCTTGGAAAAGACTGTGACGAAGAGAAAATAAGTGAATTCATAGCCGTCTTGAATGAGGTGGGCTCCATCAAGTACGCTGAAAACAAGCTTTCAGAATTAATTGTTTCGGCGAAAAAGTCTTTAGAGGTGATTTCCGATGGCGAGCCTAAGGAGATACTCCTCGGCCTTGCCGACTACATAATCGAGAGGACGCATTAAAATGAGAAAAATAAACCACCGTAAACTCGAACACATAAGAATCTGTCTGACCGAGGAAGTTGAAGCGGGTTCCCCCGGATTTGAAAAAGTAAGGCTTGCTCACGACGCTCTTCCAGAGCTTGATTTCGATGAAATCGACACGTCATGCGAAATCCTGGGGAAGACTCTTGACTCCCCAATAATCATTGAGGCCTTGACTGGCGGGGCTGATGAGTCACGAGAGATAAACCAGGATATTGCGAGAGTCGCCCAGAAGCTTAACGTCGGATTCTCGGTGGGAAGCCAGAGGGCTGCAATAGAAGACGCTGCTTTAGAGCAGACTTATAAAGTCCGTGATGTAGCACCCGATATTTTTCTCATCGCAAATCTTGGGGCAGTCCAGTTAAACTACGGCTTGGGGGTTGCCGAGTGTGAGAGGGCAGTAGAAATGATTTCTGCAGACGCCATTGCATTGCACGTTAATCCGCTTCAAGAGCTTATTCAAGCCGAGGGAAACAGGAATTTTAAGGGTCTTGTCGGGAAAATAAATGGGGTGGCCAAAAAGATCAAGTCTCCTGTGATTCTAAAAGAGGTTGGGTGCGGGATTTCCCGTGAAACTGCTAGAAAGCTTAAGGTTTCGGCATATGATGTTGGCGGTTTGGGTGGTACTAACTGGGCTTTAGTAGAGGGAATACGGTCTGGAAGACAAGATACTGGGAGAGTCTTTTCGACCTGGGGGATTCCAACCGTTGAATCCGTGATCGAACTATCAGGTCTTGAAAAACCAGTGATAGCTTCGGGCGGAGTACGCTCTGGTCTTGACGCTGCCAAGGCGATTGCCTTAGGGGCCTCTTGTGTTGGTATTGCACTGCCTGTGCTGAAGGCTTGGGAGGAAGGCAGAACAAAAGGGGTTGAATGTTATCTTGAAAGAATTGTTGAGGAATTGAAGATAAGCATGTTTTTATCGGGTGCGAGAAAGATCGGTGATCTCTCAGGCAAGGCAAGTTTAAACTAATACCTCCATGGAGGTGTCGCAGTCTCTTTTTCCTCGATTTTCCCGCGTTTGTTTTTCAGAAGCTTTTCAATCGAGTATATAAGCATTATTCCCGCGATTGCGCCCACCATTATGTTCAATAATATGATCAAGTATTTTGGTTTTTTCACTTTCTCGAAGTATTGTTCCCTCATCTTTTCGATGAATTTATCCACTTCCTCTCGGGATGCGGTGTCGTTGAATTTATCATAGATTTCCCTCGATTTCTCTGCGATGTCGATGGCTTGAGCGTATTGCTTGTTTGAATAAAGGCTTACTGATTGCTCGAATAACTGGCTTGCCTTTATGAACTGGCCGGTCTTGTTTGCCATAGACTCTGCCCTGTAGAGTCCTGGCGCATAATTTATGCTTGAAAAAATCTTGCTTGCATTTAGGGAAGCTTCAAAGGCGCCTTCAATATTGCCTTGCTCATACATCTCGTATGCATTGTCTGTGAGTTTGGTTGCGATCACCCTTGAAAGCATCTTCTCAACTAAAACCACACCCCCTGAGGCGTTAACGTCCTCGTATACTAGTTTCGCGATGTTCAAGTATTCAGTCACGTTCTCGCTGTAGCCTTCCTCGAAAAACAAGTTTAAGGCTAAAACATAGTATGCGTCAGCATCCTTTTGCTCTACCGAGAGTTCAAGGAGGATAGTAGACTTGTTTTTCCCTCGCGTATCGTTGTATGCCGTGAAAATCTCGTGAGCCTTCAAAACGTATCTTGAGGCGTTTTCAAGGTCTCCAGTATTATAGAGCATCTTCGCCTCCCTGTAATATAATTCAGCTTCAAGGAGGTCGGATAGCCTGCTTGTGTTTTCACCGGATCTTGTGTAGTTGATGTTGGCATAGATCATTGCTGCTTGATCCAGGTAGTCTGAGGCGTTTGCAATAAGGCTTTTGTTGTATAAGTCTAATGCTTTGGCAAGAATTTCATCGGCTTCAAGCCGAAGGAGAATGGACTGTGCCCTCGACATGCCTTGGGAGTCGCCTATTGACTCGTACAGGTTTTGGGCTTTAATGGTGGTTTCGTAGGTTGCGTTATAGTCGTCTAAGCTATACAAGTATTCAGCTTCATCAAGAAGGTCTCCGGCCTCTGATCTCGTAAATTCCTTCAGGCTTCCGAAAGCCCAGAGTACTCCCTCACTCGAACCCACGAAGAATTCAAGGTGTCCGTCACTGTTTACGTCTGCGATGGCGGGAGATGATCTAACCGTTCCTTCAGTCTTAAAGCTGAACCTTTTTTTATTGGGGTAATTGAATAATACGATGTTGTTTCCGTTCTTCCTTGCGTCTACGGTTATTTTCGACTCTCCAACTGAAATTTCGACTTTACGATTCATCTCCAAGTACTTGATTGAACCCTTCTTAAAAGTCTTATTATCCAGGGTTTTCAGAATATTCCATTCTTGTTCGCTAACAGTTTCAACTGTCTCGTTTATTCCAACTTCAAGTGCCATCTCTTCTGCTTTTCCCCCAAGTTTCGAAAGCCCCAGGTAGAGTTCCTCAAAAGAAAGATTTGCGACTATAGTGGATAAGCTTGCAATGTACGGGTAGTCGATGACGTAAACCATGCCTTCGTCAGAGCCGAAGATGATCTCTGGTATACCGTCCCCGTCCAAGTCCGCTATTGCTGGAGTGGACTTAATGGCCTTGTTTGTAGTGTATCCTCCAATTCGCTGTCCCTCAGTGTTTATAATGTGGAGGGTGTGTTTGTCGGTTCCAAAAACGATATCCTGTTTGGAATTACCTGTGAAGTCAGCTACAGAAGGGGATGAATAAATGCTTCCCGAGGTAGTGTAATTCCATTCTTCATACAATTTAGAGTAGGCGGGGGTTACGAACTCGCAGACTTCCCTCCAATCAACAATCCTGCATACTTTTCTCTTTCCGGCACTGCTTATTGCAGTCCCCCAGTAAATTGGCTTGATTACCGAGTCGGAGGATGCTAGAATGATTTCTTCCTTGTAGTCTCTGTCATAATCGACGACTGCGGGAGTCGCATAAATGTTTCCGTTCGTCTGATACTGCCAGATCCTGTATGGTGGATATGATAGAACATACAAGACGTTGTTGGAGGAGCCGAAAATAACATCAAAATTATCGTCATCGTTTGGATCCCCCACTGCGGGACTAGTTCTTATGGAATCGCTTGTCTCATAACTCCACTTGGATTCCCCCCTACTATTTAGAGCGTAAACGAATCCGTCCATTGAAGTGACTATGATTTCAAGATCTTTGCTGTCGTCGAAATTCGCTGCAAGAGGCGAAGACAGTATTGACTTATTTGTCGTAAAACTCCAAAGGAGTTTTCCATCGCCGTCGAGTACGTAGAGTACTCCGTCGTCAGCACCAAACAAAACCTCCATTTTATCGTCCAAATTTATGTCTGCAAGTGTTGGGGTGGACCTGATCCTCGCACCTACAGAGTAATTCCAGATTTCTTTTCCCTGATAGTCTAAGCAGTAAAGGTTGCCGTCGTCTGATCCAAACACGACATTTAATCTCCCGTCGCCGTCAAAATCGGATACTACGGGAGATGATTCCACGGCAGATCCTACAGTATAATTCCAAATGAGGGTGATATCTTCCAGTGAGTAATTTGAATATCCTTGCTGAAACCCGGTTCTTCCAGTATTCTGCTTGAATGTGGGCCAATCTTCCCCATCAGCCGAACAATATCCTGTAAGGCATAGGATTAATATTACGGGTAGAAGCGTGTTTTTTCCCATTAATACTAATTTAATCAAGCAAATTAAATAATCTCTTTAATACGATGCGATTTTTTTCCAGGGGACAGGTTAGCTTAGAGTTGATTATCACAGTCGGGTTCATACTTCTCATTTTCATAATCGTTGTAATCCTCGCCCTCGAAAAGAATATTCTGGCAAACAATCTCAAGCTTTCAATGGATGCGCAATCAGTTCTTGATTCAATCGCATTCAACATAAATACCATCAGCCAACAGTCTTACGGATACTATAGGTATGTTTCGGTTCCATATTATCTTTTCGGTTCCGTCGATTATAATGTTTCTTCCTCCAAGAATTTTCTTTCGATTCACTTTGACGGTTCAGAGTGGGTGACTCAGGTTCTAGCAGCTAATGTTACGATTTATTGCCTGGATAAGGGGGAGACCCTGCAAAATAGGATTGAGAATACTGGGGATGCTGTTATCGTAACCTGTCACAAACCCAACCTTTTTTTCGTGCGAGAAAGCTTTAGCTCCTCTTCGAATGTTTCTGGGACGAACACAACGATTTCTGTCAGAGTGCGGGACAAGTCTCATGTTCGCGCTTCAGCTTTTATAGTGCGGTTGAATGGTTCTTTGGATGATGTGGTTCCTTCTCTTGAGGCTGAGGCTGAAACGACAGTATTCTTCAATGTTACGGTTCCTTCGGTAGGAACACACAACCTCCCCTTTGAGATCGATCCGATAGAGCAGCTTGATGAGGGCATCGAGTCGGATAATTTTCTTAATGTTTCGTGGGTGATTGGTGCATGATAAATCGTAGGGCGCAGGTTTTTTCGGGGGAGTTTCTCCTAGCCTACTTCATCTTTATGGTAGTTTTGATTTTGTGCGTTCTCTTGTGGTATAATACGACGCGGGATCTGACTGAAGCTGAATCCTACCGGATTATGGAGGAAAGGTCGGTTGATGCTGCGGAACAATTAGTAAAAACTTCAGGAATCCCAGGCAACTGGAATACTAGTAACATAGAATCTGTGGGTCTTGTGAATGAATCCCGGATTCTATCCAGTGAAAAGATTGTGGGCTTTGTGACACTCTTCGATAACTCACAGTATGATGGCCTCTGCAACGACATTTCACTGTCAAATTACATGTGCAACCGTTATCTACTCGGACTTGGGGGCTACGACTTTTACTACCTAATAACCAACTTAAACGGTTCAAACCTTACGATTGGCGGAGTATTTCCTGCAACAGGCAAGGCACCCCAAAATCAGACCCGACTACTATCAGTCACACGGAACGCCCTCCTCGATGGGGAAATCGTCAAAACGGCTCTCACAGTCTGGTATACTTCAGCGGAGGAGTTCATGTGATAAACAACAAGGGTTACACTGTCATATTGGACTCGCTTTTCGCATTCACCATTACAGTCATGCTTTTCGCAGGGCTGTGGGGTGCCATACACTACAAACCATCTGACACTTCTATATCCTCTTTTAAAAGACTCCACTATGTCTCTGAGGATAGTCTTGATGTATTAAACAAGAAAGAGATTTTAGACGAGATTGGAGCTGCCTGGGCTTCTGCAGATGGTGATAATTCCTCTGCGAATTGGACTTATGCTGCTAATCTGAGCAAGTTTTACCTCGAACAGCTCGTACCTCCTAATGTGGGATACCGGTTCTATATCGAGAATGATGTTTTAGCTGAAAATATTTCGAGGTCTGAGGAATCCAAGTCTATTGCGAAGACTAATTCAATCCGGCTTCTTGTAGGTTATGGGTTGGGTCTTCCCACGAGAGGGGATGTTTCCAGGGCTTTTCTAACCAACATTAAATCCAAGACAAATTCGGTTTACGCGTTTTTTGGTGGGTTCGTAGGTGAAGGTAATCTCACTAAAAAAATAACACTCCCCGATGACATCGACTCCATAATCCAAGCTTACCTCGAATTGAATGCCGGCTCTGAATTCGAGCTTTTTGTAAACGATAACTCGACCGGAGTTTATACACCCTCCTCCAATGGTATGTCAGCTAACATAAAATCACACATAGCCAACCCAGAAAACCAATTTACTTCCGGCGACAACGTCCTTGAGTTTAAGTTTACGGGATCGGACTTGAGCACCCAATACATCGGCGGTGGATTCGTGAAAGTCACCTACAACACTTCTTCCATGGAGACTGTGCAAGACACTGGTACAGGTAGCTACTTTTTTCCCGGAATCTACGGTCTCGTAAACTATTATTCATCATTTTATGTCCCGGGCCAGCTGAGTAATCTGTCTGTTTACCTTCACCTTAAGAGTAATTACACGACTTACTTGACTGTCGGAGACACTGTTGTCTTTAATCACACGCTTAATGGGGGTGAGTTTTCCGCAAGCCTATACGACGAAAACTTGTCTTCTTTATCCTACTCTGAGTTAAGCCAGACAACTACGCCAATACGGCTTGGATCGCAAAACCTTTCGATTGGATTTGAGGGAGGTAACGCTGATGTCGTTTTGACTACTGACTTATCCTTCAGTATGTGGCAGGACAGATGCATGGAAGGTAGCTGGCATATGATCTACGACCGAGACAATCCAGCCATGAACGACACGGCGATTGCCGCGCAGGTGTGCACGAGCGAGTGCGTGAGAAACGACGGTTTGCTATGTCATTATAACGACTGCTCGGGGGGTTACCCTGAATGCTGTAATTGTGTATACGGGTGTTGGCGTAGTTTCGGCTGCGGCCAGAATCCTGGCTCAGTTTGCACGCTCCCCTGCTACACGTGCCAGTGGTATGGGGGTGAGGGAAATCATACGGCTGGGAACCCTTTTGGAGGCTCCTACTGCTATGACTGTACGAACCTGGGGTGTACTTACTGCTTTGAGTTAGACGAAGTTAACGAGTGGTGCGCCCTCTCCTGCGGGGAAAACGTCTACGCCTACTGGGGTGTTAACGGAACAGCAGCCGACCCGACCGAACCTGCCCCTCCAGGACAGTGCAGCCTGTTCCGCTGCGCAAGCTTAGACAGGTCGTCGTGTTGGTTTGACACCCACCACGCCTGTGACCCGGCTTATGTCCACCAGCACACAATCTACGACCTAGGCGGTCTACCGATGATAGAACACCTGTACTGCCCAAAACAGTGTTTCGCATGCGATCTCACAGGGGTTGGACTAGCTAAACAGGTAGATGATGAGTTCACGGAGAGAATCCTTAACATAAGCGGTAACATGATAGGGCTTGTATCCTACGGGGATGATTCATACAGCACCCATGCATTGTCAAATGATTCAGGTTCTCTTTCATCGGAAATCAACTCATATTTTGCCGGCGGGGAGACGTGTATATGCTGTGCGATAAACGATGCGGTAACCCTATTTCAGGCGACTAATGCCTCCAGACTCAAGTTTATTGTTGCCATGACGGACGGGGAAGCCAACGTACGATGCGGTAACGCAGAATCTGACTTGGACGGCGACAGTCAGATTACTGCCAAAGACGACGCCATACAGTCTGCGTGCACAGCCCACCAAGACTACAACATAACCGTGCACGCTGTAGGCTTTGGAAGTGACGCGGGCTTGGACACACTCCAGCGTATCGCAACTTGCGGAAACGGCTCGTATTACGTCTCAGACAATCCAGAGGAACTCGAAGACATATACGATGAAATAGCAAGCCAAATTATTGAGGCCGTCTATCAGGCACAGGCGATAAATATATCAATGACCTACGAATCGATTCTGTATCCTGACTCCTATATAAAATTCGATTACACCCCCGTAAACACTACGGGCTACTGTGAGATTACCCTGTCTATGAATACTGAACGATTCAACGACACAGTAGACTGTTCGGGAATCCTTTATACGCCCTCAGGCACTTATGTCGTGGATGCGAAAGTAACCTCTTTCTCATCAGAATACTGGACCGACTACGTGGGAGTTGATTCCGGCTCTGGTTTCGAAGACGCATACACTCTAAGAGATTCTCACTTTGGCTCAAACTATCAGATACTCGGCGACCCATTTATTGTAAACATCCCTGCCGACATGCTCCCCTCAAGCATCAATAACACCGTTTTAGTGGAAACGGGATTAAACATTTCCAATCACACGGGTTGCAGTGCAGATGACTGCGTAATATACAAAATAAAACTCTCCCGTCTTGTGGGATACGGGGATGTTTTCTCAAAAAGCGAGGGATGCAATTGGACAATCGACTTTGAAGACGGTTCAACAATGCATGCACCAATCCCCACATCCTATAATGGTACTGAGTTGTGTTATTATACAAGTATCAATTCCACAGGAGTTTATCCACCAGAAGACTCTTACTCTGATTCTGTGGTAAGGCTTCTCAAGCAACTTGACGTCGACTCAGACGGTAGGGTCGACGTGGTTTTCGATCAATCTATGATAGAGTTCGAATTTGGGAGGACTGGGGGAGTTCAAAGTCTGTGGGGGCCAATAAAAGCAAAGCTAATACTCTGGATGTAACTCCTTACCTACTCTTTCTCGTAAGGCCTCTGTGTTCAATAGTATTTTCCAAGTCAGTGAAGCTTTTTTCAAGTCTTTTGGATAAATATAATCCGAATATAATACACACTACAACAGAAACTGCAATGAACAATAAAGTGTTTTTACTGTCTCCCCCAGAAACCTTAACAGCCGTGAGTAAGCCAACAATACCCAAGGGCACAAAACCGAGCAGAAAAACCGCAGTAGACTTTTTAAACCTTTCACGCGCCTTTAAACCTGCTTGCTCGGACTCGGTTGCGTATTTTT
>Ga0268282_1000910_pt1 | contig 13769 bp, 13 predicted proteins | sample saktaG_12_FD_190133 | JGI IMG/M metagenome (GOLD analysis project Ga0268282, IMG submission 190133) | Saline water microbial communities from Sakinaw Lake, British Columbia, Canada - sak_2011_5_24_120m | ecosystem: Environmental > Aquatic > Non-marine Saline and Alkaline > Saline ...
TTAAGATCGTCGTTGCATTCTCCGGGGCGGCGATCATAATAAGCGCGACTAAAGACATCAACCTCTTGGTTTATCTCGTTATTACCTTCATCTTTATAGAAAGTATTGTCTTCAATAACCGCACAAATTTTAACTTTTTCCTTGGTGTCACAATCACCTTGCGGGATAATTTGCGTTTCGTCAACAGTCAAATCATCATCTTCTTCTTCCCAAACTGCCTTGATTATCGGAGAATTAGTGGGATCTTGCTCACAACTCGTACCGACGGTAAATCCTGTTTCAATAAGAGTTGCGCCAGGATCAGTAACATCATTCGTAGTGGCCAAAGCGGAAGTGGGTCCGGCGAGCAAGCTCACCAAGGCCAAAGCCGCAATAAATTGTTTCATCATATGTTTTCTTTGTTATTTACATAGTCAATTACGTAATTGATTACGTAATTGATTACGTATATTAATTTTCTGCGGATTTAGGCAATCCGCAAGCCATTAAATATCCTACTGCTCTCAATCTGCCGCAATTTTTGGTTTGGTTGAGCATCAAACCTCCACAGGGTAGCAATCTGTTGAGGTTTGACCTCAACACAATCCCTTGGACTGCGGCAAACGCGGAATTTCGGATAAGTCCCGGCCGACCTGCTTGCGCAAAAATGCAAAATGCAAGTTTGGGCGAGGTGAGACCTTGCCGATTACAGCAAGGACTCACCTCGGGAACAAAAATGCAAAATGCAAATTCTTGATAAAGTGCGGGTGGCGTTCTCCGGAAATTCGGGAAGCGCCATCCGGACTCTAAATCCCTCCCCCTTCGGGTACCCATTCGGCAAAACGCCTCAGGGCAAGCTTCCCTTTTTAAAAGGAAGAATAAATGCGGGGACGGGATGCAAAATGCGAAATGCGAAAATACGGAATACAAGTTTGGGCGAGGTGAGACCTTGCCGATTACAGCAAGGACTCACCTCCAGAATTTGGGATTCCTGATTCAGTTTCGGCTTCGGATTTCAAGTCGGAATCGTCGGATAATATGTTATTCAAAAACGGCAGGCTTTCTTGGCCTTGAGGCGCGGCAATGCCGTTGATCGTCATTATTCCTTGGTAGTCGGTTTTTTGTTCGGCGCTAAAATTGGACACTTTGACGGAAAATTCCATTTCCGCGACCTGGCCGGGCGCCAAAACATCGGGCATAATCATCATTTCATAGGGATCATAGAAAATCCACTCGCCGCCGGCAACGCGCGCGCCATATTGAATGTTCCAATCTCCTCCAAAGGCACGCCCCAGCCCCATATCATCTTGCCAGATCATAATCGCCGCCGGCACATCGCCAACATTGCGGATTGTCGCGTTGGTGATTTGATCGGCAACCATTTGGCGATTTTCGGCAACCTCGCCGTAATAAACATTTGTGAATTCAATTTCAACAAGCGATTCAACGTTCGCGACTTCTTCGTTCTCCATTTTCTCATCCAATGTTTCATCGTTTATTATTTCTTCGGTGCTGGTGGCAATCTCAGCAGTGTTCGTGGCGGTTTCCAACGTGCTGGTCGCGTTCGCGTAATCGTCAATGATTAATGATTCATTATTAACGATTTCTTCGGTGCTGGTGGCAATCTCAGCAGTGTTCGTGGCGGTTTCCAACGTGCTGGTCGCGTTCGCGTAATCGTCAATGATTAATGATTCATTATTAACGATTTCTTCGGTGCTGGTGGCATTTCCCTGCGCCAAAGCCGCGGGCGAAATTGTCCAGAAAAGAAATGAGGCAATGGTTAAAAAAACAAAAAAATGGAACACACACACGGGTCTTGCAACCAAAAACCGGGTTTGCGTTCCATCTTTTTGCGACAATTGACTTTTCTGCGGAAAAGGAAACATTATCGCGGCCGTCCGCCTCCCTCGGACAAGCAATTACATTACTTAATGATAACAAGAATACTTCTTGAAGACAACTGTGAAAAATGCAATCACTTTTCCTCCCACAATTAAAGTCCTATCATCTTAACAAACCAAAAAACGCTGTCAATCTTGCCAAATCTTTTATTCCATTGCCTGCTATGAAAACAGCGGAAGGGTGGGGGGTAGTGGAAGTCAAACTTCCACTACCCCTCCCACCTTTACAAAACCGCGGTTTTGGACTATATTTTTTGCAAGGTGGCATTGATATGGGCAGAGGGAATTACCCGCGAAACGCTTTAGAGATCGAGATTGAAATTTTGCTTCGATGCAAAGAAGAGCCAAAAGATCAAAACTCCATTAAAAATGGAGTCCGACTCAACAGCAAGGCATTATTCCGCCATTTGCATCACTTGACCGATTGTGGCTGCCTCACCGAGGGCAAAAAAGGAGTATATCACATCACGCCCAAAGGAGCCGATGCACTCGTAGCAGGCAGAAACCTTATAATGGCGTTTAATATCGTATAACGAAACGCCTTCTTTTTTTATAAAATTTTTACCAACTCTAACAAATCAACAAAAAACCAACAGAAAAATAGTGGAGGTTTGACCTCCGCTGCCCCTCATTAGCTGGATTCAATCTAAGATTTTTTGGGAAAATCTTTTAGCTTCGTCCAAAAAATAACTTTGCCAAACATAATTGCCCAAATCAATCTTCATATTCGGATAATCTTTCAAATCGGTGGCGCGAAAAAATTGAGCTCCCAGCTGCAAAAAATCAATATGAAAATCAAATTTGATTTTGGCTTTTTTAACCAAATCGCCTATTGAAAAACCATATTTTTTATTAATGCAATACAAATCAATAAAATCGCGCGAACGCGGATTTTGGTAAATCGTGAAAAGCTTGTTTGTGGCAATATCAACAACACTGTCAATAAATAAATTGCCGCGCTTGATCTTTTTTTCTATTCGCGCAAAAGGGAAAAAAGTGAATTCGGTTTTGATTGTTTCTTTCCCCATTTTCAAAAAAAACAAGTTCCTGTTGAAACTTTGCTGATAATCAATGCTCTCTATATTCAAATTCTTGCGAATCCCGGCAAAAAACGCGTTTATCCCGGAAACGTCAAACTCCGATTCGGCAAAAAAATCAAGATCCTCGGACAGGCGATGCCTCAAATAATATTCGGCCAGCGCCGTTCCGCCAGTTAAATAAAAATATCGGCATATCTCATTGTTTTGCCCGACAGCATCAAGTATTTTTGTTTGATTGGCGGTTAATATGGTTTTTTGCATAGAATCATTGACAAGTATTTTTTTTTGTTCTCGTCCAAATTAAGTTTGTTCCAATATTTTTCTAATTTTTCGCGGCTTAACTTTTGTTTGCCCAAACCAAAATTGACCATTTGCTCCAACTTCCAAATGGCATACCTTTCCTTATTTTTTTTCAATTCGCCGATATTAACAGACCAATTTTGCATGGTTATATTATAACACAATGCTGTCCAGATAAAAACTGCTCGCAGAAGCCTGTCAGGGGTAGTGGAAGTCAAACTTCCACTACCCCCTTAAAACCAAAAAAGGGCAGAAATGCCCTTTTTTGGTTGGGAGTTGAGATAATGTCCCATCTAAACGCGGCGTCCTACTTTAATTCCACTTTGGCGCCGGCCGCTTCCAATTTGGCCTTCAATTCGTCGGCCTCTTTTTTGTCAACGGCTTCTTTGATCACTTGAGGACCGGCCGCGGAAGCATCCACCAAATCTTTGGCTTCTTTCAAGCCTTTTTGGGTGATTTCCTTGACCACCTTGATCACTTCAATCTTCTTTTCGCCATGACCGGCCAAAACCACGTCAAACGACGATTTTTCTTCCGCGGCTTCGCCACCGTTGCCGCCGGCCGGAGCGGCCGCCATCATCATGGGCGCCGCGGCGCTCACGCCAAACTTTTCTTCCAGGATTTTGACCAATTCGGCCAAATCCAGCACCGACATCCCTTCAATTTTTTTCACCAAGTCGGCGAATTTTTCCGGTACTTGAACTTCCTTTTTTTCTTCTTTTGTTTCTTCTGCCATATCTGCATCAATTTTCAATTTTCAATTTTCAATTTTCAAAAAATATTCAATGAATCAATTTTCAATGGAATACCGAAAACGGAAAACTTGATTGAAACTGTAAATAATAAATTATTAACTTTTATGCTTCTTTTTTGATTTTGGACAGCACCGTGATTAAGCCACGGATGTTGCCTTGCAAAACGCCAACGAAATTGTGGCTGGGAGCGGACAGGCTGCCCACCAATTTGGCCAGCAATTGATCCTTTGACGGAAGCTGAGCCAGATTCAAAACTTCGTTTAGCGACAGTGTTTTGTTTTCCAGCAAACCGCCCAAAATTTTGATGTTTTTGTTGGTTTTGGAAAACTGATAAACTTCTTTTGCCGGCGCCACCTCGTCGGAATAACCCATCACCAGCGCGATTTGGCCATTTAGCGTTTTGGAGTCAAATTCCACGCCTTTTCCCTTGAACGCGACATTCATCAAGGTTTTCTTGGCCACCTTGAATTCGGCGCCGCTTTGACGCAACTTGGCCTTCAAATTGCTCAAATCTTTCACCTTCAAACCGGAAAAATCCGCGAACACAATCGCTTTTTGTTTTCCCAATTTGTCGGAAAGCTCTTTGACGATCTCCTGTTTTTTTTCTTTTGATATTGCCATAATAGCACTATGTGCAATTTTCAATTTTCAATTTTCAATTTTCAAAAAGAATACTGAAAACAAAAACTAAAAATCAACAATTTGTTCGACCTTGAAAAACACAAACGCCCGCGCAAACGGGCGAGAATACAAAAACAAATAAAAGTAATGTATCCTCGGCAGGGCTTATAATCGCTGATCGTTAATCATTAATCTTTAACGACAACCGAATGCCCGCGGTCTGCGGAATAATCTTGTTATAGCACAAATTTTATCTTTGTAAATACGCTTGATGGGGGTATAATAAAGCAAATGGAACAAAGTAAGGTAGAATTAAGAGTGTCGAAGCTCAAAAAATCTACCAATAACCTTGTCCCATTATGAATTATTATAATCTAAACCAGCTTCCTTCGGAAGCACAATTAAGAAAGCTTTTAAGAAAAGCCATCTTTGGAAAATATTTGTATTGCCCGCATTGCGGGTCAAGAAGAGTAAGAGCGATAGAAAAAAGATACTACTGCCAAAAGTGCCGCAAGAAATTTTCTTTGATCTCCGAATCCTGGCTGCGCGGCACCAAGATACCATTACCCAAGATATGTTTGCTGTTGTGGTGCTGGCAAATCAGAATCCCGCTGGATCAGGCAATGGCCGTTACCGCGGTTTCCTTGCCCACGGTGCGTCATTGGTATGATAAGTTCCGTGATAATCTGCCTCCGGCAAAATTGGACAGAATACGCTTAGAGGGTAATGTTCAAGCCGATGAATGCTACCGCAAAGGGTATTCTATAATCGGAGCCAAACAGGAAGCCGCGGATAGTCAAAAGAGGAAAATGGCATTAACCGTATTATTCAAGAATTCAGTTGATAAAAGCGATGCGGTTGATTTCATTTCACGAAATATCAAACCCAACAGCATTTTCCGCACCGATGGTGCGGGTATCTACAAGAAGATTGAAAAGTGGTGGCCGGTCACCCATGAATATGAAATACACAAAAAATTCGAATTTGCCATTACTTCCGAGATTGAAGGATTGTGGGGCAACTTCTTCACCTTTGTTCGCAGGATGTATCATCACGTTACCGTGGCAAAGATAGAGAACATTGTGAACGAATTTTGCTTTCGCCAATGCTTTGAAGAATACTTCCACAGTCCGGAGAAATACCTCGCTCTTTGCCTGGTCAAATTACAGAGAAAAAATCCCCGCAGATTTTTACAAAGCAAAAAACGTCAATTTAGCTTCATTTTAGCTCAAAATTCACCTGCTTCTGTTCCATCTTGTTTTTAATACCCCTTGATGGTAACCACTCACTGGGGTTGAAAAATAAAGTCAAAATACAAGTTTGACGAGGTCGCACCTCGCTGATTACAGCGAGGAACGACCTCAAAATACACTGCCCAGTGAGTGGTTACGCTTGATGGGGGTAATTAAATTTGTCAACACAAAAAGCTCTGAATGCAAGTTGATTAAGGTCGCGCCTTGCCGATTACAGCAAGGAACGACCTTAAAGTATAGCTATTGTTGCACGCACAGGAGGCGGCGCTTGCTTTCGCAAGTGGCGGAGCCCATAGTGTAGCCGCCTTGATCGTTAACGCCCACGGTGGCGGCGCCGTAGTAGTTGGCGGTCAAATTCTTGCCTTCAAGATCGTAACATTTTGTGGGATTGATGTCGGCCGCCGATGATGCCGCCGATGAATAGATTTGGCGCTTGCCCACCGTCCAATCTTGGCAAGTGTAGCTGTTGCTGAACATCGTTTCCCCGTTTTTTTGAACACCCAAAAGCAAGCATTTTGCGCCAATTGCCGCAGTCATCCGGCCCAGCCATAAATTGCCAAATCCCTGATAGAATGAGTTGCTAAACCGGATTTGCGCCGCTTCTTTAGACAATTTGATTTTATCAAGCAATTTTTGAATATTCTCGGCAACAAAGCGGTGGCAACTTCGTCCCTCAATTGATTCTCCGATCGCGCCGGCTTCAACAAAAATACCATCGGTTTGCACCCTCTCACGCGCGGAAAGTTCGTCGGCGCCCAGAAGCGCGATATAGTCGCCTTCATAGCCGTTTTTTCGCGCCTCCTGATTGCATTTGGCATCCGCACCCTCCAATCCGCCCAGATCGCCAGCGTGGGTTGATGAAGTGATAAACGTCCGCAGAATTCCCGGATGCTTATCGGGCAGATAGGGCCAGCTCTGCTCCACCGAATACCCGTCGCAGGAAACATATTTTTGCCCGATGATCGTGATCGCCGCCGGACTGTAGGCAATAGCATTGCCTTTCTTCCACGGATACTCAAACACCGCGAAACGATAGTCGGTGTCGGCCGGTTGATAGGGATCGGATTGCCAAGCGTATTTTTGCGCCGCCGCGGGATAATTTTGGATCACCCACTGGGGCTCATCGCCATTGAAAAGCACGATACCCACGCGATTGATGTTTGAAGCCGACCAATTGATCTGGTAGGACTCCCCGGCCTGAAAAGACGATTCCCCCGCGCCCACCGAAACGCGCTTTGTTGAAAACAAAAAGTTGAACAATAAAATTATCCCCAAAACAACAACCGCGACAGCGGCGATCAGCACGCCTTTGTATTCTTGCAAAAAGGTTTCTTTCTCCATGGTTTTTTATTTAATGATTTCGGGTGCGGGCGGAAAAACATAACCGGGCGCGGGCGGAAAAGACGCCGGCGGCAGTATCTTGGCAAAAATTCCGGCATCGTTTTTGTAGTCCCCGATAATATCGCCGATGGAAATGATAATTGCCGCGCCAAAAGCAACAATCAGCGCCAAAAGCAAGCTTGATGTGAATTCCTTTTTAACGTTAATCTTTTTTTCTTTTAATTGGTCGGCCGGATTGGCCGCAAGGGCGGCGACGGTCTTTTTGGGTTTTGAAACGGTTAAAAAAGCATAAAGCGCCGCCGGCAATAAAATCGCGGAAAAATAAAACATTAGCGGAATTTGCGACAAAAGTTCAAGTATGGCCATAATTTCAAAATTTAACCGATCCCAATTTGGCAAAATCCTCGCCGCCGAAAACTTCTATGCCGTCATCGCCGGCCAAATACAAGTTGCCGTCTTTGAAAAACGCGCGGCTGGCGGTGATATCGCCCAACGTCTTTTTGAAAGCAATCTCGCCGTTTTTATAGGAAACAACGTGGCCGCCACGCGCGGAAGGCAAAAACACAAGTTTGCTTTGCGCGTCATGAGCGAACGCCAAACGGTTGGCTTCAAAGTCAACCCAATAATCGTTTAAATTATATTCGCCGATTTTTTCCGTCCGGGCAGACAAAACCGCGTCAAAAAGCGCGAGTTTTGTTTTGCGTCCGTTAGGCGATATCGCCAGCAAATTATCGCCGGCGAGCGGACAAAAATAAGACGAATCGTCGGGCAAAGATATTCGGCCGCGCAGACCGATGGCTTGAGCGTTGAATCCGAGAATATAGAAAGGATCGCCCAAACGGCAAGTGCGAGCATAGACATTGTCGTCGGTAAAGCGCGCCGCGCAAATTCCGGAAGGCAAATCCAAGCTTCGCGCCGAAGCAATCCGGCGCAACTGCCCGTCCAAAAGATAGGCATTGTTTTGCGTTTTTTCATTTTCGTTCAAATCAATTTTGCCGCTTACAAACCAATTCATCTTTTGCGCCGCGGCGGTTCCGGAAACCGTGAGCACCCGCAACCCGGATAAAGATTCGCCGATAAACCCATTGCCCGCCAGCCGCCCGGCAACCTCGGTTTGCGCGGCAACCGAAAACGTTTTCAAGTCTATCTTGACAATGCCGGTTTGTTCAAAATCTTGCGAATTATCGCGCAAATAGTCACCCAAGCGATCAACAATTTCCCCGGAAATCCGCGCTTGTTCGCTGTCATCCAGCGTTGAAAACCACCCCGAAAGCAAACCGCGCAATTCAAATTCTTTGGCCGCCAGCGATATGCCGCAACCGGGCAAAGCGGAAACTCTTTGCAAAATATAATTGGGCAACAACCCCTTGCATTTGGCACTTAAAAATTCGGTAAAAAAAGCGATGTGATCGCCGGCTTGCGGCCATGCCGCCAGAACCGCCCCATCCGAGATTGACAACGCGAAATTATCGGCATTTCCGGCAAAAGAAATGTCGCGGGAAATTTGCCCCGAACGCGGATTGATTTCAAAAATCGTGTAAACAGAATCGGCAAAAATCACCGGTTCGGGGTGGAGAATTGCCGAGCAATCAACCATCACCATCTTATCGGCAATCGCCAGCGGTTTAATCGGGCAAGGATTGGCAAGATCAATTTCCGTTTTAACTGTTAAATAGAATTTATCTCCCAAAGATTTGGAACCGATAATTTGACTGCCCTTATTGACGCGCCCGCGCCAAATTTCCGATGCCGGATCGCCGGAAGAAACATCGTAAACCGCCAGCGAATTATTCAAGAAAACCGCCAGCGCGCCATCTAAAATCAAGAAGTTTCCGTCCTGAGGAATTGTGCCGACTTGCGCGGTTTGCGCCGGATTGCCAACATCAAAAATTTTGGTTTCTCCCGCCGGACGCGTGGCAATGGCGCTCGCGGGCCAATAGAATTGGTTTTGGGGCGAAAAATATATCCTGTCGGCATTTGATTCAATAATATCTCCCGCGGCGCTTCCGGATTTCAACCCCAAAGAAAAAAACTTTTGGGCATCCAAAGCATCAATAATTTTGTCCGCCGGCGCGGAAGTTTTGCCCGCGGTTTTTGTTTTTTCCGCCTCCGCGGCGACTGATTCCATCGCCGTTTTTTCGGCTTCAAAACTTCCGCCGGCATACGCGCGCCGGCCGGCATCCAAATAATTTTTGAAATCATCCTGCGACAAAAACGACAACAAATCAGGAACACCCTCCTGCCCGCCGGCGCCGTTTTCCAAAAACACCGACGCGGATGGAATGCCGCCGATTACTCGCCCGGGCATCGCGTCTCTTTCGTGGTTGGCCAGCAAATAGACCGCGATTGCCAGCGAAAAAACCGCCAAGATGGCGATTGCCAACCAAGGACTCACCGGATCTTTGTGCACTCTTCTTTTTTTCTTTTTTTCCGGAAGCGGAACTGCCATTATTTTGAAAGAATAAAAAAATTAATCAACACATTCATTTTACGAAAAAAAAGTCCATTACGCAAGGAAAAATAATTCGCGATCCTTTGCTGGTGAGCGAATTTGCGAAGGTTTGACCTCGAGAATTTGCATTTGAGGTAAAACCTCAACGAATTCGCGATGATCAATAACGCGAATGCCATCTAATCATTAAGCCTAAAATGACATTTGACACGCGTTCTTATTCGTATTTGCGCAGAGCTTCAATGGGGCGCAATTTGGCCGCTTGACGCGCGGGAAGAATTCCGGCCAAGCAACCAATCAGGAAAGAAAATGACAATCCGAAAACTATGATCCACGGCGAAAAAGAAGCGGTGAAATAGAACAAAGGATGCACCTGGCCATAAAGCTGGACCGCCCACGCCAACGCCAATCCCAGAACCGTGCCGCCGATGCCACCGCCAAATCCGATAATGCTGGCTTCAAACAAAAATATCGACATAATCGCGCCATTGGTGGCGCCGATGGCTTTCATAATGCCGATCTCGCGCGTGCGTTCGCGCACGGAGGTGTACATCGTGTTGGTGATGCCGATGCCGCCCACAACGATGGCAATGCTGGCAAACGCCAAAATCGCGAATTGTATCACCGCCATCACGCCGCCGGCAATATCGTTCACTTTTTCGGCGATGATCACCGCGAAATTAAGATCATCGGAGCCATAAACGCGGCGCTGGACGCGGCGCAAACTGTCTTTGATTTTCTCGGCGACCAAATTAGCGTCAATATCCTCGTCAATTTGCACCATCGCCATCTGCGCCGTGCCTCTTTGCTGGCCCGCAAGATCCTGAAATTCGCCAATATCCATGAAAACAGAACTGTCATCTTGTTTGGACCCCAAGGAATTCAAAATGCCGGTCACGGCGTATTTTCTGCCCTTGATGATAAATTCATCGCCGGCGGCTACGGGAGCGTTGAATACATCCCGGCCGAATTGCATTCCCAAAACCACCTCCTTTTTGTCCGGCGATGGCCATCGGCCCGATGACAAACTCCATCCCTGGAATTTTTTGAGCACATCCATACCCTCAATCAACGGAAAACCCTCCACCACCAACGATTTGTTTTCGGTGTTGAAACGAACATTGATAGATTGATAAGACGCGGGCAGAACCAGCGTTACGCCTTCGGTTCTTTCAATGGCGTCCAAATCCTTTCTTTCCAGCTTATCGCCACCAAACATCACTCCGGCCAGCGGATTATCTTCGCTTCCGGGCATCACAAAAATCATATTGCCCCCCAAAGACATCATTTGGCTGTTGATGGTGTCTTTGATGCCCTCGGAAAGCGAAAGCAAGCTGATGATCAGAAACACACCGATAACAATGCCAAAAACCGTGAGCCAGCTTCTCAACGACCTCATCTTCAAGTTCTTGGCCGCAATTTTGTAATACTCCGCAAAATTATCAAACATAATTTAAATGACAAATTTCTAATTTCTAATTTCTGAATAAATGACAAATTTCAAAATTTAAAAATTAAAAAATACTTATTGATGATTTTTTGTGTTTTTAACAATCGCGGCAAAGATATAAAACAATTCATTGGCTTCTTGCCACAATGGCTTTGCTTTTTCTTCAAGCTCGAAGTTCGCTTTAACAATAATGCGAATCCAGTAGCGAGTTCCTTTCGCCTCCTTTTTACAAATTCCAATTTTATGAATAAAATCGTTGTGCGACTCAGCACTGTCCGCTTCACAATAATTTGCGCCGATTGATGTGGACGACTTAACAATCTGGTTGGTTAAAGGATTATTAATCGGGCTTCTTTTAATAAGCTTGGCAAAGGAAATAACTTTTTCGGCAAAAATTGATGTCCTTTCTTCCAGATCGAATTTTTGATTTTTTTCATTTATCATTCGTCATTTTTAAATTTATTCAGTAATTAGAAATTAGAAATTTGTCATTTGTTTCCGAAAGCCTCGCTTTCGGAAACAATTTGGCCGTCTTTGATGAAAATATGGTGATGGCCGTAGGCGCCGATTGCCGGATCATGGGTAACGATCAACAAAGTACCGCCGTTTTTTTCATGGAAATCGCTCAAAATCTCCATCACTTTCTCGCCGTTAACCGAATCCAGATTGCCGGTGGGTTCGTCGGCAATCACCAGCTCCGGATCATTGGCAAACGCGCGGGCAATGGCCACTCTTTGCCGTTCGCCGATGGAAAGCTCGGCCAATTGATGTCCCATCCGCTTTTCCAACCCCACCGAAACCAAAAGTTCTTCGGCGCGCGCCTGACGCTTTGCTTGCGGCACTCCTTGGAAGATCATCGGCAATTCCACATTTTCCCATGCCCGCAAATGAGCCAAAAGATGAAATTCCTGAAAAACAAAACCGATGGTTTTGCCGCGCAATCGCGCCAATTCGCTCTCGGCTAGCCTGGTAACATCTTTGCCTTTCAACAACAAGCGGCCTTTGGTGGGAATATCCAGCAGACCGATCATATTCAAAAGCGTGGACTTGCCCGAACCCGACGGCCCCATAATCGTGACAAAATCGCCGGATTGAATTTCCAGATCCACGCCGCGCAGAGAATTCACTTCGGTCATCCCCAATTGATAAATTTTCCAAACCTTTTCAAGTTTAATTAAAGAATCCATCGTAGCAAATTTAAAATGCAAATATCAAAACGAAAAATGACATTGCAAAATTTAAAATTAAGGGATTATCACTTCATCGCCTTCGGAAAGGCCGGAAATAATTTCGGCCATACCCTTGGAGCGAATGCCGATTTGCACATCAACATCGCGCGAAACGCCATTTTCCAGCACCTGCACAAACCAGCCGCCGCCGGTTTTTTTGCGCAAAGCGGTTTCGGAAACCAACAGGGCATCATCGCTTTGCGCCGCGATTATTTCCACATCGGCAGTCATTTCCGGCTTCAATGCTTCAGGGGCAACTTGATCAAAAGCAATTTTGGTTTGGTAATACACTACGCCGTTGATCAATTTTCCGGCCGGATCAATCTCGGCAACGTATCCGCCAAAAACTTTGTCGGGAATCGCGGCAATGGAAATTTGCGCCCGATTGCCGACTTTCAAATTCACCGCTTCTTCTTCGTAAATATCGGCAACAATTTCATAGGGATCGGCCGGCAACAACACCATTGCCGGACCGGCTCCCAGAGGAGAGATTGTTTCACCGGTTTTGATGTTCACTTCGGCAATCTGTCCGCCAACGGGCGCAATCAATTTGCTATCGGCAATTTGCAACTCCAAAAGCGCGATCTGCGCGCGCGCCTGCGCGGTCTGCGCCTCCAATATGCCTTCGTCTTCGGTGCGCGGCGGGGCAATGGTTTTTTCCAGCTGGCCGGCGGCGGTTGCCCGCGCCGCGGCCGCGGCATCAACACCGGCCTGCGCGGAATTGACCGACAGAGCGTTGGCCGATTTCTGCAAGGCGATATTTTCCACCGCGGAATTAAAGGCAGTTTGCGCGGCAACGACATATCCGATATGCAAATCCAAGCCGTCTTTGTAGGTTTGCGAAACCGAATCCCGCCAAGGCAATTTTTCGCACATCGCTCTCACAAAGCGCAAATCCGTTTCAACCTCGGCCAGATGGCCTTTCGCAACGGCAAAAACCGGATCCAAACCGCTGTCTTTGCCATCGGCTTGAGCGGCATCCGAATAATTTTTGATTTTGCCCACCGATAAATTCATTTTTTGCGCGGTTTCAAAAACAGAAATAGAATCCGCGTCTTGCGGCGCAAAATATGTTCGTTGCAACAGATCGGTGAAATTATATCCGTTATATGCTTTCACATAAGCCGTCGCCAACGCGTCCGTGGCGGTTTTGTAGGCGCTGTTCAGTTTTTGATCCGCGGCGGTTTTGGCGTCAACAAGCGCTGCCTGCGCGTTTTCCAGCGCCACTTGCGCGGATTGCGCCTGGCTTTGGACAATGCTTATGTCTTCAACGGCCGCGCCGGTTCTCAATTTCTCCAGCTGCAAATTATATAAATCCAGATTCGCGCGCGCCTGAATGAGCTGAACTTGCAATTGGCGATCATCCAACTCGGCCAAAATCCGGCCAAAAGCAACCTGATCGCCTTTTGCGACATCAACTTTGGCCACCGCGCCCGAATTTTTGAAAT
>Ga0268282_1000913_pt1 | contig 13757 bp, 12 predicted proteins | sample saktaG_12_FD_190133 | JGI IMG/M metagenome (GOLD analysis project Ga0268282, IMG submission 190133) | Saline water microbial communities from Sakinaw Lake, British Columbia, Canada - sak_2011_5_24_120m | ecosystem: Environmental > Aquatic > Non-marine Saline and Alkaline > Saline ...
TTAGAAGCATACAATTCAGCCGAAGCATCTCTGTTTTTTATGGAAGGTACCAAAGCTTGGAGAGACATCATATGGTCTTCAACTATTTCAATGGCCCTTTCAGTTGAAAACAGCAATTGATCAAAAAAATGCCCAAAATCACCGCTTGAAAAATTTTGAATTTTTTTAAGTATAGCCGAAAGGCTTTCATGAAAAAGCGCGAACTTTTTAAAATAATCGCAGGAAGAAGCTTTATAAGCCGGCTTGTCAATTATAGACACGGCATAGCGGGAAGACAAAATAATGTCTTGGAAATTTTTCTTTAAATGCCTTGGCGCCGCCCTTTTTAAAGAATTTCCATCTTCTATTATCGCTGACATCGCATCAATCAGGCCATTAAACGCCGATTCTTCAATTATAAGACGATCGGGCATTTTGGCATACGCTTGGTCAACAGCTACCAAAGAAACAAGAAAATTAGCGCTATCAACGCTTGATACGTATTGAGGATTAAGAGGTTCCAAACTTTTTATGTCATACCAGTTAATCAAATGACCCTTATATCTATAAAGTTTTGAAAGATTTAAAAAGATTTTTTTTGTCCTGTCGGCATAGCGAAATGGAGAGATATATCCAAAATCAAGTGCCAAAACAAGAGATATTATGTGCATCCCGATATTAGTGGGAGAAGTTGCGATTTTTGATTTTTCTGAAAGTTTCGGATACTCCTGTATATGATCCGGAATGAGCCAATGCGTTTCCTCTTTCGCGTTCTCTAAAAAATAAAGGGCATTTCTGTAGGCTATAGTCCGAGCGAAAAAAGCATCTTTTTCTTTTAATTTTTCTTTTTCCCCGGGACTGCTTATAAGAAACATCACTGCGGGTGCCGCGCACCAAGCTATCAGCCAAGCTTGAAGCCATGGGTTGATTGATCCGGCGGCGCTAAAACCAATAAGTAAAAACAGAGAAACAAGGACACTCTCTTTCATTGAAAAGTAATATTCTTTTATCTTGCCTTTTAGGGTAATTCCAATATCGTAAAAACTGTCCCATTGAAGAAGATTTTTTTCGGTGAAATAAAGACGTATTATCGTAACAATAATTGCCCGCATTGATATACATGCGCGCTGAAGCAAAGAAAAAACATTAAGAGCCGTATGTAAAAAAATCAAAGATAGTCCGTTGATGATTTTCGGCAAACGCATTCTAAAAGGGACTGAATGCAAGAAAATAAGGCTGATAATAAATGGAAAAATATTGGGCGAAGCAAGAACCGCCAAAATGAGCATGCTTATTTTGGCAATATCCAAGTTAGCCGCAATTCCCAAAACAAGAGAAAAAACGCACATCACGGGAAGCAAACTTCTTCGCAGATTGTCAACAATTTTGAACCTGTCAATAAGAGAAAAACATCCGTGCGGCGATCCATAGCCAAATCGGCCGGAGAGCCAGCCTATAATTTGCCAATCTCCCCTTATCCATCTTTCAAGTCTTATGATAAATTCATGGTAAAAATTTGGAAATCCGTCAAAAATAACTATATCTCCCGCAAAGCCGGTGCGCGAATAAATTCCTTCCAACAAATCGTGGCTCAAAGCCGTATTGTCGGGAATTTTTCCCGACATGCATTTCTCTATCGTATCTATATGGTAAATTCCTTTGCCGAAAAAAAGGGCAGAACCGAAAAAATCTTGATAAAAATTAGACACTGAATTTGAATAAGAGTCTATTCCGGATCCCGCCGAATAAAGACGCGAAAAAAGGGATTTATAGGCGGTTTCAAGGCGAACCGCAACGCGGGGCTGGATAATGCCATATCCCCGAACAACCCGATTAAACTTATCAAGCACCGGTGAATTAAGCGGGTGCGCAATGGTTCCTATGAGCTTGCGCGCCGTATCATGGGGAAGCTCGGTATCTTCATCAAGAGCGATTACATACTGTGCGCGGCCAACAGAGAGAACTTCTTTCCTGTTTATATAAGAAGTGTTTTTTCCTCTCAAAAGCTTATTGAATTCTCTGAGTTTCCCTCTTTTCCTTTCCCATCCCATAAAAACTCCCTCTTTCTCATTCCAAATACGCTTGCGAGTAAGTCCGAAAAAACGCTTTTCTCCTTTGCCGTAGAGATCATTGAGACGGGTTATTTCCGAATCAATACAATTCAAAAAATCGGCGTCTGTTTTAAGCGTCTCCGCGGAAGCATCTTTAAAATCAAAAAGCAAGGCGAAAAAAATATTTTTCTCGCTGTTTCCGAGGAATCTCACTTCTAATTTTTGCGCGATCTCTTTAATTGATTGCTTTGATCGGATCATGCAAGGAACAACAACAAAAGTGCGGTATTTTTCTTCCATATCCCCCTCTATTTTTATGCGGGGGAGCCTTCTGACCGGCAAAAAATGTTCAAACAAGGCATTTGAAGCATGAATGCCTATCTCAAAAGAAAATATTGCCGTGATCAAAAACCAAGAAAAGAAAACCGTAAAACTGAAATCAAAAAAGCCGACAACTGAAAAAATAAGTATAAAAAAAAGAAAAGAAAAAAAGCCGATAGTTCCCAAGTATAATGATTGGGGATGATCGCGAAAGATAAATTTGTCAATCCTTTCCATTCGTGTCCGGTTGTACCCCATTTCTTTTTCAAGCATTTCCATGCCTGACGGATCCAGAAGATAATATCCGATATGCCTCTTCTCCGACGATCCTTTTGCTCGCGGTTTTAAAGAAAGATTGAGCGCCGCGCGAGCAACCTCCGCTTCATGAACAGAAACGCGTTCCGCTATGCGTATAACGGTGCCCCTGTAAAGATTCTTGCTTTCCCTTTCAAGAGACGGAAATAATCCTTCGGGGTCATCCGCCAAAACAGCGTCAACAACATTTATTTTTTCAGCTATGGGATCCCACTTCACTTGATTGAGCCAGTGAAGGGATTCAACGGCATCTGAAGCAACGGACAAATGCTTGCTACGAATTCTTTTTTCAATGCTTAAAATTTTATTCTCGGCTATTCCCTGTTTTTCCAAGTTGAGATGTATCCATTTGATTATAAGGCGCATAGTCGCCCCTTCTTTTGAGAGGCGGTCCAGAAGACAAATGGCAAGACTGAGAGGTATAAACTTATAACGAGAGGCAAGAAGGGATATGGCGCGGGAAGGATCTCCGCCGGTCGAGGCGGTAATTTTTTTTATAAGAACGTGGATATTGTCGGCCTCATTGAAATCCTTTATTTTTTTGAAGGTTTCGTCTATAAGAGAGCTGAAACTTTCAACAAGAATAAGGCGAATAATTTCCGGAGCCAAATTGATCTCTTGAATGGATAAAGGACTTTCTTTTTGATATTCTCTGAAAACAGCAATCAAAATTTCTTTGTTCACTCTATTTTCCGTTACAGCAAGAATTTCTTCAAAAAAAGAATAAAGACGAATTTTTTTTACTCCGCGTGAAGACACCAAGGGGAGGCTTTTAACTTCTCTTTTATTGAATAAATTTACTAATTCGGAAATAGTAGATTCTACGATAAAAAAATTTTCAAAAATAAATTCTATCTCTTGGTTCACAAAATGATATTTTGATACCGACTTTGTAAGGGTTTTGTATTTTTTTAAAACAATTTTTAATTTTCTTCTATACAAAAACGCCAACGCGATTGCCGTTGCTTTGTCTGTGAAAAGAATTGTGGATTTGCCGAGGTCGCGAGCTTTTTTTAAGACAACTTCATTGCGCCGGCTTTTTTTTCTGTCCTTAGATAACATGCAATTTAAATTATACACCATAATTGCAAGCTCACCCCTCAATCGCAACTTTGGCGAGGGTTTTTGTTAGCTTGTTTGCCACAGTAATTTCTTGGCGATTGATGTTTCCAAGGTTAAGCATATCATTTTTGGCCATTACTTCAAAAGACATTTTGTTGCCATGTGCCTCGTCGCGTGGCTTAATGCCCGATTTATGGGTATGTGCCGGATTTATATTCTTGAAAATTGAAACCCAGCCGCCCACGGGCGGTTTTTAGCAAATTTCCAAAAACTGGATGCCGGAAACGCCTGCTCCCATTTGATTCTAATTACAGCAAGGATTTTCCATTTGAAGTATATGCTTTGTTTGGAATTTGAAAAATAGTGTTGAAAAAGGTAGATTGTAGTAAATAGCCAGTCTTTTAACTATGCCAAGTTTTAACGATTTAAATTTAAACGATTGGAGGAATCTGGGCGTTTGGACTGATAGTCTTTGGATTATTCCCGAAAGGGATAAGTCTGGGAAACATAGCGGTTTTTACCATGGCAATTTCGTGCCGCAGATACCTCGGCAATTAATTTCAAGATATACCCGAAGCGGCGATGTGGTTCTTGATCCTTTTGTCGGTAGCGGCACAACGGCGTTTGAATCAGAATCGTTAAACAGAAATTTTGTCGGGGTAGATATACAGCCGGAACTCATAAAGTATATTAAAGAAAAATAATCTGATAAAAATATATGCTTTACGAAATTACCATAAAAGTTCAAATAAAAAGCGATTTATCTCAAATTGAATTAGAAAATCAGTTGGTTGTTGCTTTGCACAATACGGAAAATCAATATTCGAAGTTTGATGGAGTTGATAGCGATTTACAAGTTTTGGATTATGAGTTCACGGAAGCTATTAAGATTTAACATTGTCAATTTGATTTGAGAATTAAGGATGAAATGGAGAAAAACATAATAGACCGCAGAGTCGGTCTTTTTTGTTTGAGATGTTACTTAAAGTATGTAGATATAAAAGCTGCATGGATGGATACTTTAATTGCCATTATTTTAACAAGTATGTCTATATTAAATAAATTTGGTCAAAAAATGAAAAAAAGAAGAGTTGAACTTGGTCTTTCTCAAGAAAGATTGGCTTTTATGACGAAGCTACACAGAACTTATATCAGCGATGTCGAGCGAGGGAACAGAAACATTTCGTTAATTAATATAGAAAAGATTTCAAAATTTTTAAAAGTTAATCCTGGTGATTTTTTAAACGATTTGTAAGAAAAAATGGAAGAAAATAAGAAAATTATAAAATTAGAAAATCTTTTAAGAAAATCCATATTATTATTAAATGGCAATTTTGTTTCTAAAAACAGCGGATATGACGGTGATATATGTAAAAGCATAAATGGTTTCGAGGAGGCGGCTACCAGATATTGGGATTGTTTTTGGAGGGAGGAATCATTATATATAGAATTTAAAAAAGGGAGAAGTATATGGCTTGATTTGGTGAGATATAGTGAAATTATTTTAGAGAGAAATAAAGAGGCGGGCGTTCAAACATTTACATTATTTTTTATTCCCGATAATGAACGGACTAAAATTATTGAAATTGTCGGTTTAGAAACAAAAAAGCTTATTAAAAAAATTAATTTAGACAAAAATGATGCCATTCAATTACTGGATTTAAATAAAACAGTACCACGTTCCTTTAATGCGCAAGCAAGCCTTACCGTGAAAGATATTAAAAATATTTCAGATTTCATTGTGAGCCGGTAAAAACTGTCGTGTTTTTTATATCTTGATCCGCCTTACAACCAGCGGCAATACGCGACAAATTACCACTTGCTTGAAACCATTGCCAAATACGATAATCCTGAAATTCACGGCAAGACAGGGTTAAGAAATTACGAAAGTCAAAAATCTGTTTATTGTTCTCGCCCAAAGGTTAAAACAGCCTTTAGAAATCTTATAACTAATGCAAAAGTTAAATACATTTTTTTAAGCTACAACAATGAAGGCTTAATGACGGCCGGCGATATAAAGGAAATTATGAGTTCGCGCGGTGAATACGGATATTTCGCCAAACCGCACAGCAGATTTAAAGCGGATAAAAACGAGAATAGAGATTATGGCGCGGATAAAACAATGGAATATCTGCATTATGTGATCTGCGATTAAGCGCGGGCCTTTTCCATGTTGGATGTATATATTTAAATATGTATTTAAATATATACATCTTATAATTAGAATGCTTTATTTTTTAGCGGGGAAAAGACGAAATTAAATTATTGCGGGGCAGAGGACTTTGTTTTTTTGTGTTTGAAATTGATTAAATGGTGTTTAAAATATAAAATGGAAACGCAATCAAAGTTAAAAGGTCGCCGTGTTTGAAAATATAATTAGAATTATAATTAACAATCAAAAATGAAGAATAAAATTTTAACTGCAAGCCTTTTGCTGTCGGCGTTTGTTTTTGCCGCTGATGTTTTTGCCGCCAATCAAGGGGCGGGAAAACCAATCCAAGTTCAAAGTAATCAGCAGGCGCAAATGGGAGATGGAACGCAAATCCGGCAAAAGTTGCAAGACGCCGGCGAGGCGGGTGGCCAGGCGCAAAACCAGAATCAAATCCAGAATCAAGGCGAGGAAAACCAAATCCAAGCCAACGAAAAACAAGGCGCTCAAAATCAAAATTCGGCCGGGAATGCCACTGCGGCGCAAAGAAAAAGCCAAGTGGCGAATGCTGTTCGGGAAATGCTTCAGATTGCGGAAAGAAATGAGGGAATCGGCGAACAGGTGAGAATTATCGCCCAGGCCCAAAATCAGAATCAGGAAAAAGTTGAAGCTAACTTGGAAAAAATTCAAAGCCGGAACGGTTTTGCCAAATTTTTCATCGGGCCGCATTATGGAGAGATAAACAATGCCAAAAGAACGCTGGAGCAGAACAAAGAGCAGATTAAGCAGTTAGACAAGATTAGGGGCCAGGTGTATGGCCAGAACGATTGGCAAACTTTAACCGAACAAATCCAATCATTGGAGCAGGCCAATTTGCAAACAGAGAATTCGTTGGAAGAATCCCAAAAAGGATTCAGCTTGTTCGGATGGATGTTTAAATGGTTTGCTAAATAAACAGGATTTCTTTTTGCATATTGGGCTGGATGGAATTAGCCCAAAACTTGCCAGTGTGTCAATGAGCCGGTTAGCTTACAGAAAAACCGCCCTCAACGGGCGGTTTGTTGATTTTTTGGATAAATAAGGTTAATTTGGGATAGTGATGTGTGAAATTGTGAACGCCATTAAAAAATAAGTATGTTTGAAATTTTTTTAAAACCATATAATCCGCCGGCTTCCGAGGGAGCAATTTATAAAAAATGGGAAGAAAGCGGTTATTTCAATCCCGACAACCTTCCGGAAAGGCACAAAACTCCATATTGTATAATTATGCCGCCGCCAAACGCGAATGGCAGGCTTCATGCCGGCCACGGTCTTGATATGACGCTCAAAGATATTGCCACTCGTTTCAACAGGATGAGAGGGAAGAAGGCGCTTTTCTTGCCCGGAGCCGATCATGCCGGATTTGAAACGCAAATGGTTTTTGAAAAAAAGATGAGCAAGGAGGGCCGCTCCCGTTTTCACATGTCGCCGGAAGAATTGTATGCCGAGATATGGGAGTTCACTATGGCAAATCGCGATTGCATGGAAAATGATATTCGGCGCTTGGGGACATCTTGCGATTGGTCAAGAAAAAAATTCACTCTTGATGAAGATATTTCAAAAAAAGTCCAAGACACTTTCATAAAAATGTATGAAGACGGCTTGGTGTATCGGGGCGAAAGAATAGTGAATTGGAATCCCAAGTTTCAAACTTCATTGTCGGATATTGAGGTTCAGTTCGTGGAGCAAAAAGATCCTTTCTATTACATTAAATACGGGCCTTTTGTGATTGGAACGGTGCGGCTAGAAACAAAATTTGGAGATAAATACGTGGTGATGCATCCCGACGACAAGCGGTATGCCGATTATGAGCATGGGCAAAAAATCGCGCTGGAATGGATTAACGGCCCGATCACGGCAACGATCATAAAAGATGAATGCATTGATATGGAATTCGGAACCGGTGTTATGACGATCACGCCGTGGCATTCGGCGGTTGACTTTGACATTGCCCAAAGGCACCAATTGGAAAAAGAGCAGATTATTGATTGGGACGGAAAGCTTTTGCCGGTAGCCGGAGAATTTGCCGGGATGAAAATTCGGGAAGCCAGGCCCAAGATTATTGAAAAATTGAAAGACAAGGGTCTTTTGGTCAAGGTTGATGAGAATTATATCCATTCAGTTCCGGTGTGCGAAAGAACAAAGGTTGCCATTGAGCCGCAGATTAAAAGGCAGTGGTTTGTGAAGATGAAGCCTTTGGCGGAAAAGGTGATTGAGGCGGTGGAAGAAAAAAACGAAATCAACATCTTGCCCGATTATCAGAAAAGCATTCTTCTTCATTGGATGCGCAATACGATTGATTGGAACATTTCGCGGCAGATTATTTGGGGCATTCCAATTCCGGCATGGTTCAAGGACGGGGAAGTGAAAGTCGGGTATGAAGCGCCCGGAGAAGGCTGGACAAAAGATGCCGACACATTTGATACGTGGTTTTCATCCGGCCAATGGCCTTTGCTTGCCCTTGGTTTTCCGAACGGCGATGATTTCAAAGAATATTATCCCACGGATTTGATGGAAACGGGCTCCGACTTGGTTTTCAAGTGGATACCCAGAATGATAATATTCGGATTATACCTTGGCGGCGGCGTGCCGTTCAAGAATATTTATTTTCACGGAATGGTGAATGACGCGAAAAACCAGAAAATGAGCAAAAGCAAAGGCAATGTTGTGAGCCCCATTGATATGAGCGACAAGTTCGGCACGGATGCTTTGAGGATGGCGTTGGTGGTGGGAAACACGCCGGGAGGAAATGTTCCTTTGTCGGAAAGCAAAATTAAAGGATATAAAAATTTCGCGAACAAAGTGTGGAATATCGCGCGGTTTGTTTTGGCCAATACCGAAGGAATTGATGCCGGCGAATGTTTAAAGCTTTTGGAAAAAGACCGGAAACGTATTGATGAATTGGATGGAGTGTCCAAGGAAATCACTCAAAACCTTGAAGATTTGAGATTTGACCTGGCGGCGGACAGAATATACCACTATGTTTGGCACACTTTCGCCGATGTTATTTTGGAAGACAGCAAAAAGTATTTGAGCGAAGGCTCAAGCGAAGAGAAAGAATCCACCAAACAGATGCTTTATCAGATATTTTGCACCTCCATCAAGCTTCTCCATCCCTTTATGCCTTTTATCACGGAAGCGATTTGGCAGGAGATTCCGCCATCGGAACAAAAAGACGAGCAATTGCTGATGATAGCAAAATGGCCTTCGCAATGATCGTGTGAATTTCGTTTTCTTCTTTAAATTTATTGTTGAAGAAGCAATAGAAGTTAGAAGCAAAAACTAAAACCCGATGCCGGGAGTGTGCTGTTTGCTGAAATCAAATCCCGTTAAAAATTTTTCCAAGTATGACATTTCTATTACCATTTGACGGTATTGATTTGTGGTTTGCCAAGTAGTAAAATGAATGAGATAAATTAAAAAACAAGATGTTTGAGCAACTTTTGCTTTATATGGTTCGTTGGCAGTTATCAACGCCAACATTGGCAATAGTTTCGGCTTTATATTTGGCACACAAAAGAAAGGAACCGCTCAAATGGCCCACCAAAGATGAGTGGATCGCGGCGGCGTTGGCGAATCTGGTCGGCGCATTGATATTCTTCAAAGTAGACCGCTGGATTTTTGTGGTAATGGATGGAATGCTTAATTAAGAAATATAGTTAGCGAAAGACAAAATGTTGAAATAATAATAAAAAACATTATGAAAATGTTTAAAACGGCGCCGATGAACGCGTGGGAGTTTGCTCCTGTGAAGCTTGCCATGCTTTGTGTGGGGATTGCCATCGGCGCACAATGGCCGGAAGTATTCGGCCCATACATAATGCCGATTTTTATTATCGGATTGGCGGTCGGAATTTACGCGGCAATCGCCTGGATGAAAAAATAGTTTCCCGATTCGGGAAATCAAAAAATCGCCATCGTGGCGATTTTTTGGTAGAATTAAAAAAATATCAATATCAAAAAATGGAAAATTGCGTATTTTGCAACCGCGAGCTGGACAAAGGCGAAACACTTTATGAAACGCCAAATTTTTTTGTGAAAACCGGGCTTGGGCTTGCCGCGCCGGGACATGTGATGCTGATTTCAAAAGAACATTATGTTTGTTACGCGGACATGCCCGCCGGATTGCGCGGCGATTTTTGTGAATTGAAAGATTTCGTCTTTGGCAAGATAGGGCAGGTTTTTGGCGCGCCGTTTTTGGTTGAGTATGGTCCCATGGTGCAAACTGTTTCCCACGCGCATTTGCATTTTATTCCCAAACAAAGAAAAGAAACCGAATACTACCCCGGATACGCGATCAAAAATATTTTCAAAGAAATGGAAATTCCAACTAGCCTGATTGAGCAAGTCGCCACTTGGGAAAAAGCGGCTCAATTCAGGAAAAAATTCGGACAGTATGTTTATTTGCAGGAAGGCCAAGAGTGTGTGCTTTTCGGATCGCCGGACACTGCTTTGTTGAAGGAATTGGGCTACCGCCGGTTTTTTTCCGAAAAATTGAAGATCATGGATATTCCGGCAAAATGGCAGGATATTACCAATCAAGAGAGAGCGATTGACGCGGCCAAAAAAGAGATCACCAAAACCCTCCTCAAATTTTAAATAACAAACTATTCCAATATTCTGCAGAATACCAGAATAGTTTGTTGCCGATTTTATCAGTTGCAATGGTTGAATGTATATATTCAAATATATATTTGAATATATACATTGCTTGCAGGGAGGCAGAGGTTGACGGGTAAAATTTGACTAATTAAAGCTACGGAATTACTATAAAGGCGGTGATGTTCTTTGATAGAAATTGAAAAATTGGTGGAAACAGTAAGACGGTGTTTTGGCGATTTGCAAGGTAAAACACCGGTAGCGATCAAAGCGAGTCCGAAGCTCCTTGGTTCGGCTAATCAATTCGTGAGTGCTTGGCAGGGGCTTGTTGATCGTAGCGAAAATCCATATCAACTGGTGTCCGGTATCGACCAACGAGATCTGACTTATGTTTTGACTATGTCGAAACGGGCGACGGATTCTGGAGGAAAGGCAAAATAGCCGATTCTCTTTTTTATTTTATTTTGGATTTGAGGGCAAGGATGCGGGCGTGGGATTCGTGGATGCGGGATTCGGGAATGAGTCCGTCCTTCACCGCGTTCAGGATGATATCGCGGGCGCGTCGGGCGATGGAGTCGTCATATTCAGCGCCGTTGTTGGAAAATATCAGAATGTCGCAACCGGCGTTGATGGCGCGCACGATGGCGTCTTCAAATCCGTAGTTTTCAACGATGGCGCCCATTTGCATATCGTCGGTGAAGACCACGCCGCCAAATTCCAAATTTTGGCGCAAAATCTCTTGGATAAATTTGGGTGACAGCGTTGCCGGATAGTCGGGATCAATATTCTTGTTGATTATATGCGCGGTCATCACCGAATCAGCCGCGCTGTCTTTGATGAGTCGTTGATATGGTTCAAGCTCCTGTTCTTGGTAGCTTTGGGTGACATTGGTCAATCCCAGATGGCTGTCGGTATCCGAACTGCCGTGGCCGGGAAAATGTTTCAATGATGTGATGATGCCAAAACTTTTGTGCGCGGCCACGAACGCGCGGGCATAATCCGCGACGGTTCGCGGATCATCCGAATAGGATCTTTCCAATCCGCCGATTACCGGATTTTCGGGATTGATGTTTATATCCACCACCGGGGCGAAATTAACATTAAATCCCAAACCGGCAAGCTGTTTTGCCAGGGTCCAATATTCTTCCAAGGCAACTGATCCGTCCTGTTTTCCCAAATCTTGCGCCGAATCAATTTCGGCAAATCCCATTGACGGTTTCAAGCGGTTGATCAAGCCGCCTTCGGCATCCACCGCGACCAATAAAGGCTCATTATTCGCGCGCGATTTTAGATCCGCGACCAGTTTTTTTGTTTGTTCATAATCAACAATATTTCTCGGCCGGCTTTTTGAAGGCGCGTCATAATCAAACAGAATCACGCCGCCAAGGTTGAGGTCTTTTATATTTTTGGCAATACAAGAATCATCGCCGATTTCAACGCCCCGGAATCCGACCATTAGCATCTGGCCGATTTTTTCTTTCAGCGGCCGGATCGCTTCTTCTTGTTCTTTGATTTTTTGCGTTTGGAAATGTTCAACGATCAGCAAAACGCAAAAAAGCAAAACCGCCGCGCTTTTGGCAAGATGGGTCTTGGTGATTTTTTTTTCGCGCCAAAGTTTTTTTATTTTTTTGCCGGCGCTTTTGGCATTTTTTTTTGCCACGCCGGCCATCCGCCGTGCGTTTTTTTTTGCCGCGCGCGCCAATTTTTGGACGAGCTTTTTTGCCGTAATGGCCTTTTTTTTCATTATAATTTTGATTAACCGCGATTTGGCGGTATCATACTATAATATATCATTAAAATTAACAAACCCAACAAAAATGAGTTTTATCAGAATGTTCACCGGTATGTTTCCGCCGCGAAGATTGAACAAAAGCTTGCGGATATTGGTTAGCGTCAACACGGCGATGGTGTTCATCGTGGCGATGTTCTCGCCTTTTTACGCGGTTTTTGTGAAGGAAGTCGCCGGCGGTGATTTGGCGATTGCCGGGTTGTCCTGGGCGGTTTATCCCATTGTTGCCGGCGCGCTGATTTTTCTTTTCAGCCAATGGGAAATGAAAGTTAAAGAGCAGGAGCTTTTGCTGGCGGTGGGATATTTCATCCGCGGATTGGTTTTTTTGAGCTACGCGTTTATGGGAAGCATCGCTCAATTGATTTTGACGCAGGTTTTGTGGGGGATCGGTTCGGCGCTGGGGGTGCCGGCGTTTGACGCGACCTATGGCAAGCACACCACGCGAGAGGGATCAATCGCCGAGTGGGGGCAATGGGAAGGTATGGCTTATATCGCCACCGGCCTGGCGGCGCTGGTGAGCGGATTTTTAATTCAATGGGTGGGTTATTTTTGGCTGTTTATCGCGATGGCGGCCGCGTCGGTGTTTTTGGCGATCTACATTTGGCTTTTGCCGCGCGAACTTTTGTGAATTATCCACAGTTTTTGTGTTTTTGGGGGCTTGAATTTTTTTTTATTATAGTTAGAATGAAACAATGATTTTGGTTTTTCAGAATCATTGAGTCAGGTTCTGCGCCCGATTTTTTGCAAGGTTTTCTTGTATTATGGCCGCGCGGCCGCTAAAATCACTCTTTCTTCGCGGAAAAGATTTATTTGCTGGCATTTTTGGAATGTTAAGGGTTTTGGTTTTTGCTTTCGGCGGTTATCGCGCCGTTTTTTTTGAATCTTAAAATTTAAAAAATTTATGGATAAAATAATTTCATTGGTGGAAAAACATAATAAATGGCGGAAAGGCTGCGTTAATTTGATTGCGTCGGAGAATGTGATGTCGCAAAAATGCGAGCAATTGTATGTTTCGGATTTGATGCATCGCTATGCCGAAGGGGTGCCGCATAAACGCTATTATCAGGGATTGCAGTATGTGGATCAAATAGAAGATTTGGCGCAAGCGGAATTCAAGAAGCATTTTGGCGCCAATTTTTGCGATATCCGTCCAATATCGGGAACGCTGGCCAATTACGCGATGTTTGCCGCGATATCACGGCGAGGCGATAAAATTTTGTCGCTGGGCATTGAACATGGTTCGCATGTTTCTCATGAAAATGCGGGTGCCGCCGGAACCCTGGGGTTGGAAGTTGACACATTGGTTTATAACGATGATTGCACAATGAATGCCGAGCGGTCTTGCGCGAAAATTTTGGAAACCAAGCCAAAATTCATTGTAATTGGCGGATCGGTCATTTTATTTCCCCAGCCGGTGAAAGAATTGCGCGAAGCGTGCGACAAAGTCGGCGCC
>Ga0268282_1000926_pt1 | contig 13636 bp, 12 predicted proteins | sample saktaG_12_FD_190133 | JGI IMG/M metagenome (GOLD analysis project Ga0268282, IMG submission 190133) | Saline water microbial communities from Sakinaw Lake, British Columbia, Canada - sak_2011_5_24_120m | ecosystem: Environmental > Aquatic > Non-marine Saline and Alkaline > Saline ...
CCAGAAGATAACGATATTGCATGGTTTTGAACCGTTTTCAGAGATATCCCTGGCATCTGCTGCCATGAGAGCGGGTATTTATTTTTGTGGTTTCTTATATTACCCGGTTTTTACGTCAACCATATAGAATGGTAATCTTTCGGTTTCTAAAGGTTTTTTTCATTTCAGATAGAGCAGAGAAAGATGTAATATAGGGATAGTCTCTCATGATACAAGTTCCCTGATATCTGAAGCAGTATGTGGTCAGTATAAAAATCCTGTACATGATCCTGTACTTCTTGTATGCATTGTTCATTTCCTGATAGTGTTGTTAATGCATTCAACTAAATTGTTAAAAAGATTCTTCTATATGTAATACATACTTTACATTTACGCAGAGATTGCTGTGATAGTGAGCAGAGGATTATTCGGTAGTATGGAACTATCCACATATACGATTGACGTTTGGATTGTACTCTGGATATATCCTGTAATTGAGAAAAAGCAGTTTATAGGAACTAATTTCCAGGAACGAGATGTTTGAAGAACTTCTCCACTGCCACAATCCGGTAATTTCTTCTCAAAAACCACTAGCAGAACAAGAACACGCCTCCTGATTTCTGCAAGAATACCGGGGAGATGGGATACAATGATACATTCAGATGCGTTTTGCATCACATTTGTCTTTCTTTCCGGTTTCTTGTGGATATCATGGATAGCAACAATCGTACACCGGCAGAATAGCATCATGTACGATTATTGTAGATGCAATACGTGAACAATATGAAACCACGAACATATGATCTGATACAAAAATACCCTGGAATTCTAGGATTTTCTCTCTCTATCATGATAATTTTTGGAATATGCGGTGTAGCCAGTGCAGATCCAGATAATAACCAAACCCTTACGATAAATGGAACAAATTGCGAATATGAGCCTGATTATGAAACCCTCTTTTCAGATGATATTGTCCATGAGATTCATATCATAATTGATCCGCAAGACTGGCAGACGATGCAGGATGATCTCGCTGCCAATTTTTCCAGAATGTCAGGATTTCCTGGAGATGACCAATCTCCTCCCCTCCCTCTGGAACCCCGGACACCTGGCGATCTGGAAAATATGGGGAATATGAGTCATATGGACCGTATGGGAGGTATGCCTGGCTTTGGTGATACTGATCCGGTGTATGTACAAGCGACTATATCCACACATGGAACGGTACTGGAACATGTCGGGATCCGGTATAAAGGATGTAACTCGCTTCAGGGTGCAATACAGGAGAACAGTGGAAAAATCTCATTAAAACTTGATATGGATCATTATGAGGATGAGTACCAAAAAACCGATGATCAGACATTATTCGGGTTTGGCGAGTTAAATCTGCAGTCTAATTATGCAGATACTTCCCTTATCAGGGAAAAGATTGTCCCTGAACTCTTTACCTCTGCAGGGGTAATAGCTCCGGATACTGCTTTTTACCGGGTTTATGTTGATTATGGAGATGGTCCTGTCTACTTTGGTCTGTACACCATGATAGAAGCTGTGGAAGACACGCTCATTACAACCGGTTTTGTTGACGGGTCCGGGAATCTCTACAAACCAGAAGGTTCTGGAGCGACATTTGAAGAAGGAACCCTTAATGTGTCTTCATTTGAGAAAAAAACAAATAAAAAAGAGAATGATTACTCTGATATAAAAACGCTGTATTCTGTTCTTCACTCATCCACCAGACTTGAAAATCCGGTGAGTTGGAGAGCAGATCTAGAATCTGTTCTAAACGTCGATGAATTTTTACGATGGCTTGCTACCAATACGGTTATTCAGAACTGGGATACGTATGGAGGTAACAGCAGGAATTATTACCTGTACTCTGATCCTGACACCGGGACTTTCTTCTGGATACCGTGGGACAATAATTATGCCCTGATGGATAGTATGCCAAAGAAAGCCGGGTTTGATGATTTTAATCGTCCTGATTTTGCAGGCAATGAAACCGAAGTGAATCGAACAGGGATGTTCCCTGGTTTTTTCATGGGAAATATATCAAATCCGGCACCTGCAGGAGGCAATATGATGGATGGGTTAAACACAGAACAAGGACGTGGCCCGCCGATGCCTATGGGTCATAATGGCGGGGGAGGGATGGGTAAAACGCTCTCTATCAGCCTTGATGAGGTTGGGGACAACTGGCCTTTGATCAGGTACCTGATGGATGATCCGGTATATCAGGCACAATATCATTCGTATCTGAAAGAGGTTGTTACCGGAGCTTTTAACCCTGAATCGGTGATTGCACAGTACCAGGCGTATCATGATCTCATACAGCCGTACGTGGTTGGAGATGAGGGTGAACAGCCAGGATACTCGTACCTGACCAGTGCAGAAGACTTTGATACAGCTCTTTCTGCTCTCATTGCCCATGTTCAGTCCCGGCATACAGCAGTTATGGACTATCTGGAGACGGTGGAGGCATCAGATTGATGGCATCAGCACAAGAGAATGGAACTATATATCTCCCATATTCTGGTTATGGTCCGGTTCTTTCAGACATTACAAACATACTTGCCTGTTATTCGCCAGTCTCGCTTGAAGATATGGCTGCTGCCTCTCTTATGGACAGGCGGGAACAAAAATTCCTTTTATCAGAGGAACAGGCGATATGTATTCTAAAAACCCTTGTCTCGAATATGAGGATTCTACAGATACAGGGAGTACGGATGAGTTCATACGAGACAGTGTATTTTGATACTGATGAATTTACCCTGTATCTGCATCACCATAACGGTCGCAAAAACCGGTTTAAACTGAGAACCAGGCGCTATGTTGTATCTGGTCTCTCGTTTCTGGAAGTCAAGCAGAAACTCAACACCGGGCTTACCAAAAAAGTCAGAATGCAGACTGAAAACCTCGTTAGCCTCATAGAATCCGGGATTAAAGAGTTTATTTCCGGGCATATGCCATATGATCCCGGACTCTTAACACCCCGGATTCTGAATACGTATAAGAGAGTAACACTTGTTTCAGCGGATTTTTCAGAACGAATAACATTTGATTTCTCTCTCTTTTATGAACATGACGGGCATAGTATACAGCTTCCAAACGTGGTTATAGCCGAGATTAAGACTCGTGGGAAGATTCGGGATTCACCTCTGTCATCACTGATGCATCAGATGCATATCCGTCCGACCAGTTTTTCAAAGTATTGTATTGGCATATCACTTCTCTACCCTGATGTGAAAAAAAACCGGTTTAAACCAAAGATCAAAAGGATTATGGAGATGACACAAAGGAGAATTGTAGTATGTTGATTTATTCATCACTGATGCTTTTCATTGGATTTCTGATAAATTTTATCTGTGCCATTATCATTATCCGTGGGATTTACTACTCAAAACAGAAGGATTATAGTTTTATCTTTACGTTTATGGTTTTCAATACCGTCATCTATTTTGTGATGAATCTTTTTACCAGCGTTGAACTCTCTATTGGTGTTGGTTTTGGGTTATTTGCGTTATTCTCGGTTCTCAGATACCGGACAGAGACGGTTCCGATACGGGAGATGACGTACCTGTTTGTGATGGTTGCACTCCCGGTAATAAATTCGGTCTTTTATGGCAACGGCTCTTATGAGAGTCTCTTTGTATCAGATCTGCTCATAATAAGTGTTTTATGGATGATGGAAAAGGGGTGGGGTTTTAGGTATGAAAAACAGCAACACATCACATACGAACGGGTAGATCTGATTAACCCTGCACGAAGAGAAGAGTTATATGCTGATCTTTCAGCCAGAATCGGACGAGAGATAATTAGTCATGATATTCTTCATATTGATTATCTTCGTGATACTGCCGAACTCCTTGTCAGGTTTTCCCCTGATAAGAATGATGGTACTGATTCCCGGCAATTGGATAAAGCACAGGATGATGGATTTATGGCATCCCCTGATACCTAAATTGCATTAGTGGATTGACTGATGCTTCGCATGAGGGTTGGTTTTCTGGTATTATCCTGCCAGATACAGTCTATTCATTGTAATCATTTGTTCTAAATACCATATGGCATATCAGATGTATTCCTCATTGTTCTCATTTCATCATATTTCCAGGTGAATTTCTATACCATCTACTCTTTAACTATCCGATCTGACTGAATGATACCATGGAAATTAAGATAAAAAGAGAGTGTCAATTTGCATCATCAGAAAAAAGGATAAAATAACATCAAAATAGACCTTTTACTCTACCCTGAAGCCATACCAGTTCCCGGCGTCCAGGTGCTCTGGATTGTAGCCATAACTGCCGTTAAAAGAATTCAGATCCTCAGACAGGGTAAACAAAATGGCTCCGGTCTCATTCCATGTACCCAGAAACCTGGTTTCATCATCATTCAGGGTTCCTTTAACTGGGCCGTTCGGATTAGGGATTTTCCCGATAACCTCAAAAGTCCCAGAGACCCTCGAATCGTTTCTGGTAAGATGAAAGATATGACTATCTGAAATCCAGGTTCCGGACCATCCATCCGTATCCTCTCCGGTAAAGGTAAATGTTCCGCCGTTTGTTGCATTGGTGTAATATCCCCAGGAACCGGAAAGGAAATTGGTATCGTTCTCTTTTGTAAGCAGTACGGGTCCAACCTGGCTCCAAAATCCGGTAAAGGTTTTTTCATCCTCGCTTACGATTCCATTGATCCACCCTGCATCAGCAGAACCCGGCAGATTGGATCGAAATATTCCGATAATGTTGTTCCCGTTCTGGATGAACTGGTACTGAAATAATTCTGAATCCCATATTCCGGTCCAGTTTGCCTGTCCAAAAGAACTGGTACCGTTTTCAGATCCCAAAACAAAACCACTCATCATCACGATAATTAGAAAAGAGACCCATAGGATGTGTCTGTTCATAGTACTTCACTTCTTATATCAGGAATGAGGTTCGCTCATAATAAAGAATGTTGTGAATATAGTTAATGGCAAAATTTTCCAGAAAGTGTGCCTTAATCTATGCAGCGCGATTAGCGTGCACGTCTTCTAAATAACCGCCGTTTCACTTCGATTATTCCAATGCGTTATGCCGGGCACTATAATAGTCTTTTCTGTCAGACAATGGTTCTGCCCGGATATCCTCCAACAGATAACCAATAACATATTTATCCGGGTTACATGTATAAGGTGACAGGCATGTAATTCTGTGTATTCAACAGAAGATGAGTATCGGGAGTATTATACCGTGAGATCACCAGATAACCAATCATTCACCTGGAATGCTGCAGACTATAGTACAAGTTCTCTTGCACAGCAGATCTGGGGCAGATGAACTTATCGAGAAACTCAGGCTATCCGGAAATGAACTGGTGCTTGACATTGGTTGTGGTGATGAAGGTGACTTTAGCAATAGCAGAGCCAGGTACCAAAAGGATTAGTAACCGGTATTGACTCGTCGCCTGAGATGATCTCTTTTGCTGTGCATCAGTATCCCGCAAAATACCTGTCCAAATCTTTCTTTTACCCTGATGGATGCCTCCAACCTGACGTTTCACAACACATTTGACAGGATATTCTCAAATGCTGCACTACACCGGATCTCTGATCACCAGCCAGTTCTTACAGGGATAGCACGAATTCTGCAATTGGGAGGATCTATGGTGATCCAGATGGGAGGAAAAGGGAATGCAGACCCAGGCATTCGAAGCACTTGGAATCCTTTTAAAAGACAAATGCTGGTATCAGTACTTTCTGGATTTCTCATTCGCGTACAGTTCTTTGGCACTGAAGAGTACCGGGAGTGGATAATCAAAGCAGGACTTCTCCCGGTAAGGGCAGAATTAATTCCAAAGGATATGACCCATCAGACCCGGGAGAGTTTTGCCGGATGGATTCGTACCACCTGGCACCCCTATTTGCAGCGGATTCCAACCGATCTTCATACCGTATTTATTGAATCACTCATCAATCAGTATCTCTTCTTATATCCGGCTGATGAAGAGGGGATAATCTATGTGGGTATGGTACGACTGGAAGTGGAAGCAAAGAGATGCCAGACGCTCTGAATGTATATATTGCATCGGCATCGTTTTGGTGGTCTTCAGCTGATAAGAAAATTGCGCCTGACACATCATTTTGCACCATCGGATATCACAATATCGCCCTTGGTAGATATGGAATCCCACAGAAGATTGGTATCTTTCAGATACTGGTCAAGATGAGTAATCTGAAATGTACCGTCTGATTCAACAGGGGCTGTCATCACAATTGTTATCAGGTCGCCAGATTCGTCTCGAACTACTACCGTTATGGTACAGGATCTGGCTGTTTGGGGATGCCACTGTATATACTCTCCATCTTTCTCGATCTGTATTGATCCCACTATTACCTGGTTACTCTCCTGTATTACCCGCATGAGTTGGATATGGACCTTTGATGTCTGAAGCTGATCTTCTGGATGTTCTTCTCCATTTTCCAATAAAAGATTATCAGATTCTGATTTTGACTGCAAAGACACGGATATCTCGTTACTTCCCGGTTGATATCCCTCTTTTTCAGTTTCCACACGAATCCAGATTCGCCCGCTGCTCATCTGTGGCCAGATGCCGGTTATCACCCCTGTTCCTTTAGAATCAGTGGTAAATGATGCTGCAGGGATCGGGGTATCAGATCCAGAAGAGAAGATGATTGTCCCATTTATATCGGCAATCGCTCTGCCATCCTGATCAGATACCTGAATGGTGAGAGAGAATGGATCCCCTGGTTGGTATTCGGATGCATCAGTAAGTATTTCAGGATAGAGCATCAATGATGGCGTTTTTACAATATCGATTGTCTCCGGGGGACCTTCAGGTGCTTTTAGGATCTGAACACATCTTTGGATGTATTCCGAGGGATCTTCAAAATGGGTTTCATAGCCTTCTGGATCTACTTTTCGGTTATAAGCACACCAAACGCTGTAATTTCCGGTGATATATCCGATCTCACATCCTATCGGTGGTCCACCAGCATAAGAATCGTAGATATCCTGATAATATCCAATCTCACCGATATCTATCAGTTCTCTCTTTCCGTATCCTGATGACGGGTCTCCCTGAGAGTCATCGATAGTCTGTTGGATAGCTGCAACCTCACTATCATGTGCTGCGGGTTCAAAATTAAAAACGGTTATTCGGAAAAAGATACGCACACCTTCCCTGGGTGGATTATATTTTTTCGACTGATAATACGTGTAGGCGATATCGATAGAATCCTGAGAGATCTGGTGATCTCCAAAGGGGGTACATGAGTACGGATCAAAGAGTGACTGGATCTCACCAGTAGAAGGAACCAGATCTTCCTTATCCATCGCCTGTCCGTGTGATACCAGAAGCAGGAGGAGAACAATGAGGGGAATCAAAGCATTTCTGGTCATAGGGCACCTCTATAGATAAATAACCATATCATCATAAGGTAATATATCTTCTGTCAGGAGGATGCAGACGTGAAATAATCCTGTTCTCTGTTATACAGCCTTTTTCGTTTTCTTTCAATCAACCAGATGACCCGATTCATTTACCTCAACATCCCCGCCTCTTTCGAATTTATCCGAATCCGCGTTCATAGGATGGGAGTTACGCAAATGAGTCTTAATTTAAAATTATGGGACCCAGGTCTGATACTTAATAAGAAAATTATGTTTTATTGGTTAGTAAAATTCTCACGCTGCGTAACTCCTGTAAGATAAACCTGCTAAAATCACTGGCGTTTCAAATCAAATGAATTGGAATTGCAAGTAATTTCAAGGAGGCTGTCCGAGAATGGTAAATTACTCATTTTGATAATTCAGTTTGACCTTCATATGCAAATTATAGTATAATGCCAAACTTTCTGAATTAATCCAGAATGATTGGCTTATTCTATGTAGTGCAAACGAAGTGCACCTCTTGAAATAACCGCCGTTTTACTTCGATTATTTCAAAACGGTATACAGTGCACTATAATGCATTTAAAAGGCTCCATTTTTAGAGTCTTTTTGAAAACCTGGAGTTCTCAGACACTCTCCTGGGTTAGGTGACCGGAAAGAACAGTCCGGCCTACCTGCTGACCGGTGGATTGTCATCCGGGGCGGGGACAATATCACGGTGAAGAGGAACCCAAAGTATGATATTTCACTCACCCAAATGGTTTCTACTGATAAGGTGTATCAGACAAAAGATATTCCACCAATATATCGAGATAATTTATCCGATGTTCAAAAACAGGTGATAACCGACTGGGTAGTTGACTCTACATTCATCAATGCAGCAGCCCGATATGGGAAGAGAGCAGATGAATTTATAACAAATCCTGAAAAATTCGATGACGCAAACAGAGGCAAAAAGATAATTGAAGGGATGATTGCTGGAGAATCCCTAAACCAATCTTATGAAGTTTACCGGGGATTAAAAAAATACGATATCGATCGGGTAAAAAGATCACTCCAAATAATGCGGGAAATAGGAGAATTAGATGAATTAAGCGATAAAGGATTTACTTCAGTTACATTTAATGAAAAAACACCTCTTGTATATGCGACTCCTGATGAAAATGATGAATTGTGGATTTATTCATCGATTTTAGATGAAGGTGCACCAGCCTTATTTATCGGGAATGAAAATCCGACAAATTCAGGTTTTCGAAAAGAAGGTGAAATTCTCATTAATAGGAAGACAAAATACTATATTCTTGGAGATGAAATAGTAAATATCAAATACAAAGATGGAACATTAAAAAAAGTTACATCTGATAGATATTGAATACAAATGGTGAGTCAAATGGTTAGTAAAAAGAAATGGCTAGATAAATATGCCTCACCTGAAGGGGCCGTTAGAGTAGTTGGCACCCACAGAATTACCGATCAGGATATCCAAAAGCATGAGCGCTGGAAGAAGAGAATAAGTCAAAAATTCAAGCCATAATTTTAATCAACTCTGTGTTTCGTTTTCCCTTTTTTTTTAAATTTAATTCTCAATTTTATGTATCACCAAATGGTGTTGCATGCATCACAAATTATGTTGTGTGCATTTTGATACAGAAAAAACATTTTTAATTAATACCCAAGTTTGCCACTTGGTCTAAGAAGGTGCTTTATCCTCCTAAAACCTCCAAAAGAGTCGGCATTGAATTTTACAGTTGGGTTAGATTTGTGAGTGAAATGCGAGTTTTATTGTCCGAATGCCAGTCTCGTCTGAAATATAAGCCCAAAATGAGGGGATTTTGAAAGATAATTTTCCAAATACCTGGAACTGTAAAATTCTATTCCGCCACAATATGAGGAATTTGAGTGAAGTGGCAAACTTGGGTTAATATGATTACAGAAAAACATTAATTTAAGTGATTATTAATCGTAGAAAATCAATTCTGGCCCATCTTTTCCAATATAGATATATCCATCCTTGTTACTTAAAAAAAGCAATTTTAATTTATATATTATTTGGAGTTCATATTCCATCATATCTGGACAGGGAATCCTTACACTCTTCTGGTTTCCTGTTAGGAATACTAATTTTACCTTTAGTTCATTAGTAAAAGAAGTATTTGTGTTTATTATGGGTTCCTCCCCCAAATCAAATAATTTGTACCTTGTTTGAGGATTCGTTCCTAATATGAGTTCTCCATCTTTTTTTTCAAATAAATTACCTACAATAAACATACTGATAAAGTATTATTTTTCCCTCTCTTTATTACTCCTATTTTTCATAGCCCTGATTATGAAAGGGCAAAATACTGCGATGACTCAGCAAGAGCTGACGAGGATGCCGTATCCCTATCAGAGTCTGCATTCCGGCAAGATGGGACATTCCCAGTACGGATCATTGCAGAAGGATGGGGCTCATCGGGAGTTTCAATCCCTATCGGGTTTTCTATAGTATTGTAAGGATACTAACCAGTGTGCACCGGATGTAGTTATTCTCTTCCTTTCCCCTCACGATATTAGAAAAACCTGATAAACCGGGAATATCCTTAACCATGGATGCCCGATACCGGTAGTGGTAGTGTTTTTCCCATACGGTAATACTAGTACTGATTACACACCCCATTTATCCGAATCCGTTGATTTTCAGGACAAAGCCCATCTCCAGAAGGAAAGACCAAGAGATGCAGATCCGGCCAGTACTCCAGATTCAGTAAGAATACCCGGGCCTGCATTTTAAAAAACCTATCCTGGAATACAAGGATTCCTATAACCCACGATAGTCCTGCATACTCTATTATCAGATGAAAAAGAGAGAATGTTTCATGAAGGACAATGACCGTTCCCGGATCGGCAGTACCCTATTCATCATGCTTGGCAGTCTCTTTATGATCGTTGCAATACTCTCACCCGTGACAGGAATGCAGACAACTCTTAGCGTTCCTGACGACTATCTCATCACCATGACGGTACCCTTTCCTCCGATCCCGGTTTTAAGTGACGGGGTGGTAAACATCGCCTACGAACTGGAGACCTCTGACTTTGAGAAAGAGGGATATACCCTGCAACAGGCAGAGGCAATAGATGCCGGATCAGGCACAGTCCTTGTAAACCTGACAGAAGAACTCCTGCAGCTGTATCACCCGGCAGCAGTCCCTCCTCCGACCGATGATGAATTGCACAATGGTACCAAGAAGCTGCTCTATCCCAGGATCTCCTTCTGGGTAAGGATGGATCCCCGTGATGTTCCTGATACCATCGTACATCGTCTGACCTTAAGCCGTGCCGGTGATACATCTGAGCCTCTGGTTATTACCGGCGGGGAGGTCCAGGTACGGAGTGATGTTATCCCGGTATCCATCGGGGCACCTCTTAACGGGAACGGATGGGTTGCATGGGAGACGACGGATCCTTTCACCCACCACTTCGGATCACAGATCACGATGGACACAGTGACCCGGGTTCCCCAGCGGTACGCCCAGGACTGGTTGAAAATCGATGATGACGGGATGATTGTATCAGGTGATTACACAAAGAACGAGAACTGGACTGCGTACGGACAAGAGGTGCTTGCCGTAAAAGACGGGACGGTTGCACGCATATTTACCGGAGTGCCTGACAATGACCCGGTCGGAACCTCCCCGCCTATAAACACCACAAGGCTTGCAGGAAATTACGTGATCCTTGATATCGGAAATGGACTGTATGCCTGTTACGGCCACCTGGTTTTGGGAAGCATCACCGTAAAGGAAGGGGACCGAGTCAGAGAAGGGGAACTATTAGGCTTTTTAGGGAACTCAGGCAACTCAGACGCTCCCCACCTGCATTTCCAGGTTACAGACGGCCCAGGCTTCTTAAACTCTGAAGGGATGCCGTTTGTGTTCAATTCTTTTTATACGATCGGCTTGTGTGATGAGAACCTGACATGTACCTGCAATGAGACTCTACAGCTCCACGAGGGTGAACTGGTTGAGAACCGGGTTGTGGTTACCTTCCCTGATACTCCGTTCTCAGGCACAAACCAGGAATAAATTCTGGATAATAGCAGGTGATAAGGTGCAGAGTTCCCAATGCAACAATTCAGGGAATTTTCCTCTGCTGTCTTATACAACTGAGTATGGACAGGAGACTCCTCATTTTCGCACTGATTGTTGTTGTAATCACAACGTTATTCGTCGGTGGTACACTGAACGTATTATACATCCAACATATCTGACATTTTATTTTCTTAATGTCGAACCGTAATACCATTGATTATAATTTTCAATAATTCCATGGGTTTTCTCTATGGATTACCTCCTTATATGACAATATCAAAATAAACTCTCATCACTACACATTCACTTCCCCCTTCATCATTCTACTTATCTGAGAGTATACTAATTAGTCCGCCATAGTATGATTACATTCATTCCATATGGAAATACACCCAAAATGGCAATTGAAGGTCAATAATGCGCTTTTATGAATCATGCCTGCTGCTATCCAGATCAGGGTTTTTGGTACAATCAGATATTTAGAGAGAATAGAGGAGAATCTGTGTTGCACAGTTATTTCGTTACCATCTTTTCGCTATTGTCATCCAATCAATTTTTCAGAAAAAACCTCCCAAAGATCAAATGAAAACGAGGTTAATGGTTTCCCTGAAAAATTGAGATGAGTTGATTGCTAATCCATACAGATTCATAGATTCACAGGAAATACCTGCCATCCAGATAGATGTCTGAAACCTCTTGAACACTACCAGATACCATTATGCCCACAGATATGATATATACCGTAATGGAGCCTGCCCGGGAGTATCTGAAGACCACAAAGATAGAGATAGAACATGTTGTGTTTCATCTCTCATTGTATCGTGAGGATTTTTCTGCTATCTATCCCGGAATGGAACGATATACCGTATCTGCCAGTGTGGATAACGAGACTGTTGCACTATTTCGAACCAATTCATATGAATACTGTCCGCTCGTTTCCCTGGATGCACATGATGTGGCATTCAGGGTTTTTTCTGAATGGGAAGAAGACATTCAAAAAAACTCAGGGGATTTTATCATATATCACAGGGAACAAACACCTCACTATCATCCCTCATACCTGACTGACCTGGTCATCATCCAGGGAAGTCCCCGGGGAATGGGAAACTGCAGTATTCTGGCTCAGTGGGCAGTTAACGCTGCCAAAAGGTGTGGGAAGACTGTACAGGTAATATACCCGCATGATATGAAGATATCCGGCTGCATTGGCTGTTACCAGTGCTATAATACCGGAACCTGTGTGTATAATGATGATATGAGAGAGATCATTGATGCGGTACGGGCAGCATCCGCACTGGTGATATGCTCACCGGTCTATACCAACACTGTTCCGGGCGGGCTTAAATTACTAATAGACAGGTTTCAGGCGTATCATGCAGAACGAACTCTCTCTTCTGCCAGAAACAGAAAGAAAGGATTGATATTTGCAGTTGCAGGGAGAGGTGGGAAAACAGTTTTTACCTGTACGGTACGCGTTATAGCATCATTTCTTACCCATATTGGTATTGAACCGGAAGATACAATTCTTATTGACCGTATTGATACTATCAGGGATATACGAACGATTCCCGAACTGGAAAAACAGGTTACTAATGCAGTTATTCATCTCCTTACCACTTCCGGCTCTCACATAAAAGCATAGAGATATCAAAATACGGCTGTCACAGCGTGCTACTCAGGCACTCAGGTTGTATTGGTATTGTTTTTAAGAAAATAGAGTTCAGATTTATACTTCTCATCATCGATATTGGCGGCACAGACCGGTGGATTACATCTCCTTTTCGGGATGGTATTTCTCTATGGTGTCGCTGAATCGTTGCTATCACGGGTAATTACCAGACTCAAAGTCCTGTTTCCTGCTGAAGTAACCGGTCTAGTGGTTACGTTTGTCGGAATCGCTCTACTTCCGATAGCATTTCCACGGTTTGTCGGGTACAATGCAGAGACCGGGATTTTAAATCCGGTTGATATCAGTATCGCCGTTGTCACGCTCGCGGTCATGATAGGCCTGAATCTCTACACCAAAGGGAAGATAAAACTCTATTGTGTTTTAATCGGTATGCTCTTTGGATACTTCCTGTCAGTATTCCTTAGAGTACTTAACCTGTCAGATCTCAGAAAAATTCTTGATGCACCATTGTTCGGGATTCCAGCACTTTCTCATCTTGGTCTCGCGTTTGATCTCACGCTCCTCCTCCT
>Ga0268282_1000927_pt1 | contig 13615 bp, 21 predicted proteins | sample saktaG_12_FD_190133 | JGI IMG/M metagenome (GOLD analysis project Ga0268282, IMG submission 190133) | Saline water microbial communities from Sakinaw Lake, British Columbia, Canada - sak_2011_5_24_120m | ecosystem: Environmental > Aquatic > Non-marine Saline and Alkaline > Saline ...
GTTTTATACCTAAAATAGTGATGTAATAAGGAAAGAGGTAATATTATAAAAGGATGGTTAATTATTGTGGGAATAATAGGATTAATAATTGGTGCTTGTGGTGGGGCATTATGGCTTCTGTGGCAATTTATAAAAGCATACTTTGAACACATGTAAAAGGGGTGATTGCATGAAGGAATGGCTAAAATTGTTTCTCAAAAAATATTTGATAGATTGGGTAAAGAAGATATTTTGCAAAGTCGTATGTAGAGATGAATGTGAACTAGAAAAGAAAGGAGGTGATAAAAAATGAAGAAGTTAATTTTAGTATTGGTTTTGTTAGTAGTATTTATGTTGGCTGGGTGTACATCTTGGCTTCCTGGTGTAGAACCAGAAGTTGAACCCGAATCTGTGGCAGAAGTTGTAGTTAATGCAATATTAGAAGAAGGAGAAGTGCTTTGGTCTATTGAGAATATAAGTGAAGATCATATTTACGATTATTCATTAACATTTACTGTATTGTATGCAGAAGTAGGAGTTAAAACTTATTGGACAGAAGTAGTATCTGGTGTTAATTTATTTCCCACAGATGTTGACTACGGTACATTAACTCTGCCGATTGTTGAAGAAATGGAACCAGAGACTTTGATAACTGTATTAGCTACCTATTAAGTAAATAAATTAAAAGAGAAAGGAGGAGTACTTTATGCCAGAATTAAAAGAAAAAGGTATAGAACTCTTTAAAGGTTTTACTATACCCTGGGATTGGGTTGATGGCATTGTTATTGGTGTGATAGATAAGGGAGATGAAGCCATTAAAGATCTTGCAGATAAAGCAGTAGTGACGGTAGATGATGTACTGCAGACTTTGGTAGACAAAACCACGTGTAAATTTGATAATCATGGAAAAGGGAAAGTAGCAGAAGCATTCACCTTAGCAATGGTTAAAAAATTCATGCCGGAACTGTTAAACCCTACGATTTAGATGTGTTTACATATAGCGTGTCTAAAAAAAGAAAGAAAAACTTCGGTAATATGTTTTAGGAGGTGATTCTCCCCCTGGCATGTTGTGGCCAGAACAAACACAACTTCATTTTTACCTCCTGAAAGAAGTCGAGATTTGCCGAGATCCCGGCTTCTTTTTTTGGGATTAAAAAAAGTTGTTCTATTTTGCGAAATACGGGGGGTCTTTTTCGAAATAGGTATATTCATACCAACCACTTCAAATAATCGCCATATACGGCAAATATGAACGTTTTCGAAAATCACGCAAACCCTTATATATCAACGGTTACAGCGTTTTTAAACAAAATAAACCTTATTTTTAGCCATATTCCACATTTCTAAAATAGCCAATCCCTTAAAAGCCTTATAAAATAACGGTTTCGGGTACTTTCACATTAAGAAATATTGTAATAATACTTCTTAACTTTATAGATACAAAAAAGAAAAACAAAAAAATATGAAAAAACTTTACTTTTTTTTCAAAAAACACTTGACAAAGTTATTATTAATATGTTAAAATATGGTTAGAATCCTTAGTCGCAATCGGAGAAGATAAATATCATCTCGCTGATTGGTGGAAAGATAAAAATAGCATAGAATGGGATCTTCTTCAAGAAGGGGAATTGGCAATTAAGAATGAAACTGAAAAAGCATTATTGATAACTAATAATGCCAATACTGAAGTTTGGATACCGAAAAGTATCCTAAAAAAAATAAATTAGGAGGTAAAAATGAATATTGAAGAGGCAAAAAAGGTATATGATAGGCTTGAGAGAGAAGAAGAGAATATCCACTGTATCGTATCCACAAGCGAAATACAGGGAGAGGGGGAAATTGTAGATGCACAGAATTATTATTCCCCTTCACATCTTATTACGTTTTTTGTGGAAATACCAGGGAAGAGAAAAGTAGAGATACCTTGTTTTGGGGTTATGATAAAAGAATAGAATCCGAAACCGGGAAAGGATTCCCGGTCTTCCGGTAAAACCGGGACTGATGAGGATTAATAAGAAAGGAGAAATAATATGGCTACAAAAAAAGAAACCAAAAGAAGTACTATAACTTTTGATTGTGGATCAAAGGAGTTAAAAGAGAAAGCGGTCAAGCTGGCAAAAGATTTTAGCCCGGTGAAAATTAGCTTGAGTTCAGTTTGCCAGATTGCTTTGAGAGAATATATTGCAAAAAATACAAAATAATTCTTGACAGGTTATCTGTCCTATAGTATAATTTTATATAGGAGGGTATAAGAAATATGGAAAAAGATATTGAAGATTATATTAAAGAATTAGACGAATACAAGAAATCGCATAATTTTAAATATTCCGAAATTGCTGATATATTGGAGACAACTACCCGGACGCTAAGACGGTGGATAAGGGAAGGAGAAACGCCATTGCCGGTATATCGGAAAAAAATAATAAAGCTGTTAGGAGGTAACTCATGAAGATCATAGAGGTTAACACAAGAAAGCCCATCAAGTTTGATGAGCTGGTTAAGCAGTCGGAAAATGAAAAACACAATGTGGTTAATAAACGGTGGATACTTTACAAATCACTTAATAACGAGACGGTTAAGATTAACGGACATGAGTATAAGAGAATAATTAATTAGGAGGAATATTATGTTTCTTAATATTATTTTTGGGCTATTTGTGCTAATGATAGCCAGAATAGCTTGGCGAATACGAAACGAGAAGGAGGGTAAGCCCATGAAGCGTAAGCATTTTAACGGCAGATTTTTTTGGTAAATATTAAGTTAGGAGGAAAAAATCTATGACCACATTCCAGTTAGCAAAAAAAATCTCTAAAGGCAATGGAAAAACACCGGAAGAAGCATTAGAGATATTACTAAGAAGGAAAAGAAATATTGAAAGATTTGGTTATGAAGAAGCTTTTAAAAGGGAAATAAAATTATCAGGAGGTAAAAAGAAATGAACGGCAAGAACGTTTTCAGACAAAGATTCACAAGAATTGAAGGGCTATCAAGTATTAGGAGGTTACCCCGGATTGGCAAAATTAAGTTGGGGATAAAAATAGAATCAAAAACTAAAAAAGATAGGCAGGGCAATCCTGTTACTTACCCAAAAGAAACAAATTTTTTTGTATGCCCGCCGGAGATAAAAAAGGTTTATGGGGATGAGCCAAAAGAATTAAATATAGTTTTTCCGGTAAATGATCCAGAGGTAATATTCCCGCAATGCTATAAATGGTATGGAAGTTCTAAAGGCTTAAAATGCCGGGGTGATGGCATAAATGCTATAAGGCTAAATGAAGATACAGGAGAAATGGAAGAACGAACTTGCCCTTGTGATTTATTGGAAAATGGCAAATGTAAACAGCGGGCAAGTTTAATTTTTATGATGCCGGGAATAAAAATTGGTGGGGTATATCAAATTGACCTATCAAGTTATCACAGTATTGTAGATATTAATAGTGGTATTGATTACGCCAGAGCTTTAGTGGGTGATCGGATAGTATTTTTACCATTTAAGCTAAAAAGAGTACCAAAAGAAACCCACAATGAAGGTAAAAAGCAAATCCATTATACCCTGCAATTAGAGCTTAATATCACGGCTCAAGAATTAACTAAGATACAAGAAGGGCAAAGATTGTTTGCAGGCCAAAACAAGCGGTATGAGATTGAAGCACCCAACCCAGAAGACGATATCAATCCTTCCTTAGGTAATGAGGAAACAATAGAAGATGACGATTTAGAAGAAACAGAAGAAGAAATTAAGGCAAGGGAAGCAAAAGCAGCCGAAAAGAAAGCGGCCTTAGCAAAAGAATATGAAGAAAGTAAGGCCAGAACCGCACAGCTAAAAAAGGAAATAGAAGCGGGGAAACACGATATTAAACCTCTACAAGAAGCTAAGGTAATATCCCAGGATAAGCAAGAAGAAGAGAATATTCTTGCCACAGAATCACAAATAATTATCATCTACGGAGCTGTAGTCTGTGAAAAATGTGGAACTAAGGTCTACGGTTATAAATGCTCCAAGTGCCAAAATATAGACCTGCATATTTTCTCAGAGGGAATAATTCATGAACCCTCACTAAATAGAGCAGACTTCGACAAAGAATTAAAACCCACTCTATTTCCAGGTAAGTTAACTTCGGTTGAAGCCGATAAGATAATTTTATGGTGGCGTACTGTCCTTCTTAAGAGAAAAGAGGAATCAAAGCAAGAAGAAGCTGAAACTATTGAACCTATTATAGAGGGGACAAAAGAAGAAAAAATAAAGGTTGCTCAGGAGATAGTCAATAGACCCGGGAAATTAGAAGTGAAGGACGAAGGAGCATTATTTCAAGGAGAAAAAATAGCCGAAGAAGATATCCCGGGAAGCAGTCCCGCTAATGCTATCCCATTTAAAAGCAAGGCACGGTAGAGGTAAAACATGAATAACATAATAAGCCTATCAGGCGGAAAAGATAGTACCGCAATGTTACTAATGATGTTAGAGAAGAAAATCAAAGTTGATTATATTGTATTTTTCGATACTGGTTGGGAATTTCCAGGAATGATTGAGCATATAGACAAGTTAGAAAAATATATAGGCAGGGAGATTGTAAGGTTAAAATACAAAATATCATTTGATGAAGCATTAAAAAAGTGGGGGTTTCCTTCTTTTAAAAGAAGATGGTGTACCGATAGAAAAGTAAAAACTATAAATAAATTTTGCAATAAACTTGAACTTTTTACCCAATATATTGGTTTTGCTTTTGACGAACGACAAAGGATTAAAAAGACAATAGGTTATTGCTACCCACTCGTTGATTGGAAAGTAACAGAAGAAGATGCTTTAAAATATTGCCATGAAAGGGGTTTTAATTGGGGTGGATTATATGAAAAGTTTCGACGAGTAAGTTGCTGGTGCTGTCCGCTTCAACCATTAAAAGAATTAAAAGCATTGTGGATTTATTTTCCAGAATATTGGCAGAGATTACTTGAAATGCAGGAACAAAGTAAATTTCAATTTAGATTAGATTATACATTAGACGAATTAGACGAGAGATTTAGAAGAGAAGAGAATTATTATCAATTAGAATTTTAGTTAAATTAAATTTAAGGGGGTTAAGTAATTAAAAGATTTTAAAAAAAGGAGAGGAAAGAAAAATGAAATTTCTACATATAGCCGATGTCCATTTGGGGATGGAAAATTATGGAAGGATAAATCCTTCTACCGGTATGCATACCCGATTAGAAGATTTCATAAAATGCTTTAGTTTTGCTATCGATACGGCCATAGAAGAAAAGGTCGATTTAGTGATATTCGCCGGCGATGCCTATAAAAACAGCAATCCAAACCCTACCCATCAAAGAGAATTTGCTCGTCAGATTTATAGATTAAGCGAAGCAGATATCCCGGTCGTACTAATCAATGGGAATCATGATAACCCTGTATCTTTTGGTAAGGCTACTTCTATAGATATTTTTGGGACTTTGAACGTCCCTGGATCCCGGGTAGTAAATGAACCTGAGCTATTTTCTATCGAAACCAAATCCGGACCAGTACAAGTTTTCGGTTTACCCTGGCCTACCAAAAATCTGTTTCTAACAAAAGAAGAATGTAAAGATCTTACCGATGTTGAGATTACCGAGCAGATTCAAATAAGAACAATTGGAAAGATAAAAGAATTCGCCAAACTGATTAAGCCCGATATCCCCGCAATATTCGCCGCTCATTTGGCCGTAGCAGAAGCCACTTATTCCGGGTCCGAGAGGTCGGTTCTGATAGGTTCAGATCCCGTATTCCCGGCTCAGATATTGGCTCAAAAGGAATTTAATTATGTAGCTTTAGGCCATATCCATAAATTTCAGGACCTTAATCCTGATAATGGAATTCCTGTAGTTTACCCAGGAAGCATTGAAAGAATCAACTTTGGTGAAGAAAAAGAAGACAAGGGATTCTGTATCGTTAACATAGAAAATGGGAAAGCCACTTATGAATTTATCAAGGTCCCGGCAAGAAATTTTATCACAATAGATATTAATATTAACAAGGATCAGGACCCAACCACTACCTTATTAGCCGAAATAGAAAAGCAAAATTTAGACGGATCTATTGTAAGAATTTCTTACACCATGCCGGAAGAAGCAACGAATCCGATAGATTTTGCTAAGATTAATACTGCTTTAGAAGGGGCTTTTATGACAGCAAATATCTCCGAAAAAACAAAACCTACAGAACGGGTCCAAAGAGCGGAAGTTACAGAGGATCTGGGGATGTTAGAGGCATTGGATAAATATATCGGAAGTATCCCTGAATTAGCTCCTATAGCTGAAGAGATGGAAGCTAAGGCACAGGAGTTAGAAAAAGAATTAAAGGATAGGGAGGATAAAAAATGATACCGGTAAAATTAATACCAAAGAATTTCTTAAGTTACGGCGGGGACGTCCCCGCTCTTGATTTTACGCAGTTTCATGTAGCCTGTCTATCCGGATCTAATGGCCAGGGAAAATCTGCATTGCTGGACGCTTTAACCTGGGCAATCTGGGGAGAAGGTAGAAAGGGAAGCCAGGAAAGAAAAGCAGACAGCAGCTTACTCCGGATGGGTCAAGAAGATATGCAGGTAGAATTCGTATTTGATTTAGAAGGGGATCGATACAGGATAATTAGAACCTTCTCACGATCCGGAAAAAATTCTAAATCTGGTCTGGAGTTTCAAATATATGATCCCAAGAAAAATGAATATGTTTCTCTTGCCTGTCCTTCTACCAAGGAAACCCAGGAAAAAATAATTAAGATCCTACGGTTGGATTTTCAGACTTTCATAAATTCTGCTTTTATCATGCAAGGTAGAGGGAACGAATTCAGTAAGAAAACTGCCCGAGAAAGGAAGGAAGTCTTATCTGAGATTTTGGGATTATCCCGCTATGATGACCTAGCAGACCTGGCTAAATCCTATCTTAGGGAAATTAATAATACTATAACGGCCAAAGACAGCAGACTGGAATATATAGAGCAGGAGCTAACCCAAATCGGTTTCTATGAAAATAGGATAAAGGAATTAAATGATGATCATACCAGAATCTCAAAAGAGATAACCGAGAAGGAAGCCCAGGTAGCCAAGCTAAAAGATAAATTGAACTTACTGAAAAATAAAAGCGAAAGAGCCGATGAATTAGCCAAGGCAATAGAACAGCAAAAACGGGAGATATACCAAAAGCAACAGGAAATTGAGTCAAAAAAAGAAGAGATAGCGGATTGCGAAAGAGTAATATCCCAGAAGGAAAGTATATTGGCCAGATTCGAAGATTACCAAAGGATCAACAAAGAAAATACCGACCTTATTTCAAAACTTAAGCAAGCCAGAAAAGTAGAAGAAGAGAAATATCTTATCGAAAAAAAGATAGAGAGTGAAAGATCCAATCTAGTAGTAGACCTTCGGAATAAAGAAGATAGATATAAGGATCTTAAATTCAAGGCTGATCAAGGGGAAAAGAGTAAGGCTGAATTACCTGATCTAGAGAAAAAAATTGAAGAGATAAAATCTCTCGAAAAAGAAAGTGAAGAAATACAAGAAAAAGGTAATGCTATTAATCTGGATTTGGCTAATATAAAAACTAAAATAAGCGGATTAGAGAAAGATATTGAAAATAATAAAGAAAAGATAAAACTATTAAAAGAAGATTCAGAAGGGGTATGCCCTCTATGTGAGACTAAATTAAACGCCGAAAAGAAAAGTAAAATTAAGGTTAATTTAGATAAAGAAATAGAAAATAATATTACTCTTATAGAAAAGTTAAAAAAAGAAGATAGATTAATGAATGTAGCAAGAGAAAGCTTAGTAAATTTATGGAAAGCGATTAAGGAAAAAATAAAAGATAAGGATATATGGCAACAAAGACTAAATAGGATTCTTTTAGAATGTCAAGAATCCGCCAAAGCAACAAATCTATTATATAGTATCCAGAAAGAGATCGAGGGAATTGTGGGAATTTTAAGAGAAAAAGCCTATACCCTAGAAGAACATAAAAAACTAAAAGAACTTGAAGAGCAGATTGAGAATATAGGCTATGACGAGTCCAGACACTTCCAGGTAACCAACGAAATCGAAAAACTACATAATGCCCCTATAAACAAAATTAAGCTAGAAGAAGCAGAGAAGAAATTCAGTCCCCTAAGAGAAACACTCGATAGATGGGAAGGAGAGTACCAACAGAAAAGATTCAACATCGAAGCTTCGGAGAAGAATATATACGAAATCAAAAAGGAACTCGAAAGATTGCCTTATATAGAGACTGAATTATACGGTGAAGATGAATCTCTTAAGGTAGAACTAAAGCAAAAAGAAGAAATTCTATCCGAGAGAGGGGGCTACCAAAGCAAATATAATCAGTGCCTAAAACTTAAAGAAGAAAAAAATAAGATGAAGAAGGAAATGGAAGGCACATATAAGGAGAAAAACGTCTATGAAAAATTGATAGTAGCCTTTGGTAAAAATGGTATTCAAGCCTTAATTATTGAAAACGCCCTTCCGGAGATAGAAGAAGAAGCTAATAATTTGCTAGCCAAGCTGACCAATAACGGAACTCAAGTAGCTATGGAATCCTTAAAAGATTTAAAGAGTGGAAAGTTAAAAGAGACCTTAGATATCAAAATAAGTGATGAAATGGGAGTCCGGGATTATGAATTATACAGCGGTGGTGAGGCCTTTCGGATAGATTTTTCAATAAGAATCGCTTTGTCTAAATTGTTGGCCAGAAGAGCAGGGACTAAATTGAGGACTCTTATTATCGATGAGGGATTCGGCACTCAGGATGAAGAAGGATTGGAAAATATAGTAGAAGCTATCCGGTCAATAAGTAATGACTTTGATAAGATTTTAGTGATTACTCATCTTGAGACTTTGAAGAATGCTTTTCCGGTAAAAATTGAAGTAACTAAATATCCGGAAACGGGATCGATATATAAGATTGTGAAGAATTAAAAGTACTTAAATAAAAATATAAAGGAGATAAGAAATGAATCCAGTAGATAAATTTTATCAAAGAAGAAAAGATTATAGTGGAGTGGTCTTAGAAACAGATAGGGCCCTTCCTACACATTTATCCCAGGTAACCAAAAATGCTAAGGGGAATATTGTAGTGGAGATTTATCTTTATGATGCTACTTTTAGTCATGTTAAATATGAAGAACGCGAAGAGGTGACCTGCATAATAGAAGCATATATCAAGGATCATAAGGATGAAATCACTAAGGTTATTATTAAAAGGATGAAAAAGAAGATGGAAGATGCTAGGGAGGAAGTTATAAAGGATTTTAAGTTGACTGAGTCAATCAAAGAAACTGATTAAAAATAAATAAATTTTGCCTGCCCTGAGTGGCCTCCACACAGTACTTAGGGAGTAAGTTTATATTGGCAACACGCTAATCCACGGGGCAGGCAAAAAAAATAAAGGGGTAAATAAATGCCTAAAAAACCTAAAGAATTAAAACCAGGCTACGAAAAAATAGTTAAAGATTTTGATAAATGGTTAAATGAGAATATACCTTCTTTAATGGATAAAGATAGTATAACGGTTATAAAAGAAATACATAATAAATGGATGTCTTATAAACATGAATATATAAAGGATATCCTCAAAAGATATGATGATCTTATTAAGGAATATCATATTAAAAAAAAGGGGGATAAATAATGGGCTGCTTTGAGATAGTTTATAAATGCCCGAAATGCGGTTTTGTAGATAGCATGGAAGTACAGTCATGGTATACCCATGATCCAATGCGATGCCCGGAATGCGATACGATAATGGAAGAAATAGGAAGGGGAGATGATCCGGATGAAGAACCTAATTAACTTTTTAGAGGCTATAATTATAGTCTGTATTGGTGTGATTATTATAACGCCCGAGATAGCTTATTCTATGGTACTTAGGGTAAGAGATAAGGTAGAGGAGTTGGCGGGGGAACTATAAGAAATATATAAAAGAACTATAATTTTTTAAGCGAGAACTATAAAAATAATATGAGAAAGGAGCAAAAATGACAAATAAAAAGTGGCCGAAAAAAAAGAAGATAGACCAAAGCAAAATAAAAACAGAACTATATCATGATAATTTTCAAAATTATAAGAAATATGGAATACCGAAAGCACAGTTAGTTATAGCAGATATACCCTATAACATTGGCATAAACGCTTATGGAAGTAGCACAGAATGGTATATTGATGGGGACAATAAAAAAGGTGAAAGTAAATTGGCGGGAAAACAATTCTTTAATAGTGATGGTAATTTTAACTTAGTTGAATATATGCACTTTTGCAGCACTTTATTAATTAAAGAACCTAAAGAAAAAAATAAAGCTCCCGCGATGATAGTATTTTGTGCATTTAACCAAATGCAAATGTTAATTGATATAGGTAAAAAATATGGATTTAATAACGGTTACCCTTTATTTTTCATTAAAAATTATAGTCCTCAAGTGCTAAAAGCAAATATGAAGATAGTTGGTGCAACAGAACATGCAGTAGTTTTATATAGAGATAAACTACCTAAATTTAATAATGATGGAAAAATGATATTTAATTGGATGAAGTGGCCTAAAGACAATAAAATTATAAAAATACACCCAACACAAAAACCCATTTCATTGCTTAAAAAATTAATACAAATATTTACAGATGAAGGGGATGTAGTTATTGACCCTGTTGCAGGAAGCGGAACAACATTAAAGGCGGCATGCGAATTGAATAGGCATAGTTATGGTTTTGAAATTGATAGAGATGTTTATAAAAATGCAAGAGAAAAGATGTTAAACAATATTCAGATGAGCTTCCTCAGACCATCAATAGAAGGGAATTGTGAAAAAAGGGTTGACATGAAACTACCATATTCAATTGCTAATATAAATGAAGATCCACGAAAGGAGATGAAACCAAGTGAAAAAGGAAATTGATAGCCAAGTAATCACTGACATCATTCGCAAGCGAGTGGGTGCAGAAAATGCACTGAATCAATATGATATTGCCGATGAATATATAAGGTCGACAGGTGAACACGTTACCACAAGAACTGTAAGAAATAAAATTGAGACACTGCGATTTATGAAAATACCAATCCTATCTACCCCTCACGAGCCAGGTGGATATTTTTGGCCTGCTACACGGCAGGAATATTTCGACTGGAAAGCTCGTGAGATGGCCAAGGCAAAAAAGCAGATAGCCAAAATAAAGCCTGTTGGATTTGGCGTATACAGGTATTTCCACAAGAACGTGATACAGCAGGTATTTGATTTTGGGAAGAGATTAGTAAGGGTAGGATAGGGGAGGTAAGAATGAATAAAAGAGAAAGATTACGTCAAAGAGTATGGTTAAAATATAACAAGCATTGTGCTTATTGTGGAAAGGTTTTGGAATATAAAGATATGCAAGTAGACCACGCTATATCTAAATATGCCTATGATTTTATACCTCTACAATCTCGTTTCGATATAAATTCATTCAATAATCTTATGCCGAGTTGTAGAAGATGTAATCACTATAAAAGGGAATTAGATTTAGAAGGATTTAGAAAATATATAAAAACACTACATGAAAGAATGCAAGATTTATATATTGCTAAAGTTGCCATAGATTATGGCATTATTAAAATAAAACCATTTGGTGGCAAGTTTTATTTTGAAAGTATTTAGTGGAGGAATAAATGGCAAATCCACAAAGAGAAGGAGGTATAAATGGCAGACGAATTTATAGAAGATGGTTTTGTCCTATTATCAAGAAAAATATTTAAAAGCAAAACCTTTAATGGTTTAAATGCTATACAAAAATATATAACAATATACCTAATATTAAAAGCTAATTGGAAGGATAATGAGTGGTGGGATAGCTACCAAAAGAAATTTATTACCATTAAAAGGGGGAGTTTTATAACCTCGATAGAGCAGATTAGAAAAGAGATTAAGGACAAATCAATTAAAACACAAAAAATTAGAACCTGTATAGAGATTTTAAAAAACATGCAATTTCTAACAAGCGAAACAACAAGCCACTATACTCTTATAACCATATTAAAATATGACCTTTATCAAGCTGTGGATAATTACATTAACAAACCAAATAACAAAGCCTTAACAAAGCCTCAACAAAGCCTTAACAAAGCCTTAACAATAACTAATAAGGATAAGAAGGATAAGAAGGAAAAAGAAAGGAAACTAAGTCGCACTTTTGAAAAGTGCGAGGCGGTATATCAACTTACAATTTATTTAGAAGGGAAGATTAGAGAAAATAATAAAGCGATTAACAAAAGAACAGAACCACAGATACAATCCTGGTGTAAAGATATAGATTTATTAATTAGAAAAGATGGTGCAAATCCTAAAGAAATAAAACAGATAATAGATTGGGTAGTAGAAGATAATTTTTGGTCAGGCAATATTTTATCTGCTAAAAAATTAAGAAAGCATTATCCGAGATTTTATAAAAAAGTTATAACCAACACAACCCACGATCCCAACCGTTTCGATTTTATTAATGAGGAGGAAAATATAATTGAATAAAAAAACCTTTTCTAATGTAATAGAATTATTAGAGGCAGGATTTTCAGTTAAGTTAAGTAAAGACACGAGTAAAATTTATTGGGATATACTTAATAAATATGATGATAATATTATTAAAAAAGCTACTATTAAATGTGTTAAAGAACTTAAATATTTCCCTAAAATATCCGAGATTATAGAAGCCATTGAAGGCAATTCTACAGATGAAGCCGAACTTGCCTGGATATCTTTGTTGGACAAAATAGAAACTGTAGGACATTACCAATCCGTATCTTTCCCAAAATATCCGGCAATTGGGGCGGTAATTGAAGCACTTGGTGGTTGGTTAAGTATATGCGAAACGACTTTTGATGAGGAGAAATGGATTAAAAAGGAATTTATAAAATTATATCCCATTATAAAAAAAAGGGGTGAATATCCCGATAAATTAATAGGTCAATTTGAATTAGATAATGGGAATAAATATACCGAAAAATATATGTTGGATAAGTATGGGATGAAACTAGACGGCACGAAAGTAGATAGGAAACAGATAGAAGACAAGAAAGAATTAAAAGATAAATTTAATATGCCGGAAGCGGCAGAAGGAGAAAAAGTAAATGATAACTAAAAACAAATTTCTAATAGCTGAATATATAGAATCTAATCGTGAAAACATAATAGAAAAGTATGAGCAGAATACGCCGATAAAAACAATAGCCGAGTTATACGGCGTGTCAAGGTCTATCATATATCTGCGGCTACGCAAATGGGGCATAACTGTTCGGAAATATAAAGGGACAAGGCGTAGAAAAGAGGAAAGACTGGTAAGTCGGGAGCATTACAAGCGGCAGTTTAGTAAAGCATTTTTAGCGAAGCAAAAAGAGAATACCAGAATAAATAATGAGCATATTACATACATTAAATTTAAACGTAGCACAGAAGATCAAAAGTTAGTAGATAATTTATTGAGCCGACCAATAATCGGCTAAAAAGGGGGTAAGTAAATTGAGGACAGTAACAATGCGGGGTGGTAAATATTCAACGCAGATTAAATGATGATTATGTAAAATTACAAAGATATGCTGATAGTTATGGACCAATTATAAGAAAGGTGAAAGATGAAGATAATAATAAATCGAAGGAGGCGAG
>Ga0268282_1000937_pt1 | contig 13539 bp, 24 predicted proteins | sample saktaG_12_FD_190133 | JGI IMG/M metagenome (GOLD analysis project Ga0268282, IMG submission 190133) | Saline water microbial communities from Sakinaw Lake, British Columbia, Canada - sak_2011_5_24_120m | ecosystem: Environmental > Aquatic > Non-marine Saline and Alkaline > Saline ...
GTCACTGGGACGGTGGACAGTAAAGAGAACCCCTGACAACTGGATAGTTATATTCCACTCCTTTCAGGATGGCTCGCAGGGTGCTGGCCCTGACTACATCATTACCACATTTTCACCAACTGAGGATGGCGAGAGAGCAGCCAAGAAGATGGCACTAAAGCTAGTAGATACTGCCTGGGGGAGATAAAGACCATGCCTAAGAAAGCACCGGATTGTCAGAGCTGCCACTACTTCCTGCGGGTTGATGGGCGCCCCGCCTGCACCAATATCCCCCAGCAACCAGGAAGGCTGGCATACAAGTTCCTTAAATCACTAAAACTCTGCGAGGACTTCTGGAAGGTAAGCTAATGGAAGATCTACGATTCATCACCAGGGTGCTTGGTCCTGCTGCCGCCTACAGATTAGAGAAACGCCAGGTCACCCAGACGCTGCGGTCAGACAGCAATAGCGTAACAGAGTCTATCGTTAATGGGCGAGTTAGCACTGGTGACCGGCTGGAAGTGCTCCTAGACGGCATATTAGTAGGACACGCAGAGCTTGTCTCCATGGATGCAGTTACCTGGGAAGCCCTCGGAATTCGCGATGCCCGCCGGGGAGGATTTGACAGCCTCGATGACCTCTCGGAAGCCCTCAAGAGAGCCGGTTATAGGTTTAAACCACTAAACCAATATGAGCTCTATCGCATTCAATTTGCTTGGCTGGAGGAAGTTTATGCCTGAGAGAAAAACCTTGATATCCATGCCAGTATCCCTTGAGGGCTATGCGCCTCCGGGCAGCCTACAGGATAAATGCTCTAAGTGTGGGCAGCCTGTGTGGGTTTCCCCGAGCTCCTGGCTCATCATGCACGATAACCCCGGAATGAAAATCTTATGTGAGCCATGTGCCCTAGCACAAATGAAAGAAGACAAGCACTTCGAGATTGAGGCTATAACACCGGCACAGACCGAGGAGATACTAAAATACCTGGTAAATAGTTAGATATCCTGCAAAGGAAAAGGCATGACTAATCTCTTTAGGCAAGCCAAGGAACTCCTAGACAAAAAAGATGCCGGCAGCGAGCTAACCGAGGACAAGCTCCAGCTGATAAGCACAGCGATAATCCCGCTGATGGTGAAAACCGATGGGGTCTTCCCCGAGGGCATCACCTTAGCCGAGGGGCTTGAGGAACTGGCAAAAATCTTTGAGGAGGAAAAAGAGTAATGGACGAAGAAGTCAAAGTAGCACTACCTCTCAAAGTAATACGGGTTTGGGGCAAGAGAGCCATACTCAGGCGAGCTAGAAAGGAGCATAAATGCGCTGCCTCCGGACTCCCCATAGAGAAGGGAAAAGACTACCTACAAAGTCGAGGCTAAGACCGTACTCGAGGCTGTAGCGAAGCTGGATAAAGGAGCAGCAACCCATTTCGTGAAGAGGGTCGAGGATACCCTACAGATGATATAACTGATTGACCTTGAGAGGAGTTTCTATGAGGCGAGCTATTGCCCGGGGTAGAATAGTTCCCCAGAGCCGGTCAACAGACCCTCGAATGGGTCGGGTTAGCTTAAAGGCTGCCACACTCTACGACAGGATGTGGATAAATTCCGATGACCAGGGCCGGCTCTCTGGTGACCCTGACGAAATCAAGTATACTGCTTGCCCTAATCTCCCTGATATCTCAAAGGGCGATATCCCAGACCTCTTGAAGGAGCTGGAAGCCCAAGGATTATTAAAGGTTTTTTCCACCTCAAGGCATACCGCCATTCAGATGCTTGACTGGTGGGAGGAGCAAAAACTGCAATGGGCTTATCCATCACCTTATCCCCCACCCCCAGGTTGGACCGACCATCTTCGCTACCATCCCACACCCAAAGAGATAATAACTGAAAACTGGCCCCCTAGTGGACTACCTAGTAAATTACCTAGTGGACTACCTAGTAAATTACCTAGTGAACCACCTAATGCACTACCTAGTGAACTACAATCAGAGGTTTCTCAGACTCTTCCTACCGAAGAAGAAAAGGAAAAGGAAAAGGAAAAGGAAAAGGAAAAGGGAGAGGGAAGATTACCTAGTGCACTAGGTAGTAGATCCCCACCCACACCTACTGCTTCTTCCCTATTAGATAATTTCCCAAAGGCTTTTGGTAGAGAACCGAATAGCCGTGAACGCGCTTATTTGCGGGACATGGAAAAAGAAATATCTGCCGCGGGCGCCACAGCTAAACAAGTGCGTGACGCTTTCAAAGAGGCGGCAACGCAGAATAAATTGCACCTCAGCTATGTCCGAGCCATTCTCTTTGACTGGCTCGGCATTGAAAGGAACAGATCGCCATGAACGAGATTTTAACCAAAGTAGCCTGGAAGTGTAGAAACTGTGGGGTAGTTACCTATCACCCCAGTGCTAAAGAGGGTGACCCCAAGGTTCAGATAAGGGGGACAACACTCTGCTTGAAGTGTTTGCGAAAGAGGAGGTGAATGATGGAGTTAGAGAAAGCAAAAGTTATTGCTAGCACTGTAGTCAAGGCGTTAGAACCATACTGCGATAAGATTCAGGTAGCAGGGAGCATAAGGCGTCAAAAGCCTATGGTGAATGATATCGACTTGGTGATTATTCCTCGCGACCGGTGGAATTTGGACCCGGCACTGATGAGGATGGGTAATTATAAAATGTCAGGCAAGAAAATAGCTAGGGTTGAGATGGACTCCATCCCCCTAGATATCTACTTTGCCACACCAGAGACCTTTGCTACCCTTTTGCTCATTAGGACCGGCAGTGTTGAGAATAACATTCGCCTAGCCACCTTAGCTAAAAAGAGAGGCTGGCGCCTAGCTGCTTCTGGTGATGGCCTCTTTGATGAGACTGGGAAGAGGATTGCCGGCGATACTGAGGAATCAATATACACCGCTCTGGGGCAAACCTATCAACAGCCTTGGGAAAGGAGCTGATAGTAGCATGCCACTACTTGATTATACAACGAAGGTCCCGGTCTCCAGAACAATAGCCCAAATTCAGGCTAAGCTCGTAGAGCATGGAGCTCGGGCGGTAATGATGGAATATGGCGATGACGGAAGGATAAAAGCTCTGGCCTTCAATGTGAAAATGCCCAACGGGGAGCTGCCTATTCGGCTGCCGATTAATACTGCGGCCACTTTGAAGGTGCTACAGAGGCAGGCAGCTGACCGGGAGATACCAGCTGGGTATGCTAAGGATGATCATGCTTACCGAGTAGCCTGGCGGAACATTTTCCATTGGGTGTCAGCTCAGATGGCACTCCTGGAGACAGAGATGGTGAGAATGGAGGAGATATTCCTGCCTTATGTAATTACCCCTGGGGGACAAACTATCTATCAGGTCATGGCAGAGAAGCACTTCCTTCTCGGGCCTGGCGAGGGAGACAGAAGTGAATGAGCTAAGGAGGTTAGCATGGTAACACCACAAAAAATCAGCGGGGATGAGTGGCGTGAAAAGTCAAGAAGAGGGGAGGTTTGTGGTATTCTCGGCTGTAAGCGCCAACCTATCGCCAGCTGCTTGCACTGCGGGAACTCTTATTGTAGCGAGCACTTACCCTTATTAGGAACACCGGCACACGGACTTAAGAAGGAGGTTATAGATGGCTAAGAGAGATGTAACCGAGACAAAGACATTCTGCGACTTCTGTGAGGAGCCAGGCTACTGCCAATGTCTAATCTGTGAGAAGGATTTGTGTTCGCACCATCGCCTGGAATTGCTAATCTACCTTGACCGCCAAGACAGGGCGTTTCGGGCCAGCCTGTGCCCTGTAGACGGCAACATCTTGTTACCTATCTTAAACAGTTTTCAGGGTAAGAGCGATACCTGGCAGAAGGCGGGGCATAATCCAGAGTTCAATGAGGCTAGGCTGGCTGAGGTAATTGAATTTCTAAATCAGGCAGTCCCCGCCCCGTCGTGAAGCAAACTGAATTGAAGCGAACTACATTACATTACTGTAGGATGGGTCACTGCTTAACTGAGATAGGTTGGCGGGAGGATGGGCAACCAAATTGTGTAATTCGATAACGCACTAATAGAGACTCTCGAAGTCTGTATTCGATTAACCTAGCCTATAACTGGGAAAAGAAGCAATCGACAAAAGGCTTAAATACAGTTAAGTCCCAGCCAGTCATCTCTGTATTGCTGATCTCAGCTAGGCCTCTGCATGGGGGATCAAGCCAAGCTAGCAGTGTGTACAGGCGAGGCTTCGCTAACTTCTTTATTTGAGAAATGGCCTTAACACATTCTTGTATTCTATCGACACAAGGCATTAGATTATGTTGGGAAAGAGCCTTTAAGCACAAGTCCTCAAGTTCTCCAAGGTCATGGTTATCAGGCATGATCCATATAACTGACCTCTTTCCACTCAACTCTACAGGCTTACCTGCCTCAACTGGAACAGGGAACTGGACAGACTTTAGCGCGTTTTGGGCCTTCTCTAGGCTTGGCTGGAAGCCTTTGGGTTTACCATCTGAGTCGAGGACTATTCCAATAGATGTTACTTGAGGAAAACCTGTTAAACCTCTGAGATTATATAGAAAATTCTCTAGATTTCCTTTACCCTTGCACTCATGAAACTGTAATTCTGAACTGAGATCGGCCTTGCCCATAACATTTAGCAGACGGGGAAATAGGCGCTTTTCCTCTTTGCCCTCCGATATTACGATTTTTGGCTGAAGTACGATGTTTCCATTGGCATCACGTTCGTTGTCTTGTTCGTTCACTATCGCACCTCGAATCCAGCCTCTGACGAAAGCTCAAGTGAGTTTTGATCCACATTAATAGGTTGAATGCCATCTCTAGTTGCCTCTAATCTACAGTAACCGAACTGGTCATATCGATTGAGTGACTTGAATGACCGGTGTCCAGAAGTTATAACCTCGAAACTGTGTGTAGTGGCAATAACCTGCACATCAAAATCTTTCGCAGCAGAGCTTACAACACTCCATACATCAGGAAGAACGCTGTAGTGAAGCCCAAGGCCGAACTCATCTATGAGTACGATTCCCTGCGATGCTTGTATCATGATCAACAAAACATGGGCAAGTCTGCTCATTCCCTGACCAAATAATGACAACGGCATGCGCTTTCCAGACTCAAGATTGACCCAAATAGCTGACGCTCCAGCGGGATTTAAGACCTCGACGCTAGTAATACTTTGATCCACAGCACGAAGTCCATCCAGAACCAATTTTTCTGTCCCCTCTGTACGAAGTGAACTATATATTTTAGCGTCCAGAGCTGGATCATTCCCCAAGCCTTCGTGGAGAAAATGAGCTTTGAACTGGAGTGGCCTGTGGGGAGGCACAACCTGTAGGCCCACATTATTACCTCGCACTGATACTATGAGATCGTGCTCTGAAGCATCTCCTCCCACATCTTGATATTTAATACGTGCAAGTTTCAGCTGCATACCCTCAGGTCGTTCCGACCCGATTTCGTGTTCCCCTGAAATAATCGTTTCGACTTCTATCTCTTTCGTTTGGGCCTTTATTTCACTCCGGCGTGTGTTCCCGGTTCTATCTGTGCTCTGAATAATTATGGGAGTCGATAGGTCATAATCATGGAAGGAAGGTCCAACGAAATGCCGGGCTGCATCGCTTCTATCTACTGTGAAGGGAAGAAGCCCTCGCCACATATTTTCTCTGGTTATGATCTCAAGATTAGTCTGACCACAATGAAGAAACAGCCCTTCAAGTAGACTCGTCTTACCGGTATTATTTTTACCCCCAATGAGTGTTACCTGCTTCAAGTCATCAATTGTGAAGTCTTTAAATAACCTAAACCCTTTGATATTGAACTTTCTGAACATCACTACCTCCTATTTATGCCGATGTCTTCCATGAGACATAATAGTTTAACATAGATTGTGCACTATATCACAGCACATACAACCTAGCGTATAAGTGCAATTATACGCATCGGTGAGAACAGGTGGAGCGGCTGTCGAACTTCAATGTAGTGATATACACTACGTCATGCTACGATTTAATTCTGATTTCCGCGCTTGGGCCAAGAAGATGCGAGAGCGACCCGTTCATGCTAATCCTCTTAATGGGAGAGAGGTTGTGGGAGCAGGTCTCAATCGCCTGCTGCGCTTGTCTTTCGCCCTGGTAAAGAAACAAACTTTTTACCGGCTGCCCGAGCCAGCTAGAATCGCAAATTAGGAGGTGGTAATATTGTATCTGGTGGGCAGGGAGACGCCGCTCGTCATTTTGGGAGCTCGTTTGAGCAAACCCGTGTGCACAACATGGTGCCCCTGCCCTCCCGGCTAAACCCGTATGAGGTATGATGGAACCTCCTCTTTAGGAGTGAATCCGTATCTAACAGCTAAATTGGGAACCGGGAAGAAAAGGGAATGGGGTCTGCTCACCAGTATGTTAGTAAAATTTAGGTCGCCGGGGTCATTGCCTTAAAAAATATAGTATGTTGTTCGATGCTCCCTCTACCTGGGGACTTTGTAACCGATAGCAGCTTGCTTGAGGAGAGTTGGAGAGGCACATTATCCGAGGACTTAATCTCTCTTGAGCGACATGCCGAAGAGAGACCCTAGAGGAATGTAGACCAAAGCCCGGGCTGCCTCATCTAGTCCGGAGACTTCCCAGCAAGCACTAGCAATCCAGGCACTAATGCCAATGATAATACAGAGGACAGCCCCCCACCAGGGAACAGGTGATTCCTCTCTAACCTGAGCACTATGGCCTACCTGTGCGCCGCATTTCGGGCACTCCCCAGCGTTGGCGGGAAGGCGCATCTTACAATCAGGGCAGTAAATATACTTTATCCGTTTCGTGGGATGGAAGATTGCCTCTTTAATCTGGTGGCCCATAAACTGTATCGGTGAGTTCAGCGACTTTGGTTTCTTCTCTTTCTCACTCATGTTTCCTCACACTCATACCCGGTAGTTGCTTGCGTTACGTATCCAGTCTCATCAAGCATATAAGTGCCTTTGGTGTTAGGAATATCAAGACCAAAAAGGCTCATATCGTCAGTAGGGTATGGCACCGGGGTGGGGATTACAGTTAATCTCCTGTCTCGCATCATCTTCTCTACCGCTGATTGCACAAGTTTTAATTCCTCGTCAGTAGCCCTTTTCTCTTCTTCGATAAGCATCAAAGCCTCCTATTACCAAGTTTTGAATACCTTGTCAATCACTCCCATTTTGTCCGGGTCCCAATCTACACACTCAACGAGAACATAGTCGCCAATTACTAAGGTTCCAGCTTGCCATTTGTCCCTGACGGTCTGGCTAATATAGCAATCGAAGGTATAATTTGTGCCTCCCCAGCTTCTTGTTACCGTGGCTGGCTTTACCGCAGCTACGTTGACAGAATCCAATACTGCCCAGAAAGAAGAAACGGGGGGAATATATCTTGGGACCACTCTAGTTAAAAGACTCATTACATCGCCTCCAGCATATAATCGTAGTCTATTGCCGCACCGTTATCGGCAACCTTGTTACTCTCAATCTCTACCCTCAGTGCCTCATGGATACCTACGGTGCCATTCACAACCCAGCAACCATTAGGAACACTGTCTTTATTAAAGTCCTCCTCATAGACCTTCCGCTCGATGCCGTTTACCTGCTGGAAGAGCTTGATGGCTGCTTTTGCTCCTGCTGCAAGGTTGTGTATGCTCACTATCAAGGAATGAAGCTTATACTTCGTGTCATTGGCGCCGATGGTTACCAGGTCGGCACCAGTCTCACCACTGGTCGCTGTTCCTGACTGCCAGTTACCAGTAACGGACCCTGTCGCCGGACTCTCACCCCTGAGCCTATCCAGCTTTGTCTCAAGGTCATCAATCAAAGCTTTAAGTGCATCTAGGCCAGATGTTCCACTATCTAGTTTGGCTTCGACGGCGTCAATGAGTGCCTTTAGCGCCGAGAGCCCGTAAGTGCCATTATCCAGCTTACCCTCAACAGCATCTATAAGGGTCTTGATTGCCGAGAGTCCGTAGGTCCCATTGTCGAGTTTGCCCTCTATGGCGTCTATTAAAAGCTTGAGTGCTGATAAGCCGTATGTCCCATCATCAAGTTTAGTTTCTATCGCCTGAATTTCAGACTTAATGTTAGCTAGACCAAAGACTGGGTCATCTAGCTTGGCTTCTATCACCTCGATTTCGGTCTTAATCTTTGCCAAACCGTGAACCGGGTCGTCGAGCTTCGTTTCTATAGCCTCAATCTCAGCCTCAATGTTAATCAGCCCATGTATGGGGTCATCTAGCTTTATCTCCATTGCTTCGATTTCAGTCTTGATGTTAATGAGACCAAAGACGGGGTTGTCTAACTTCCCTTCGATAGCATCTATCAAGGCTTTCAGGGCAGCCAAGCCATGAACCCCGTCATCCAGTTTAAGTTCGACAGAGTCTATCAGTAATTTAAGAGCGGCAAGTCCATGACTGCCATCATCCAACTTACCCTCTAAAGCGTCTACAACCGCTTTAATGGCCGCCATCCCAGTTGATGCGCTAGCCAGATAGTCATCTACTATCTGCCTCAACCTGGCAAAGAGGGTAGTAGTGCCTGACGGGTCGGTGTTAGTCCCTATCTTGGAATTTATAGCGGCAACATCAATCTCGACGCTGGAGATATTGAGGATTCTATAGATAGTCCCTTTCTTTATTTGGGCACTGAAGCCAGTCCCTTGGAGGGTGATGGTGCCATCCCCGCTGTTAAAGGATACTGCTCCCTTATCCTCGTCCTTACAGTCACCACCCATAATGAGGATGACTTTCTCGGCGACGAAGTCGTTTCTTCCAATGAGGGTGCTATCAATTAGAGTTGTGCCGTCGAGGGCACCATCAGCGGTGGTAATGCCCGTGTAGGCAGTGAGCACTCTAATTAACTCATCTCTTGACAGAGCGTGTCCTTTATTTACCATTTTATCATTCCTCCTTCAGCATTATGCCAATTACAGCTCCTCCCTGGACAGGGCATGGGCTCTCATTTCGCCCTCAAGCAGTGGCAGTGTCTTGAATTCCCTATCAGCTCCGTAGCTTGTCCCAAAGATATTTGTAGCGACAGCCCTGAAGTGGTAGGTCGTTCCAGGTAGAAGTCCACCTATCACTTGAGAGAAGCTCTCGCCTGTCGTCTTGCTCTCGGCCGGAGTAGTGTTACCATAAGCCACAGTCAAGCCCCACACAAAGCCACAGTGACAGGGGAATCCTCCATCATCATCTAGGGTGCCGTGGAGGGTAGCGTTAGCAGTTCCTATGTCGCTGGCTGGGTCAGTAGTCACCTGGGGAATAGGAAGAAGCGGGGAAATTTCTACTAACAGGAATACTCTTCGTCCCCCACCGGCACCTTCGATATGGGTCGGTGTGAGCTCAGTTTCAACGAATGTCCTCCGACCTCCACCAGAACCTATGGTGGGGGTGGGATTTTGTTCGGTGACAGTATGTGACCTCGTTCCACCACCCGAACCTTCAGAGTGGCTGGGATTGATTTCAGTATGAGTGAAACTAACTGTTGGCATTATGCTGTCACCTTTATCGTATAGGTTACGGTCATGGCTCCACCGTCTGGAATGGAAGCGGTGCCAACTAGAACATCCCGGAAGCCAAGCATATTGTATGGACCCATGACTCCATTCGTTACTCTCCGAGTTTGCACGTAAACGCCGATCTCCTTGATTCCAGCAATTGTTGAACCGCTATTGTTTATCATGCTTCGATTGATAATAAAGGAGCACGTCGAACCAATAGTCGCTGGTGCTACGTAGCCAACCGCAAGATGCTCCAACTGGTCCAGCCCTGTCCCCTCCTCGATAGGACTCTCGAGCTTGTAATCCGAGATTGACACCGCTGTCGTGCCTTTCCCGACGCGGATACCGTGAGTGGTAACAGTCGCAGTTGCAAGTGCAAACCAACTGATTTCATGAGGGCTAATGGTCCGGGAGATTCCGCCTGTGTCCTTACATGTCCGGTCTGCAGCGTCAGCATGGACAGACATAATGTCGTACCACTGACGAACGAAGCTACGAGAAGGAGCAGAAATACGTTGAATAACCTTTCCGTCCTTATCGGTAACTTCAACCAGGTAAGTCAACCCCATTGTAGGCACGAGCTCCTTCTCTACAGTTTTTTCATCGATGTCGTTCTCAGATTTCTGGTTCATGCCACTACCTCAAGAGTGTAATCTATTGTGATTCCTCCGCCATCTGGAACGTCTTGGGGAGTTTCCAAAACATCTCGAATCCCGCAAACGTAAGTACCTAGACCTGCCCGAGTGTAAATCCCTACTTCCTTCACTGTAATGAGACCCCCGCTGTTATTGAGGGCGGTCCGTGAGTTCACAAACTCGGCATGCGAGCCTGCGATACTGACAGCACTGACAGTACCAGCCTGATAGTTGAATAGTCCTGCCCCGACTCCATGTTCAATAAGCACTGCTAGCGCATAGTCGTCAATCGCGACAGCGGTATCTCCCGTACCACAAACTATCCCATAATTAGAACCAACACCATCCATTCTGAAGTTATTTGCATCCTCGGAGAGGGTGAAGGTGACCCCGCTCGTCCTCATTACTCCGGGCAAAGATCTTCCAGTCATCTGCACGTACATCAGTTGGTTCCACTGCTTGAGGAAGCTCCTTGACCGGCGGCGCTCCCGGGAGACAACCTTCCCCTGGCGGTCCCTGACAATTACTTCATACCAAAGTTCCCTCTTCATTATGCTGTCACCTTCAGCGTATAGGTTATTGTGATAGACCCACCATCGGGGATGGAAACGGGGCCAGGTAGCACGTCACGGTAGCCGAGCCCAATGTATTGCGGAGAGTATTTCATCATCACATAACAGCCAATCTCCTGAATGCCTGAAATCGTTGACCCACTGTTGTTCACCATGACTCTCCGTTGCCAAAACGAGCAATCAGCCCCGACTACACCAGGGCTACCGGCTGCCATCGCTTGATGCAGGAATTGGTCAACTCCTGTCCCTTCGCCGCAAGCACTTTCCAAAGCATAGTCGTTAATCGAAACAGGGGTCGTGCCTTTACCGATACGGGTTCCATAGCTAATGTCTCCCGCCCCGGCACTGGCTCTCAAAACGCTACTGCTGTATGAGATGTATTGGCTTGCCCCATCAACATCGGTGATATATTTCCCGGTATGGGCATTTAGCACATTGAGAAGCTGATTCCAGGCGCTTACATAGCTTCGAGAGGGTGCCACTATTCGTTCTAAAACCTTGCCACGCCTGTCTCGCACCACGACTTCATAGAAGAGGGACTCTTGAAGTGTCATATTTTCTTTCATGCCGTCACCTGGAGTGTATAATTCACCGTAATTGAGCCACCATCGGGCACATCTTGAGGCGTTGTAAAGACATCACGAACACCGCACGAGGAATAGAAGTAGAAATCACCAGCGTGCGGTCCATAGCGATAGGAGTGCTGATGGTAAAGCCCCGATTCCCTCACCGTAATCAGCCCGCCACTATTATTCACAATGATGCGAGAGATAAGGTAACCGCAATTGAGAGGAGAAACCACGGACGTAGCGATAGAATTTGCCAGGTGGTGCATCTGTCCGGCGCCGTAGCCCTCTGCAATCTGAGCCCCCATCGCATAATCGTCAATAGCAACCGGTGTGTTGTCAGTCCCTATCACGATACCAAGCGAGGCATCTCCTTCACCCGCGTTCATCCTGAAATTATTGTCATGCGAGTCTAGCTTTGTCGCTGAGCCAGTCGTAATTTTCGGGTAGATAGTCCCTCCAAAATGGAAATACCAGATAAACTGGTTCCACTGCTTCAAAAAGCTATGGGACTTTCTTCGCTCACGGGAAGTAACCTTTCCATGGCGATCCCTGACAATTACTTCATACCATAGGGTCTTTTTCATTATGCTGTCACCTTCAGCGTATAGGTTACTGTGATAGAGCCACCATCTGGGATGCTAAAGGGGCTACCTAAGGCATCTCTAAAGCCCAGAGCAACTCGCCCCATCATGGCTGCTGTGAAGAAGATGTAGACGCCAATTTCCTGGATGCCACTGATAGGGGCCCCACTGTGATTAACAAAAGCCCGCTGCATGGTGAAGGACAGGGTGGAGCCCACGACCGATGGCCCAGTAAAATAGGTAAGCTGGTGCTCAACCTGGTCCGTCCCAGTGCCCTCGGCAAGGGGACTCCCCAGAGCATAGTCTGAAATGGAAACTGGGGTTGAGCTCTTACCAACACGGAGGCCGTTTAGCGTATAGCCAATACCAGCATCACATTTGAAACAAACACTTGTGCGGTAAGCGTTGGTTTGGGTTGCCCCACTCGTATCCTTAACTACGCCACCGCTAGCAACGGCGCCTGCCTGAAGTTGGAATATCTCGTTCCATTGTCGGACATAGCTATGAGATGGTCCTTCCTCACGCTGAATCACCCGCCCGTCTTTATCGGTTACCTCAACCTTATAGGACAACTCGGGCTTCAGTACTCGGCCTGTTTTCTTCAATGCTTTTTTGGGATGTTTTTTCCTCTCCTGTCCTTTTGTCATGCGGTTACCCTCAATGTGTAGTCTATGGTAATGCTTCCACCATCAGGAACAGCCTGGGGAGTGTCAAAGACATCTCGAACTATACAAGCGTAACTGTAGTAGGTGGGCCCTTTACACCTGCAATAGATGCCTGACTCCCGCACCATGATGGAGCCGCCACTATTATTCAAAAAGACCCGAGATGTCAGAAAGTCGCAATTTGAACCAGCAACAGAGGGTGTGCCAGGGGTGCAGATAAGATATCTCAACTGCCCTGAACCTGTGCCGTGCATAATTTGGGTAGCGAGCTTATAGTCGTCAATGGTAACTGCCGTGGTTCCCGTGCCTACAACGATACCTATGTAGTCTTCGTCAGCGGAAGCTTTGAATTTCCAGTTATCCTGGTTCCAAGAGGCACCCCAGTCAATGCCATTGGTGCCAACCAACGAACAGGATAGAAACGACATCTGAGCGTAAAGAATCCGATACCAGTTCCCGAGCATACTGCGGGACTTCCGCCGTTCACGGGAGATAACCTTCCCATCCTGGTCTCTGACAGTTACCGAATACCAGAGCTCTGCTAGATTCGTCATTACTTTTCGTCCTCCAGGATGAAATCTCCCATACCGCCAAGCATCTGCTCATATTCAGTCTCGTCAATCTCGCCCATACCCTTTAGCTTCTCCACGAACTCTCTGAAGTCGTCATAGTTTGGTGGAGTCTCGCAGGTTGCGTGTAGGAGCGCCCACGACTCTCGTGGAGTTCTGACGCCAACGCAAGCTTTGTGCCACAGCTTACACTCTTTCTTATTCACCCATCCCCCCTAAAGAATAGCCCCTGTGGCACTAGAGGCCGCCAGGGGCTACCATCTACATCAATTTAGCTTCCCAGGCTCGGCTAGCAATTATTCCTGCACCACAGCCTGTATCTGGAGGTCACCGGTAGTAGGCGAAGCTGCAACTATTATTTTGCACCCTATATAGGGATGCCAGTCGTCCCAGGCAAAGCCTATACTAATCTTACCGCGGGCAGCACACGGTAAGGCTGCGTTTATGTCGACACTTCCCTCTTTAGCAGGACTGATA
>Ga0268282_1000938_pt1 | contig 13534 bp, 13 predicted proteins | sample saktaG_12_FD_190133 | JGI IMG/M metagenome (GOLD analysis project Ga0268282, IMG submission 190133) | Saline water microbial communities from Sakinaw Lake, British Columbia, Canada - sak_2011_5_24_120m | ecosystem: Environmental > Aquatic > Non-marine Saline and Alkaline > Saline ...
TCATAAACTGCTTGTTCTTCTAAATACGAAACAACCGGAAATGATGTCCAAGTCTGCTGATCATCAAGGCTGTACTGTATTTCCCACCCGGTGATGTACGGCAGATCGGCTACGGTTTGTTCCCATTGCAGGGTTACTGATTTATCCGCGGCAAACGCCACACTTGCGAAAAGTACGATTAAAAGTATGATTAGCTTTTTCATGATTGCCTCCTTAGAAATGTTTCTCGTTAAAAATATGCGTTTTCGAATACACTAAGTGTTTCACAAGATTATCAATATCATCTTGATTCACAAACATGGCTTCCATATGTTTATTCTGCATGTTGATCCCGCCATTCCCTTTAGTAGCATCCAGATTAAGACCGAATTTAATGCCCTGTCCCTGTGTAATTACCTGAGCGCAGACCTCATAAAATTCCAGGCCCTCAACAATCAAACGAGTCTCGCCGAGTTTCAAAAGTTCTCTCCATGTATCCACCCCCTCATTAGCCGCCTTCATAATGTCAGGAGTGATTGTACCTTGTGTCTGTTCTACTCTCCATCTAATGAAATGACTCAAATCCCTCACCCACAGGAATTTACCCAAACGCCTTTCTGGATACTTTTCTCTGTCCCGTTTCATTAAAGGCCAATTCCGATTGAATCTCTCTCGCCGTATTGTTTCCGTGCTGTACCCTACATGCATAATGCCAAGGTCATGAGCGATCATAATCTGCCCAACACTCTCATTCATTACCTTTTCCGGGTGTTCATGCACGACTCCGTAGAACTTAACACCTCTATGATTTCTGAACAGCCTCACAGGATAATCCGTTTTCATCACTCCGGCTGGTTCTATTGCTATGTGATGTTGTGGCACACCATATCCGGCGAAAGGATTCTGACGTAAATACTTCGGCAGATTATGAACATTTTCCAGTATCTCATCGCTGTCAATCCAAAGAATCCAATCCATAACAGCATCTTTGATTGTCTTGTTTCGTGCCTCGTCAAACCCTGAAACAAGCGGTGAGTCTATCAGAAATGTCCTTGCTCCAAACTTTTCACAGACTACCTTTGTGTCGTCTGTCGTGGTATCATCAATCCCGACTATGATTTCATCTGCATAATCCATTACTGATTGAAGCGTCTTTCCGATGGTATATTCGGAATCCTTGGCAATCATACAAACTGAAAGTGTCTCTCTCGGAGCCTGCTCTTGAAGTTTCCTTTCGTAATTGATTTCTCCGATAGACTGCTCCGATCTCTGGAAGGTCACAATGAACCATCCGTATTCATCCCAGGAAGGCACGCCCATGAGCCGATAATTCTGTTGAGTCCCAAACATTTCTTGAAGATCACGCCGTTCGTAGTAGTGAATATGAGCGCACCATCCCGGATTTTCTTTATATCCTATCGCCTCCCAGGGGCCATAGGGTGTTGATATAACAAATGAGCCTTGTGGATTGAGATGCTGTGATAATGATTCAATTATTTCCTGTGGATTTGGTACGTGTTCAAGCACCTCGGCAATAACAATCACATCAAACATTTCGTTTTCTGGAAGAATGTTTTGATCACCCGTGAAAAAGGTAGCCTTGCAATTTGAATCTTTAGCCCATTTCTTAGCGATTTCAATATTTGAGGCATTAATATCTACGCCTACAAACTCGGCTTCTGGCATCTTCTTCGCGAAATTCATTACATAATGACCATGCGCACATCCATAATCTAAAATTCTTTTGGGATTGAAATTCACCACTGCATTTGCAATTGCTTCAAATCGGATTGTTGTGATTAAGTCTTCCGGGCCATAAATCACACCTTTTTCTTTTTCTTTTTCGTAGTAGCGGTCATAATGTCCTTTATAGTCCCCATCGAAATAAAAGTAGTAATCATCTTTAATTTCAGGAAGTGTTTCGAGCGCCCCATCTTTTACAGCCGCGATAATATCGCTATTATGTACTAAATGCCTGTGAAGCCTGTTTTTGTCGGCTGATTTTTCAGCAAGCAGTTTCTTAAATTCCTTGTCCCATTGAATAGCTGCCATTTCCCATGTCTGTCTTTTCGTCAGTGCCTTTTCGTGTAGATCATTCCATTGTTTTTCATTTCCAAGTAGAGACCTAACCGTATCGGCATACTGTTTTTTATCCACATACGGATTGCCGTTTTCTTCTTTCATGGGTAATAATACAGCCCCGCCGCCGCTGATTGTCTCAGGCACAGCCGACCACTTATACCCCACAACAGGGAGACCCGCCGCATTTGCCTCTAAAGATGCGATACAGGAAGTGTCCTCAAATGTCGTCGGATAGGCATAAATCATGCATTTTGAAAGTAATTGATAGAGCTCTCGTTTTCCCAGACTCCCAACATTCGTCACATTGGGAAGCTCGGCACATCGCTTCCAGAGATATTCATAATATGACCGCATCTGAGGCACAGTGTTGTCATAGGCGCAGACATAGAGATGACAATCTTTGAGTTGATTCATGATACAGTCATCACCACCGACCAACAACTCAAGACCTCTTTCCGGCCTCGCCATATAAACTAAAGATCGAGGTTCTCTTTCGTTCCCTTCCAGTCCCTTGAACATTTCATAATCCACGCCATTGATAGTATTGATTATGCTGTCCTTTGAAATCCCGTAGACCGTATTCACCTGGTTTTTGTGCCAATCGGAAACGGTAAGAACTCTGTCCACGTTGACTATTTGCCGTTGCACATATCCGGTTTGTCGGTACAAAGCAAGATCATGCAACCACCACATATTCAATTTGCTATTCGGCGGTACTATAAAAGCACCCGGATGCCTCTGAATAACACAGACATCAAAGGGAATCCTCATGGCAAAATGGAATCTTTCCCCCAAGGGATTTTCTTGAGTCACATTTCCGAACCATTCATAAATAACACCCTCATACCGCCCTCCCTTTTGGGATGCGGTGAAGACATAGACCTCATGCCCTAATTTAACTAATTCTTTGGCCATATAATAGGCCGCACTCTCCGAGCCTCCAAGGGATTGACCGGATGGAATCGTAGTCCCATCAAACGGCATCCCGGCACAGTGTATTGCTATATACATGTTTTATCCTTTCGGTGGTTTGTATTCGTTTTTAAGTTTGTCTCTGATTGCCCGGTTTAACTCATCGCCGGATAACTCATCAGAAACACCCAATGCATCTGCCAAACTTCGGATTTCATTGCCTTGCAATTGGTTTAACTTGACCTTCCGCCAATCCTGTGATGGGTGGATGCCAAGTCTTTTTGCATCTGCCGTTAGCATAACAACTCCTTTCTTTTTAGTAGCGTGAGTAGTAAGACCTTTCAATCTCACCACTCACGCCCAGCGATGGAGGCACTGCCGCTGTTTTACTGCGAACTACCCACACCCTTAATTAAGAAACCCAGATACTTAGCGGTAATTACCTCATCTTGGTAATACCCGAGCTGCACTTCCTCGGCGCCAGCTTTCTCATCTTGGTAAATCTTGGCCTGCATGTTCATGAGCTTCGTCCATCGGAACCCGTACATAAATGAAGGCTTATCTTTGGATGCCTTCATGGGAGCGTAATAAATCAGAACATTGTCATTCCAAATCTGCGAAAGCTCTGCGCTTTGCCCTTCATCGTTGGTATTGTAATACGCCCCGCCAACAAGAACCTGGTCGATTTCAAGAAGCGCCGCTGCCTGTTCTCTGGTAACGACCCTTGCTGATCGACCCTTATCCACGTTGCCGTAAATAAGATCAATAACATCCGCATGCCTTTTCCAATTTCTCCATGCGTACTCACCAAAGAGAATCCTGTTTGGCCTGTACCCGGTTGTATCATAAACCACATTGATACCAGTAACCAGATCACCGTAGGGATCAGAATTCCCATTTGTGAACGTTGTCCAGGCAGACGCGACCGCTGTAGAAGATCCTACATTAGAGGTTGAGGTACACTGCAATGCAACCCTGTACTCCATATTTAAAAGCAGTTTCGATTTGATGTACTCGACTCTGCTTTGTCTTGTTGTGAACAGAAAACCCGCATCCGCATTTTCAATATCTTCATAAGGGATATTGTCTTTCAGTGCGTAATTATCTGCAAAATATGTACCGGAACTGATTGACCTTGTAATCTTGTTGGCTTCAGTACCGGCAGCCCTTTTATCATCCTCCGTGCGAAACATGTCCGCCTGTGACCAGATCGAATATGCGTCTGACTGCTTCTGAACCTGGACTACCGGGCATATAAGCTCGGCAATCATACCTTCTGGCATGTATGCAATCGCCACGTTAGATAATGCTACATCAACATGAACGTCCTTTCCTTTGAATCCCATAATTATCCTCCTTACGTAACGAAACTTGAACTAAACGCATAAACCGGCGTCGTGAAGTCCAGAAGTCCTGTCCCGATGGAACCACTTGCAACCGAAATCAACGCTGTCCCTACGAGAAAATCACCACTTCCTGCCGACTTGAGCCAGCCATTAGTTGTAACTGCCAGGCGGATACCCTTTGTGTGATCACCCCCGCCTGCCTTATATTTCATGATCCCGACAAGCCCTATTTCTGCATGAGCTTTGTCAACGGGTTTGTTGAGCAAAATACCACTTGCCTCCGCACCCGTATTGGCCCCTTGCCCATCTTCCAGCGATACCGCCAGATATTGAGAGGCCGACAGATCTTCCCCTGCCTGTAATGTATATTTCAAAAGCACGTTTTCAAACGCCATAATTAACCTCCTAATCCTTTAGATAACCCATTGCTCCGTCAAAGAATGCTGCGCCTGTCGCATCACTGCCAATGTTAGCCAATGCACGGGCACAAGAATAATAACCGCTTTCACATGGGATAAAATAACCCGATGTCGTAACAGTTAGCAGGTCTCCCGCCGAACATACTTTTGCGGGATCACACCTTACATTGACCTTCCCCCAAAGGAGAAGATCGGATGCTGTCCCACTCGTAACCGCACTGGGAGCTACTGCCGCCGCTTCTTTGCCATTATTCGCGACCAGAAGCTCTTCATCGAGACAAAATGCAATCCCAGCAAGCAGCGCACATCCATTACTCCCAACTGCGAGATGTATACCCGTTGTTCTATCCTTTACAGTTGCGAATTCAAAAAAGCCCACTCCTACCGATCCTGAAGTAACTGCCGCTTTAACCTCACCGACAACAGTGTCGTAACTATCGGCTGTCACAAACCAGCCAGATGCAGCTATAGTCACTTTTGCCCCCTTGGAAATGGCTCCCCCGGCTGCGAATTTCATCTCACCGAGATATCCGATTTCTGCAAAGGCCCCACTTACAGGTTTGTTGAGTAATATCCCGCTTGCTTCTTCAGCGGTATTGGCTAACTGTCCATCGGCAACGGCGAAGGCATGAAACTGTTTATTTGCCGCGGAATAATCTGCTCCGGCGGCAATGGTCGTATTGAAAAATCTATTTTCCGTTGCCATAATTTATTCCTCCTTCATTTTCTCCGTTTCGCTGATATATCTGTCTGCAAGATCTTTATCTTCTGCGAGAACGGCCTGGATTGCAGTAGAATAATCGCATTTCTTTTCTACGCTGTATTTCTGCGCTTTTCCTGCCAGCTCTTCATTCGCGGTAGAATAATTCTTGTCCTCTTTTTTACCCTTTCCTCCAACCTCAGACAGATCAAGTACCTTGCCATGAGTTTCCACGTATTTCTGGAAACGCTCGGCATCAATAATAATCTTGCCATCTTCCGTGTAAGCGTGTTTCCCGTCTTCAAGGATAATGTCACGGCCAGCCGGAGTCATTTTGCCTGCCTCGACCATCGTTTCACAGAAAGACTTGAGATTTTCAGCCTCGGTTTTACGAGCTTTCTCTGCATCTGCTTTTTTGATAGTATCAAGTTCAGCCTTATAATCTCTGGCTTCCTTCTCTGCCACTTCTTTTAAGTCTTTTTCGACCTTTATTTCGGCCTCATATTTCCGTCTCATTTCTTCAGACATAATTTCCTCCTTATCTGAAATGTTACCCGCTTCATCAACATCAAAAGAGTAAGCTGCAATCTTGTCAAACGATCCCTTATCGGTGGATTGACTCAAGAAAGCTTCCAAATCTTCTAAATTTGTTACCGCTGGTATGTCCGCGCCCAAAAGGGCAACACCGGCAAGAACACGCTTAAATGTGCTCTCACCGCTCTTATAGTTCCAGTATATTTCGGAACTGACTCTTTTATATCGTCCAGACTGTAAGGCCTTGTGTACGATGTCAGGAACGCTGGACAGTGTCGCAATGAGTTTAGACCCCACTCTTTTAACTTTGCTCACCCACCCAAGGGCAGGCTGCCCGTCCTGTGTCTGTTTTTCATTGTGCCCAAGCTTAACAGGTGGTTTAATTTCATTTTTAAGCAAGTCAAAATTCTTAACCATATCGTCAAGATCAGCTTCGCTATAGTTGTCACCATTCCATGTCCCGATTGAAAAGACTTCAGCATCAAACTCATGTAACAACGCATGGTTCCGATTCTTTGCCTGTGTTGCTCTGTCCACCCATTTACAATTTTTAGGTTCATAGTTCCCATCGTTATTCAGCCGTTCAATCGTATAGCCTTCAGAACGTACCCCCATATCTTTCATGAAATCTTCGAAGCTATTTCGCCATCGCTCACATACTGCAATCCCCCGACCCCCATATCGGGCATAGTCTTTGTCATTTTCGTTAGAGCATCTTGCTTTCATTGATGTCCAGACGGAATAATCTTGATCACGGGAATTCTTCACCCACTTCTCACCATCCTTTGTCCAGCCGGCGGTTTTGATCGCATCCCAAGCTATCTTGTTTGCTTTCTCTTCATCCCCCGGAAACTGTTTTGCCGCACTGTTAAAAGCATTGCGCCATATTTCCTGTGCCTCGGAAGGCAGATTGTCTTTCACTGCATCCGGTAATGATTCTTTCGTTGGATATGGCATTTTATTTCCTCCTGTCTTTAAACAACAAAATTTGTGCTAAGCTTTCTTTATATATAGTTTTCATTTCGCCACCATTATCCTATTGTCCGGCATGACCAGTCTTAACCCCGGAATTGTATGATGACACTTCTTGCATAATTCAAACGGCAACACTTCCAGTTTTGTAATGTCTTCATTTACGTGTCCAAATATCCCTTGACCAAAAGCATCAATACAGCAATTGGTGATGTTCCCATCTGACATGACCATGACTTGACCATATCCGAGCCATGGACAGACACCAGGATCATAAACCGTCTTGTCGATCTCGAACCAGTCAACCTGTCCAGCCCAATCATGAGGTCGCGTTACAAAATCATAAGTCAACTCTCCCACAATCCCCACTTCCCGGAAGATGCGAATCGTTTTCGCCGTGTGATAATGATCATGCCCTGTTATGTCAATATGATTGATACCCGCATCTCTTATTCTGATTGCCAGTTCTTTTGTTATAAGGATTCCGTTTGTATTCATGTGAAGAGGAATTCTAAAGGGTATCTTTTCCTTTGCGTATTTTATCATCGGCACAAGATCCGGATGTAGAGTTGATTCACCTACCCCGAACAGGTTGACTTCTCTTTGTGTGCCATTTTCGCACAAAACTTTAACCCATTCCACGGTTTTTTCAAATATGTCCCATGTCATAAATCCCGTTTTCCTGTACTTGTGCTGTAAGCGCGCCGGGCAATACTGGCAATTTCCATTGCACCGTGAGCTTAACTCAATGTTTGTTATGGTGTTAATTTTTACCACCTTACGCCTCCTGTCTTTTAAGCTTTTCAGCCATTGGTTCATTTTCTTTTATTATGTCTCCAAATTTTACTTTTAAGGGCTTGAATTTTATGTATTCAATTCCTTGTTCTGTTACAATTGTTTCCGAAGTCACTTCTGTAAAGTCTTTTCTTGTTTCGTCCATCACAACAATGCCACGCTCATCTTTTCTGTTAAAACCAAGGCCATCGGATGATTCACCATATTTTGCGGAATAACAACCATTAACGGATAAATCGGAACTAATGGGTTACTTATCCCCACCACAAGATCCCTTGTCATGGTTCTCCATTTATGTATCCAGTCTTCAATTGGTATTGAATTTATATGCGATGGGTCAATCCCTTTTTCCGGGCACATATAATGCGCCTGTATTTTGCCGACCCGCAAACATTCTTTAATAGCCAGCATTTCAAGTTCCGGCGCGATGTGTTCAAAAACAGCCTGCGAAAACACAATATCGAATTGTTTGTCTTCAAACGGCATAGCGTAGAGACTGCCTAATATATTGTTTTCTTCCTTTGATGCCCTCACTGCCGTCTCGCTAATGTCAATTCCCCATATGTTGGGATAGCCCCGTTCTCGAAAGGCCCGCATCTGACGGCCTACCCCTGCGCCGATATCAAGTATCTTTGCATCATTATCGAACCCCAATATGGCTGCCGTCAAATCTACGTGGTAACGATATTCCTGCCGCACATGATCGGGTCCGTCAATATCATCAACATACATGGTCCGATAAGATCCTTCGGTGTATTGTTTTTCGTACCAACTGCCATTGATAAAATCACGATGCGGACTGTTTTCAATTATCCCCACTACCTCCTCGTGGAACTCACTCATTTACGCCTCCTATCATGTATATTGGATTATCGGGATTCTCTCTATTATACTCTGCAATAATCTTTTCTGGTATCCGTTGGTGACATTTTTCGCACAGTTTAAATGGCTTAATAGGCTTCGATAATAGGTCTTCATCAAACACAGTCCCGAATTTCCCTAAGAACCGGTAGTCATAACAGCAAGGAGTTAACCCCCCTTCTTTCCATATATACCCCCGGCCTTCAACCAACGGATCACAAATTACTCCCATGTCTGTAAGCGGTGTTTCAACTTGATTTTCCGGCTCTAATTGATCACACCAATTATGTGTTCCATTAAAGATACCAGTATTAATTACCGAATCTGTATTCCCCCAGCCCGCTTTTACTATAAAACTAACTGCCCTGCGTGTATGAAACGCTGAATGAGGCGATATGTCTAATTGATCCAGACCGGTATCCTTAAGACCTTTTGCCATTTCGTAAGTCATATTGACTCCGTTAGTGCATAATCCTACTTGCCGATCACCCATTATGTCCTTGGCTTTTCTAATCCTCTCAAACAATTGTGGATCAAGACAACTCTCTCCTAATCCGTTCATCCATATTTCTTTTTGTGTGCCCCTCCTACATAAAATATCCAACCAGAATAATGCTCTCTCGAATACCTCATCACTCATGATGCCCAGCTCTCTTGCCGGGTGCTTAACCAGCAAACGATTCACACAATACCTGCATTTGAGATTGCAAAGATTTGTCAATTCGATTGTCGTTATCGTTTTAAGTGTTATCATTTTCCACCTATTGCGGTATAATCCCCGTGTTTCTCGGTAATAGATGGAAAACGTGCCTTCTTTTTCATCACATAAATCCTTTCTGCGGCGTTCCCTTTGCCGGAATAGCGTTCTCCTTGCCATCCCACTCGTCGATTATTGTCACCGGCACAAGCAATGATCTGCACATAAAGTGATTAGGTGGAATTCGCCCCGCCCAATCTTTACGGATCAGTCCGTTTAAAGCCTCGCATACTTCCGTCACCCGATCATCCAATACCGCGCTGTATTCATATGACAGGACAAATCCTTTCATATCAGGACTGCCAAATAATGATTGCCTCGCCTGATTCATGGCATCGGAAGTATTAGTCCTTGCGATATTCTCAAGTCTCACGGGTATATTGATTGCCCTGCCTGCCGCATCGACTTCAGGAAGCATAGAAACAAGAGCTGTATCGTTTGACATTGCTGAAATAGTGTCCTTTAGCGTCTTGTCATACTTAATCGAATTCTCGAGTACCTGTTGGACTGCTTTCAAGATGTCGTTGTTTGCCACCCCCGTTATTTTCATTGCCTTGGATGCAAGGAATCTTTCTGCCTGTGTTTTGTCCATCCCAGGGCTGATTATTTTGTGTGGCTTCACGGGTAGCTCTTTCTTGGCTTGTTCGTAGTTCTCATTAAGTGTTTCCTGTAGATTAGCCCGAATAACCTTTCGTAAGCGTGACAAGATGGCACCCGGTACATTAACCCCTTCAATCTCTTTCGGCTTTACGTTTCCGAATGACCGTTCACCCCCAATCTTAATGACCTGCGTCTCAAGGGATACTCTCGCTTGTGCCAGAATATCAGCCATTTCCTTCTCGAATTTATTATCCTGGTCGTCAAGTGACTGCTCGATTCTCGCAAAGTCAATCCTCCTCAACCAGGGCCTTTGAGCAAACTGTTTACGAATAAACTCACCCTTTTCTTTGGGCTGCGCCTCTATCCATTCTTCATTGTCCGGCTCTTCCGGGGGGATTATTTCACCCTCTCCGCCTTCTTCCTCCTCCTCTTCTTCTTTTTCGGGGAATCCCATCAGATTCCGTAGATATGTTTCATCTGTATCGGATTTCGTGACAGACCCCCCTTTCACCATTTCAGTCCACGCTTTGGCTAATTCTGTTTTTTTGGTATCTGAAATAGGCTCAAAGGTAAACCACGGGAATTCTTCAGTTCCGAAATTCCATAAAGCAAGCTGCCTGAATATTTGTTCATTCAGCGTTTCGGATAACTGTAATGCAATGGCGTCAAGAATCCAGAAAAAGACCTCTAATTGAATTTTGGACTGAGAATAAGACCCAGTCTGACCCTGCTCTGAAAGACCTAAGAGATTAGGCACGAGGATTGATTTTGAAATGCCTTTGTCATGCATGGCAATGGCTTTTTCGTATGCATCAGTATTTAATGGATCAAACTTAGCCAACTCCACTAACTGATCCGGTATTATCGCCCCCATACGTGATGTTATGTTTTTCAAAATGTTCTGAAGATTGCTTCTCTGGGTCACATCCAATTGCCCCTTCTGCTTCGCATAAATGAACCCCCCGGCAAGACGTTCAAGCCATATATTATGAAATTTAATCGCGATATCCTTACTCCAGTAATTCCTGTAACAGGCCCTTAAGTCTGACTCACCATATTGTGCATCCCTGTCCGGCTGGTAGACAAAATGGACTATTTTATCAATGGGAAGTGTCGCGCTTTCTGCTCCTTGCCACTGTTTAACCTCTAGAACGTTCCCGTGAGCGTCAGTAACAAATCCGCCGTTGAATGTATCAGCAGGTCTGAGTTTCAGGTCTTTAATTCCCCACATCGTTTTATTATTAAATTTTATGGGAATATATATTTTTTCCGTAACCGAAAACCCATTCTCAAGAGCTGAAAGAATCCCTATCAACTGCGTAAGAAATGACCCCTTCGTGTTTTGAATCACAAACTCAAAAAAGTCTGCCATATCCTGGAATTGCGATAGCGTCTTTTCTTCCGTTGTTGAATCCACATCAAAAAACCAGCCACGGGAAACAACTGCATACTGCTTGAATCGCATGACTGATTTGACTTGATCGTCACGCATCATCTTCTTGTAGACATCATACCCCTTACGTCCCAAGAGGACATCGGGATTATACCGCTGGATTGCACCCCTTCCGTACAGACTGGAACCAGCGGACCCGATTTCTTGTGTGGTTGGTTTGCTTACCTTTTCTTCTTTTATCTCAGGCATTGATTTTTTAAGCCATCTCATGAATACCAATCCCCCATTGAAGCCTGCGACGGCCCTATGTCTATAATATCACCACTCCCTTGAAGTGCCTCGTTTTCGTATTGATAGCGAATTCCGTCTATATGGTGATTATTCCTGTCCACCGGGGTATTTGTATCTTCCCCATATTTATCTTTTGCCCACTGATATAACTGGAACTCATTTATGGTTTCCTGGCATCTGCGGTCTATGATTATTTCATTCTGTTTCAACCATTGGATACCATGAGTGATTGAGTCCTTGCCTTTTATCGCGCCGATTGCGTTAATGCCAAGGTTGATTAATTCCTGTATTGATTTTGGTTCGGCACTATCACAGACGATCTGCTCTTTGTGGATAATCGGTTTCAATTCTTCCACTATTCTTTGATTTGTCCATCCCTTGCCATGTAACTCTTCGAAGATATATATTTTCTTCCTTGCCCTGTCATAATGCGTCCGGTTATATGCCGTTGGGTCATTAGTAAACCCAAAATCAAGACCATTATGGATATTGTCAAATCTTGGGATCTCCGGCGTCAGATCATCTACCCGCCAGTTTGTAAAAACAACACCCCCAAGCGTGCCCCAGAGACCCATAGTATAGACAGCCCGGAAATAGGCATCTGTTTCGTTTTCAAGCTCATAGATATCGTCAGGTTCAAGGAATTTATTATCAAGATAGGTAGTTTTGAGTATTTTTAGTTGATCATCTGCATATACTTTATCGTCATCATAAAACCGATTGGCAAAAAAGTTCTTGTGTATCCAGTGGCTTCTGATAATTGGGTTGAATAGCATTGCGAGGCGTTTCTTTACTTTTGCTTTGCCCCGGAGCCGTTTGTTTAGCTGCTTGATGTCAAATTCTTTCGTCTCTGTGGCCTCTTCAATTACTACATCTGTGAGCACGCCTTTTGCCGGGGTTATTGACTTTAGTTTCTCGACATCATCAAGCCCTCCGAATAACGCTTGATATCCATTAGCACAAGTAATGACCATGTCGGACTTATTGACCTTGAAATAATCCTGTACTCCCCAGGACCTGATAACCTTTTGCACTTCGTTGAATGTTGAATTTCGAGATGTTCTCGCGACATTGCGAATGATTAGATAGTTGCGGTCCCCCTGGAGAAGGTCATAGGCTGTGCGCTGCCCGACCACAAAGACAGACTTCCCACTTGACGCTCCACCAAAGAATATCTGTAGCCGTGTATCATCCTCCAAGTAAGGAAGATAAACATCGTTGAATACTTCCCGATCTAACTTTATGTCAATCTTTTTCGCCATTCAAAGTCACTTTGATTTCCAGAGGTTCCTCTGTGGTCATTTGGATTTTATCTTTGCGCCCCCACTTCTTCCACCATTTCCGTTCCATTATCCAAGCGGCTGCCTGCCATGATGTTGGTGCTGCTTTTTTAATTAACTCGAGATACTCTGCTTCTGATTTACTTTCTGCTTCTTTTATAGCCTTTAAAAATGTAAAATATATTGAATCTGGCTTTTTCTCTCCCCATTTCAACCAGTTATAATAGGTTCCCTCTGATATTCCCACAGCATTACAGGCTGTCTCCGCATAGTTGCCTTCTCTAATGAGTTCTACAATTTTTTCTTGCAAGTCTGCGTTTAGTTTAGTTTTTCTTCCCATAATGCAAACCTATACATATGATATATTATATCTAAACCCTACTTTTTCCGATTTGTCAAGAAAAAAAGGCCGGGGGTTAATCCGGCCTTTCTTATTTACCTCGCCTTGCCAAGCCATGCCTTGCCGTGCCTGGCCTGGCCTCGCCGGGCCTCGCCTCGTTCCCTGCTATTTGCTTTCTTCCCGCATGTTAGGCAGTTGCGGTACATTCTTCAGTTGCGCAGAGGCTATTATTTTGCCGCATATTGTCGTCTGATGATTCAGCCTTGCCCTTTC
>Ga0268282_1000939_pt1 | contig 13528 bp, 6 predicted proteins | sample saktaG_12_FD_190133 | JGI IMG/M metagenome (GOLD analysis project Ga0268282, IMG submission 190133) | Saline water microbial communities from Sakinaw Lake, British Columbia, Canada - sak_2011_5_24_120m | ecosystem: Environmental > Aquatic > Non-marine Saline and Alkaline > Saline ...
CAAGATGATAATCTCCATGGATTCTGGTTTTCATTCCTTTTATTTTTTTGGAAAGAAGTATCTTGCAATATTGTAATATTCGGGTTTCGTTTGTCAATATTTGAGTCAGTTCATCCTGGAGATCTTCCGGAAGCTGTCTGGCATTTTTTCTTAAATCCTGAAATGTTCTTTTAACTAAAGTCTGGATAGATTGATAAAGAGCACGCTGATAAAGGGTAGAAAAGGATTCTGGTCTAAAATCTTGATTTTCACTGGGCTGAGCTAATGCCAGGTGAAGTTCTGCCGTTCTTTTACCCAGAAGGCTGATCATTTCAATATAGGGAGTGCCGATTAGCTCCTGAAAGATTTCCGGAATATCTTGCTCTAATCTATCAAAAAGAGAGTCCGGGAGAGATGGTATCTTATCCAATTCTCCTATTTTAGAAAGAACCCTTTCGTAGTAAAGTCCCAGGGCGTCTTGTGAATAAGTCCAGCCATTTCCTACACTTTGGATAAATGGATATAAAATACCCAGAGTAATTACTGAGTGATTATTTTTCTGAAATTCGATTGCTCCGGAGAAAGGAGGAATGTTGGCATAATTGGCCTCTTCGGTTAAGTATTTTCCCACCTCTAAATCAGGATTAACCCCTTCATCCAGTTTGCGGAATAATTTAAGAACGACATCCTTTTCGTAAATGATTGAGGAATTACTTTGGTCAACTCCCATTAATCTGGAATTTTTAAAGGTCGAAGCCTTTCTTCGTAATTTTCGGAAATATTTACCGGGATAGGCTTGAATTGTTCCTTGCCCACCTTTAATCATTCGTCTTTTGGCAATAAGTTGGAACAATGTTTGATGAAATACAGTATCATGGACTGCATCGCAGATAATACCATCCTGGTTATCAGAATGAACTTTAAATAAAACGGATTGAGGCATTTCACGCTGAAAATATTCCGCCTTTTCCTTTTCCAGAAAAGAAAGAGGGAGGAGGTAATATTCTTCCAATCCTTCAGTATAGCTAACTTTTAGAAAAAGCAACAAAGAAGTACTATTCGTATTTTTTAACGGTATTTTTTCTGTGATATTAACTTTTCTTATTCTTTGTGATTTTTTTCCAAACCAGCGCTGTTCTTTTAAGAAAAAGGGGATAATCGTGCTTTCCAACAGTTGGGCTGTTTTACCATTAAAAAGGTTTAGCCAATTGGTTTGGGTACTTATGACCGGGATTTGTTCCCTTTTTTTAGTCATTCCCGGATCATCTTCTTTTTGGAGGGAAAACCAGAAATAATCATGAAATCCCATGGTTAAGATGTAGGGCGTTTCCCTAATGACCGGAAACTGATTTTTACTGAAAATTTCTACTGGATGATATCCGGCATATTGGGCTAAATCCAATTCAGCCACCTGGGAAAACCGGGATAGATTGACCACTACCAGGATAATTTCATCTTGATATCGACGAATAAAAGCCAGAATCTTGTAATTTTCCGGATGAAGAAATTCAATTTCCCCTCTACCGAAGGCTTTATATTTTTTTCGCATATCGATTACTCTTTTCATCCACCAAAGAAATGATGTTTGATTTCTTTCCTGGTTTTCCACGTTCACGGTTTCATAATGGTACTCCGGATCAATGATGACCGGGAGATATAGTTTCTGGGTGTTAGCTCGAGAAAAACCGGCATTACGGTCTGTGCTCCATTGCATCGGGGTTCTCACTCCATCCCGGTCTCCCAGGAAGTGATTATCTCCCATGGCAATTTCGTCACCATAATAGATGGTCGGGGTTCCCGGTAGAGAAAAAAGGAGTATATTCATAATTTCCATTTTTCTTCGGTGATTATCCAACAAGGGAGCCAGTCGTCGGCGAATACCCAAATTAATTCGGGCGGTAGTATCCTGGGCGTACACTCGATACATATAATCTCTTTCCTCATCAGTGACCATTTCCAGGGTCAATTCATCGTGGTTTCTTAAAAAAAGAGCCCATTGACAGTTTTCCGGAATCGATGGGGTTTGTTCTAAAATATCAATGATGGGAAATCGATCCTCCATTTTTAGAGCCATAAACATGCGGGGCATTAGCGGGAAGTGAAAAGCCATATGGCAGGCATCTCCTTGACCGAAATATTGGATAGCATCTTCTGGCCATTGATTCGCTTCTGCCAGTATCATCCTGTTTTGGTAATGTTTATCCATATGGGAACGTATTTTTTTTAAAAAATCCAGTGATTCCGGCAGGTTTTCACAATTGGTTCCCTCTCTTTCAAATAAATAGGGAACCGCATCCATACGTATTCCATCAACCCCCATTTTCATCCAGAAATCAATCACTTTTAACATAGCTTCCTGGACCTCCGGATTATCATAATTTAAATCGGGCTGATGAGAATAGAAACGATGCCAGTAATAATAGCCAGATATCGGGTCTCTGGTCCAGTTGGATGATTCGAAATCTTTAAAAATAATTCGCGCCTCTTGGTATTTATCTGGGGTTTCACTCCAGACATAAAACTTTCCCCATCTGGAATTAGGGCCTTCCTTTCTTGCCCTTTGAAACCAGATATGCTGGTCAGAGGTATGGTTTAAGACCAATTCTATGACCACTTTCATTTCCCGTCGATGGGCTTCTTTTAAAAAATTCTTGAAATCGCGTAAATTACCGTAATTGGGATGGATATTGAAATAATCAGCAATATCGTATCCATCATCCCTTAAAGGTGACGGGAAAAAAGGAAGCAGCCAGATGGTGTTAATTCCCAGATTGTCCAGGTAATCTAACTTTTCGCATAATCCCTGAAAATCGCCGATTCCATCTTCGTTTTTATCATAAAATGTTTTAATGTGAAGTTCATAGATAATGGCATCTTTGTACCATAAAGGGGTTTCCAGATGGGTTTCTTGGGTAGTCATGAGACTTCCTCCTTAGATGAAATAATCAAAGTCAGTTTCTTTCTTAAGTTTTTTTTTGATTTTAAGGATATGAGCAGGGAGGATATTTGGATTTAATTCCACGTAATTGTATTCACCCTGCCAGATATATTGACCGTCCCCCAGCAGGTCCTGGGCTAGAAAGGGCTGATCAGGTTCAATGCCCATTGCGGATAGCGGCACCTGTACCCATCCGGACTGGGTGTAATGGGGATCCAGGTTAACAATAATTAAAATAATATCAGAAAGATCTTCGCTAACTTTGCCAAAATAAAGCAGATTATCATTATCAACATGATAAAATTTGAGATTATTGGTCATCTGCAAAGCAGGATTTTCCCGTCTGATTTGATTGATTCGGGAAATAAAATCACGGGTGCTCTCTTTGATATCTTCATTTTTCCATTGTTTTATTTCATATTTTTCCGAATTTAGATATTTTTCTTTTCCGGAAACAGCCTGATTGGTAAACCGTTCATAGGGAGGTCCATAAATTCCATAATTGGAAGATAGGGTGGCAGCTAAAATGAACCGAATGAAAAAGGCCGGCCGGTTTCCTAATTGTAGGTATTCAGACAGGATATCCGGGGTGTTTGGCCAAAAATTAGGTCGAAAATATTCTTTAATCGGGGTATTGCTTAGTTCATTCAGGTATTCCGTTAATTCATATTTGGTATTTCTCCAGGTATAATAAGTATAAGATTGGGTAAAGCCGATTTTGGCCAGATGATACATCACTTTGGGTCTGGTAAATGATTCTGATAGAAAGATTACTTCCGGATATTTTTCTTTAACCTGGCCAATCAACCACTCCCAAAATAGAAAGGGTTTAGTATGAGGATTATCAACGCGAAAGATTTTAATCCCTTGTTCTATCCAGTAAAGGGTAATTTTCTTGAGCTCTTGCCATAATTCTTGCCAGTGATCTGTTTCAAAATCAAAGGGAACGATATCCTCGTATTTTTTCGGTGGATTTTCGGCATACTGGATGGTTCCGTCAGACCGCCATCTAAACCATTCTGGATGGGTTTTAATATAAGGATGATCCCGGGAACATTGAAAAGCCAAATCCAGGGCTATTTCAATACCATATTCTTTTGCTTTTTTGATCAATCGATGTAAATCATTTAGACTTCCCAGTTGGGGATGAATAGCCATATGGCCGCCTGTTTCATCCCCGATTGCCCAGGGACTCCCCGGGTCTCCTTTTTGGGTAGTTATGGCATTATTCTTACCCTTGCGGTGAGTCTTTCCAATGGGATGGATCGGGGGAAAATATAGAATGTCAAAACCCAGATTGGCAATATCAGGCAGGATATTTTCACAATCCAAAAAAGTGCCATGCTGGTTTATTTCTGGTGAACAGGAACGGGGAAACAGCTCATACCAGGCGCTGAATAAAGCCTTTTTTCGATCGACTATCACCTTTAATTCCATGGGATAGCGGGTTTTATGATTTTTTAAAGGATTTTCTTCGATAATAACTGCCAGTAGTTTATCTTGGAGAATGACCATTAATTTTTCGGGATGTTCTTCTTCCTTTAATCCGGTAATTAGCTGGCGAATGTATTTTCCTTCCTTTGAGGTTATTTGTTGCGTTAATCTTTCCAGGAGAGGAATACCGCTTAAGATGTCAATTTTAATTTTTTCCTGCGCCTGAAATCTTTTTTGAATATCTTTCAACCAGGTTATTAAATGATTGACCCACCCTTCGATGGTGTACTCGTAGATTCCGATTTCTTCGACTGTGAATTCTCCAGACCACCGGTCATTTCCCACGAAATTCATAGGAGAAAATTGCCATTTTTCTTTACCCAGCTTTCGAAACAGAAGGGTAGCTCTGATCTGGTCATGACCATCAGCAAAGACATCCGCTGTGACCTTTACTTTTTCTCCGATAATTCTTTTAATGGGAAAGTAAGCACCATCGATTTCAGGTTGGACATGCTCAATGACCACCCTGTTTTTTCCATTTTTATCAAGGTAATGAATAAGAAAAATCCTTTCTATTTTATTTTTGGATATATTTTTCTATTGATTTTAACATACTAGACGGATAACGGGAGCGGTTTATTCGACGAGCCAGCTCCTTTTCCCCGAATACATCGCGAACCCAGCTGGCAAAATCATTACGCTGCTCATTTACATGAAAAGAAAATAAATCCTGGTCCATATCTTTTAAACTTTCCATTAATTCAGCGATATTTTTTAGCTTTTTTCCATTGTTTAAATAAAAATAATGCTCTGTTGATTGAGCTCCTTGACCTATATCGATATGCTTGTCTTTTTTTACCATTTTTTTTATCTCCTTTTTTAAATCAATCCAATTTTCATGATTAATTTGTAAATCTTCTTTCTGTATGATACCATTTCACATATCACATATCAAGGGAATGTTTAAGTTCAATACATTTGTACCATTGAAGGATCTTGGTTATTCAATAAGTAACTAGAATATTCAACAGGAGCAAAACACCAGATAGATATAAAATTATTTAATGGTATAATATAAAACTAAAGAAATAAAAATCGTTTTACCAAAAATTAAAATAAAGAGAGAATGGTCTTATTTATATAGACTAATAAGATTATCAATGATCTTTATATTTTGAAAGGAATACTTATGGAAGCTAAGGAAGGACATGTTTTTCAACCGCTACAAATTATGAAAAAGGATAGAAAAATTGCCTATTTTTCCATGGAGATCTGTGTTGATGCTAGAGTTCCTACTTACAGTGGTGGATTGGGGATTTTAGCCGGTGATATGATTCAATCTTCTGCGGACTTAGCAGTTCCCCTGGTAGGAGTTACCTTGCTTTACAAAAAGGGCTATCTGCATCAAAAAGTGGGGGAAGAAGGTATTCAACAGGAATTACCCGAAGAATGGAATCCTCAAGATTATATGGAATTGTTGCCCGAAAAGATTTTAATCAAAATTGAAGGGAGAGAAGTGCGGGTTCAGGCTTGGCGTTTTTATATAAAAGGCTTAGATAGTTATTATATCCCCGTCTTTTTTTTGGATACTGATTTACCGGAAAATAGTGTTTACGACCGGAGTCTTTCTGATTTCTTGTATGGCGGTGATAGAAGATACCGGCTTGCCCAGGAAATTATATTGGGGATTGGCGGTATAAGAATGCTTAGAGAGCTGGGATTTAACAGTGTCTCTAAATATCATATGAATGAAGGACACGCCAGTTTACTGACTTTGGAACTACTCAATTATTACAACTATCAGGAGGAAAATCTGGAGGAAAAATGGAGTAACAGTATTATTGAAAAGGTTAAAAAATTATGTATCTTTACCACGCATACCCCGGTACCGGCAGGTATGGATCAATTTTCTTATGAACTGGTAGGGAAAGTTCTGGGAATACCTATCCCTATTTCTTTATTAAAAGAACTTGGTGGGAAAGAACGGTTGAACATGACTGCTCTAGCCCTTAACTTGAGTCATTATGTCAATGGTGTTGCCAAAAGTCACGGGGAAGTTTCCCAGGAGATGTTTCCCGGATATCATATTGATTCAATTACCAATGGGGTTCATTCGGCAACCTGGGTATGTCCCCATTTTCAAAAACTCTATGATCGCTATATTCCAGGATGGAAAAATGATTCCTTTAGTTTGCGTTATGCCTTGAGTATACCGGATGAGGAAATATGGCAAACCCATCAGGAAGCGAAAAAAATACTAATTGATAGTATTTTTCAAGAAACAGGGGTCCAATTAGATCCGGAAGTTTTGACGATTGGTTTTGCCAGGAGATCGACAGCCTATAAACGGGCAGATTTAATCTTTTATAATATCGATAGGTTGGTAGATATTTCCAGAAAGTATGGAAAAATCCAGCTGGTTTTCTCTGGCAAAGCCCATCCTAAAGATGGGCCGGGCAAGGAATTAATTCGAAAGATTGTCCAGGTCTCCCAGCAACTTCGAGGGCAAATTGAGGTTGTTTATCTGGAAAATTACGATATAAATTTAGCCAAGCGAATGGTTTCAGGGGTGGACCTATGGCTTAATACCCCCAAGAAACCTCAAGAGGCATCAGGTACTTCAGGAATGAAAGCAGCTCATAACGGCATACCCAGTTTGAGTATTTTAGATGGATGGTGGATTGAAGGTTGCATTGAAGGATTTACCGGGTGGTCCATTGGGTCAGCATGCGATATCGAAAGTAGTGATCAGGAAGATGCGGCTTCTTTAGGTGATAAATTGCAAAATATAGTCATCCCAATTTACTACAAGAATAGAGGAAAATGGATTAATATCATGCGTCATAGTATTGCCATGAATGCTTCCTTTTTTAATACCCAGCGCATGGTTCTGCAATACGTATTACATGCTTATTTATAATAAATCTCTTAATCCTTAGTTAGCATTGACTTATGTATACAAATTTCGATTAGTTTTTCACTTTGTAATTACGAAAGACTAAATATTAAATTTCGATTAAAGAATGTTTGATTTGGAATAGAAGGGTCGTTTGTTGTTGCTACTATCGATTAAATGATTATGTAAAGTGTTATGGTTTTATGGTTTTTTCAAATTTTAAAAAATATTTTATTACCATAGATTCATATGGTATAATAATAAAAAGCCTATCAGCATGTAGAAAAAAATATTTCCATCGATGAAAAACGGCAAGGGGATCTTTTTGCGATAAAGGGGTGAACATGAAGATGGCTAGAATATTAATTGTTTCTAACCGGCTTCCGGTAACTGCCAGTAAAAACAAAGATAAGATTAATTTCCTTCCCAGCACTGGTGGATTAGCTACCGGTATGTCTTCTTTTCACCAAAATTATGATTGCCAGTGGATTGGCTGGCCGGGTTTAGTTAAAGATAAGATTGACGAAAAAGGCATACAAAAAATTATCACTAAGCTTGAAAAATTAAATAACGTCCCGGTCTTTCTATCTCAATCACAGATACAAGCTTACTATAATGGTTTTTGTAATAGAACTATCTGGCCCTTATTTCATTCTTTTACTCAATATACTGTCTACCAAAATTCTCTGTGGGATGAATACAATCGAGTCAACAAAATTTTTTGCCAAACCATTCTGAATATCGCCCGACCAGATGATATAATCTGGGTACATGATTACCAGTTAATGCTGCTGCCTAATATGTTAAGACAAAAGCGTCCCGATTTAACCATTGGTTTTTTTCTGCATATTCCTTTTCCACCTCAGGAAATATATCGACTGCTCCCCTGGCGTGAGAAGATACTTGAAGGTATTTTAGGTGCTGACCTTATTGGTTTTCATACTTATGATTATGTACGAAATTTTTTAGACTCAGTGTTACGCCTTTTTGGCTACGAAAGTAGCATGGGTTATATCAACTATCAGAACCGTATATTAAAAGTGGATACATTTCCCATGGGAATTGATTATGAGCGATTTTCTTCCTCCATCCTAAACCCTGGTACAAAAAAAGAGATCGAAAAAATACGAGACCAGATTGGAGAAAAGAAAATTATTCTTTCTATTGATCGAATGGATTATACCAAAGGAATTATTAAACGTTTGGAAGCCTTTGAATTTTTCTTGCGGAAGAATCCAGAATATCTGGAAAAAGTAATTTTAATTATGGTAGTTGTACCCTCACGCATTCGGGTAAAACAGTATCAGGAGTTAAAACAACAGGTAGATGAGCTAGTTGGGGAAATAAATGGTAAATACGCTACAATTGGCTGGTCACCCATCCGCTATCTTTTCCAATCCATCTCTTTTTATGAGCTGACTGCTCTTTATTATGTTGCTGATATTGCTTTATTAACGCCGTTAAAAGATGGAATGAATTTAGTCGCTAAAGAATTTATTGCCACTAAAAACAATAGTAAAGGGGTATTAATCCTTAGCGAAATGGCCGGTGCTGCCAATGAGTTAGGTGAGGCCTTAATTATTAACCCGAATAATAGAGAACAGATATCCTGGTCTATAAAACATGCTCTGAATATGTCTGATAAATTGCAGAAAAAAAGAAATCAAATTATGCAAAAGCGACTGAAAAATTATCATGTGAAAAAGTGGGCAGATGACTTTAAAGAAAGCCTTTTACAGGTAAAAAGCAGGCAGGCAGAATTTTCTGCAAAAGATTTATCACCAAAAAAACGTTTAGAGATGATAGAAGATTATCAAAAAAGCAAAAACCGCTTATTTCTTTTAGATTATGATGGAACATTAATTTCCAATACTTATAAATTCAAGAAGATTAAACCAGGTAAAAAAATCTTAAATTTAATTCAACAATTAATCCAGGATAAAAAAAATCAAGTGGTAATAGTCAGTGGTCGAGAAAAAGATACTTTAGAAAAGTGGTTTGCAGGTATAAATATTGGTCTGGTTGCCGGACATGGCACCTGGTTAAGGGAAAGGATTGGGCAATGGAAAACAGTAAAACCTCTAAGCAATAAATGGAAAACCCAAATCAAGCCCCTACTTGAGCTTTATGTTAACAGAACCCCCGGTTCATTTATTCAAGAGAAGGAGTATTCCCTGGTCTGGCATTATATTAAAACTGAACCCTCTTTTGGCCGGATGAGAGCCTTAGAGTTAAAATCCTCTCTTTTATTCCTTACTTCTAACTTAAATCTGGAAATACTTCATGGAGAAAAGGTCATTGAAATTAAACCTATGGGAATTAGCAAAGGCTTAAGTGCTGACTACTGGATTTCCCAAAAGGATTGGGATTTTATCCTGGCGATAGGTGATGACTGGTCAGACGAAGATACTTTTCAAAATTTACCTGATTCTGCTTATTCTATTAAGGTGGGTACAAGGTCATCCCTGTCTAAATACAATATTAAGTCTTCTATTGAAGTAAAGACACTTTTAAAAGAACTGATTAGTAAATAAATTAAAAAATGATTTGTTAATAAAAATCAATTTAAAAACTGTTTCAACCAACATTTAACCTCTTCAGGCGAAGATAATCGAAAATCAGCAGCAGATTTTTCGGCTTTTTCCGCAATAAGGATACTGGTTCCCCGGGTTCGAAGAATGCGAAAGGCATCTTCATCAGTGGTGTCATCTCCCAGATAAAAAATCTTTTGCCCAGACCAATCAAGTCTTAGAGTATTCAATATCCATAACACTGCTTTACCTTTATTCCATTCAATATTAGGTAAAAATTCAATAACTTTTTTCCCTTTCAATAAACGGATATTTTCTCTATTTTCTTTTAGAATCTTCTTTAATGGTAACTTTAGCCCGGGTAAATCTTCTTTTGATACCTGCCTATAATGAATAGCTACACTCATCTTTTTCTTTTCTACAATGACTCCAGGAATATGAGTTAATGATTTATCTAAACTTTTGGAGATATTTTGAATAAGCGGTAAGAATTTTTTTACTTTAGGATGTATCATAGAAATATCTGGTCCCATAATATCCAAACCATGATCCCCGGCATAAAAAATTCCAGGTATGTCCACTAAGGTTTGTAAATTTCTTCTTCCCCTTCCGCTTACAATTGCTAATTTATATTTCAGGGATAGCTGCTGGATAATTTCTTTCATTTCCGGAGATATTTTGGCCAGATCAGGCCGCTCGACAATAGGGGTTAGGGTGCCATCATAATCGAAAAAGAAAACGACTTTTTCTTTCCCTTCCATTATTTTAGAACCGGAATAAAGATACCTGGGGTGCAAAAAGAACTTTTCATTTTCGCCAGAAAAGATTTTTACTGATTCAAGAAGATGAGGAGGGTATCGATTAAACCACCCATTAATCCATTTTGCACTTAAATCACTTAATCTCTGAATGACTATATCAGCACCTTTTTTAAAGAAAAGCTCCCTTTCTTCTTCTTCTTTTGATGTTTCCCACCCTATAATAAGGTCAAACCCACTATCTCGAGCTGACTCTATATCTTTTGGTTGAGTAAGTAATGCCATGGTTTCTTCAGGGGAGACCCCAATTTTATGTACAGCTTGAATAAGGGGGTTTATTTCTGAAGGAGTGGATACTGGTTTTTTTTCAGGTAGTAGCAACCCAATTTTTAAATCCGGTCTATCTAATTTTTTAATAAATTCAATTATTTGCTTATCGCGTAATACGTTTTCTTTTTTCCAATCCATTCGAAAAAGGATGGCTTTAAAATTATTTTGTTTCATCAGATATCCCGTATATTTTTATATTTGTCAATTATTGTTGTAACTGTTAAAATCATATTAATAACACCAAGATATGTCAAGAGAAAAAATTAAAAACTTTTTTATTTTAGTGTATACTTTAGTGGGTAGTTAGAAGAATAAATATAATATATGTGTAATGCTTTCTTCTTACATCCTTGACGCCCTTGATATAATAAGTATATTAGACAAAAATTGTTCCGAAGGATATCTTAAATCCAAGTAATATAAATACAGTTAAAAACTGATGAGATAAAAGAAAGGGGGAACATATTATGAATGATATCGATGATTATAGAGAAATTATTGGCGATAAATTATTTTTTAATTTATTCAAAAAAGCAAGAAGGCTGACTTCAAAGGCAATCCTAAATATTAACTCTACTGCTCAGGGAGGGGGGGTAGCAGAAATATTAGAATCTCTGATTATTCTCATGAACGAGCTTGGCATTTACGCCGGATGGAGAATACTTCATGGGAACCCCGATTTCTTTACCATTACTAAAAAGTTTCACAATGCCTTGCAGGGTGGTTCAATTAATCTCACAGAAATAAAGAAAAAATTGTATCTTCAGATTAATCAAGAATTTTCTGTCTTTACTCATATTAATAATCATGATGCCGTAGTTATTCATGACCCTCAACCTTTGCCCTTGATTAAATATTACAAAAAGAAGCAACCCTGGATCTGGCGCTGTCATATTGATTTATCCAATCCTCATCCTGAATTATGGCATTATCTTGAGAACTTTATTCTTCGCTATGATAAAGTTATTATTTCCAGTGATAAATATAGATCTGAAAAACTACCTGTTCCTCAAAAAGTAATATCTCCGGCAATCAATCCACTATCACCTAAAAATAAAGAGTTATCGCAACAAGATATTACCAAGTATTGTAAAAAATATAAAATACTTGATGATAAACCCATTATGACCCAGATATCTCGTTTTGACTATCTAAAGGATCCATTAGGGGTTATTAAGGTCTTTGAAAAAGTAAGATCCCATATCGATTGTCGTTTGGTTTTATGTGGCAGTATGGCTATTGACGACCCGGAAGGGATAAAAGTATTCCAGCAGATAATAAAAGCAGCTCAAAACATGATTGACAAAAAAGACATTATTATATTAAATGTGGAAAATGATATTCTAGTCAATGTACTCCAGCGTATTTCCAATGTCATCATTCAAAAATCAATCAAAGAAGGATTTGGCTTAACTGTTTCTGAGGCTTTGTGGAAAGAAACCCCGGTGGTCGCTTCTAATGTAGGAGGGATACCATTACAGATTACCGATGGTAAAGATGGTTTTCTGGTTGACCCGTTAGATTATGATGGCTTTGCAGAAAGAATTATCTACCTTTTAGAAAATCCATCGGAAGCAGAAAGAATCGGTAAAAAAGGCAAAGAGACAGTAAAAGAAAAATTCTTAATCACCCGTTTATTTGTAGATTATGTCGATTTATTAAACGAAATGATTTAAAGAAAAAAATGAAAATATTTTTTAAAAAAAGAGGGTTTTTTATCAGTGATGTAGAATAATAATATAAGATACTTCATTAGCTCACATAAAAATGCACTTGAGGGCGGATGTTTACTTTTATATACTGGTTAACTATCTAATTAAGTAACTAACTAACTAACCAACCAAAGAAAGAGGAGGTGTTGTGCATTAGAAATAAGAAATTAAAAAAATATTTTTTAAAAAATAAAGGAGGAAAGAAAAAGAAAATGTTAAAGAAAATTAGTTTTGTGATATTAGTAATGTTGTTAATCGGAATGCTTACTTCAAGTGGTTTTACAGCATCTAATAGCTTGTCTATTCTTGGTGTTTGGACTGGTGCAGAAGCTGAAGCTTTTCAAAAAATGGTAGCTCCGTTTGAAGCTGAAACTGGCATCAAAGTTGAATTTACCGGAACTCGAGACCTTCCCGCTGTTTTAACTACTCAAGTTGAAGCTGGTAATCCCCCCGATGTGTCAGCTATACCGAATCCGGGGCAGATGATAGAATTTGCCAGAGCTGGAAAATTAGTAGATTTAAGTACCTTTATGGATATGGATGTACTGCGAAGTGATTATTCACCAACCTGGTTAGACCTGGGAACCTATAAAGGAAAATTCTGTGGAGTCTTCATTTCTGCTGACCTAAAAAGCTTAGTCTGGTATAATCCTAAAGCCTTTGCAGCTGCTGGTTATACTGTACCTGCTACCTGGGAAGAGTTAATTGCTCTTTCCGATAAGATGGTAGCAGATGGTAATGCTCCTTGGGCTATTGGATTTGAAAGTGGTGCTGCCAGTGGATGGGCCGGAACAGATTGGATTGAAGATATTATGCTTCGTACCGTAGAACCGGAGGTTTATGATTTGTGGGTTTCCCATGGAATATCCTGGGTTGATGATCGGGTACAAAGGGCTTTTAAGTTATTTGGTCAGATTGCCCTAAACGAGAAGTACGTCTATGGTGGAACC
>Ga0268282_1000942_pt1 | contig 13510 bp, 13 predicted proteins | sample saktaG_12_FD_190133 | JGI IMG/M metagenome (GOLD analysis project Ga0268282, IMG submission 190133) | Saline water microbial communities from Sakinaw Lake, British Columbia, Canada - sak_2011_5_24_120m | ecosystem: Environmental > Aquatic > Non-marine Saline and Alkaline > Saline ...
TTACAACTACGAAAAAGGGATCCTTCACATACCATCCTCGTAGTAATGCTCACCGCAAAGGCTCTTTCCCCTGAAGACGTCAGGGAATATGGATATCTATTTGACGGATATATTATGAAACCATTAACCATAGAGAAACTTATAACGTACGTCAAATGGTATTGTGAGAAACTGCAGGAAATTGATCATGCTATTTCACTCGCTGTAAATGCAAACGAGAATGTTGAGGCTGTTCGTGCTGATCACATTCTTCGCATCAGAATTCAGAGGTAGTGTCAGAAAATTGCTGTAAAAATGAATGACCCTTGAATCTACGATATTATATCTTACAGATCAACATATCAAATTATCGTATTGTCGGCCTCCCAAGTAACCATGTTGATGGGAGGGGCTTTGGTGCCCCGACCTCCTATCATAGAAGCAGGGGTCTGGGGGCAGCCGCCCCCAGTCCAACCCGGTTATTAGATTTTTTAATAAGAATAGACTATACCATACCGATCTGACTATTATCAGATGATTCCACTCTATTTATTTCATCTTGATGTTTTTCCAAGAGAAACAAATCCATGTTTAGATATCTTTTGCCGGTTATCCATTCTTCATTAATATTCATCAGAATAGATCCAATAAGTCGGACTAAAGAATCATCTGAAGGAAAAGCCCCCAATACCCTGCTTCTTCGTTTTATTTCTTTATTGACCCGTTCCATAAGATTAGTCGTTCTAATCCGTTTCCAGTGCTCTTTGGGAAAGGTAAGATAATTATGAATATCGGGTAAAAATCGTTCAATGGTATTCGCTGCTTTTAAATACCCATTGTAATGGAGATCTTCAGCAATACTCATTATATCATCTTCATTCTCAAATATTGCTCCTTTAAGGAAAGGAATGTAGTCTTTCCGCACTTTTTCAGGCACATATCTCATGATAGCACGCATGTAATGTACAAGACACATTTGCCATGATGCCCCAGGAAAACCTTCACGCACTGCTTTTTGGATTCCTTTATGCCCATCTGATATTACCATTTGGACACCAGTCAGACCTCTATCTTTAAGTTCTTCAAACAGACCTCGCCAAAAGCTTTCATCTTCGGTATCTGCTACTTTTAAGCCCAGAATCTCTCGGAATCCATCAACGCGAACACCAGCAATAATAAGAACTGCCTTAGAAATTACTCTACCATTATCACGACATTTCAAGTATACTGCATCAACGATAAGGTAGGGAATAGAACATTCGAGAGGTCTGTTAAGAAATTCTTGAACAAGAATATCCAAATCCCGAGACATATTTGAGACCGTATCAGCAGATATCCCTTTTAAACCGAGTGCTTCGACAATGGAGGTTATCCGGCGAGTTGACACTCCTTGGATATACGATTCTACTATAGCACTTTCTAATGCTTGCTCAACACGACTGTAACGATCAAATATAACGGTTTCAAATGGTTTTTCTCGGATTTCTGGTTTATCCAGAATTAAATCTCCATACCTTGTTTTTAATGTCCGTGAGCGCTTCCCATTGCGATGAGCAACACGATTTTCTGTTCGTTCGTAGGCTGTAGCTCCAACCTGCTGTTCAAGCTCTAATTCCATTACCAGGTTGAGGAAGATAGTAATCAGTTTTTTCATTGCCTCTTCCTGATCGGTAATATAATCACGAACTAGATCAAATAGTTCCATGGTTCTTTTCTCCTTTTTTCCAAGTAGAAACAGGGCCTTACAATTTTACAACACTTTCCTTACACTGTCGTGAAAGGAAATCCATACAGGGAAATCGCATTGTATTCAGATACTCCCCTTTCTCTAGTTGCTCAGGTACTATTAGATGCATTCGGTTTTGACAGCGGTAAAGCATTTGGTTTTTATAGCACGGTTCACGGGGATTATTCAAGATCTGAATGGCATGTGGATTCTCTCTCTCCATCAATTATGAAAATCCCGTTGGCTGTTATTGATGATATGGATGAATCACAGATGCTCTTTGTATACGATTTTGAAGATGAATGGCGATTTCTTGTAAAATATATCAATCGCATGGAATCATCTGAAGAGATTGTCTGTCCTGCTATCCTCACCAGGCAAGGCAGTGCTCCGGATCAGTACGGCCCTGACACGTGGGATAATCCTGTGGAAGAGGTTCAGAATGAACATCCTGTTACAGATCATGGCAGGTTTTTTATTCAGAAAACACTTTTTGACAGATGGGACTGATAAAAAAGCTAAAATTTTGGTATCTGTTACAAGGGTCTCATATTGCTTTTTGGGTAAAATAAATAGCATGTGTGGCATTTCCCAAAATGTTCACGACAATAGAGAGGGTAACACAGTAACGCTGATATATGAGGAGGAATAACTCGATTTTCTTAACTCTCATCCTTATGATAGTTGTGTAATATAACAAGAACATGGTGTATATGTGATTACCCTTCTATACCCATTCATAACAGATATCTGCGAAAGTGAGGCTTAATCATACTGAAATGATATTGAATCAAGGATTTTGTAGTAACCTCTCTCTGGTAAAACCACCATCAAACCATCAACTATGGAAACAAAGTAAATGTAATATTTCCGCAGGTATCACTTAAAAATAAAGGATTATGAGAACTCTTGTTGCATAACAAGATTAAATCCTGCTTCTCTGATATGCTGCACTGCATCCTCTACCTGATCAACTCTGAGGATGAGGACTGCTTTTTCTTTTCCACTGTATGCATAGCTGTACTCAATGTTTATAGAAGCATCAGCGAGTCGGGAAGCAATCTCATAGAGACCGCCAGGTTCATCACGCATTTCTACTGCTATAACATCAGTATATGCTACATTAAATCCCATACTGGATAATTTAAGATAAGCATCTTTTGTCCTGTCAACAAGAACCCGGATTACTCCAAACCCGTCAGCCTCGGCGATTGAAAATGCTTTAATATTAATCCCTTCATCCAGGAATGCTTTTGCCATCGCTGCCAATCGTCCTGGTTTATTCTCTGAAAATAATGAAACCTGCTTAATAAGATATGGTTCACTGTTCATCTACATACTCCTCCTGTCAATCACACGTTTCGCTTTTCCTTCAAATCGGGGAAGTGATCCCGGATCCGCAAGTTCAACGTGAACTGAAACGTTCAGCTGATTTTTCAGCTGATGTTCAACGTTCTTCCTGATGTGGATAAGATCAGGAATCTTATCTGAGAATGCATCAGGTGCTATCTCAACTTTGATTAGCATATCATCAAGTGAATTAATTCGATCAATTTCAATCATGAAATGCTCTCCAACCTCCTTAATTCCCATAAGGGTGTGCTCAACCTGGCTTGGAAATACATTTATCCCACGGATGATAAGCATATCGTCAACTCTTCCTGATAAACGCTGTAATCGGGGATGTGTCCTTCCACAGGAACAGGGACCAGATTCAAATGCCGTGATATCTCCTGTACGGTACCTGATGATGGGAAGGCCTTCTTTTTGCAGCATCGTCACTACAAGCTCTCCACGTTGTCCATGGGGCAATACCTCATCAGTATCAGGATCCAAAATTTCTACCAGAATCAGATCAGACCATACATGAAAACCTGCCTGTGCTTCACATTCAGTAAAGAGCGGTCCTGAAAGTTCACTGGTCCCATAGATATCATAGGCCTTTATCCCAAGCCAGCTCTCAATCCGGTCACGCATCTTCTCACTCCAGGGTTCAGCTCCCACTATTGCCCGTTTGAGATGAGTGTTATTTTTAATGGAGACTCCCATCTTCTCTGCAACTTCACCAATATGGAGAAGGTACGATGGGGTGCAGGCAATAGCTGTCACACGAAGATCCTGCATAAGTTCAATCTGACGCTCAGTATTGCCAACACTCATCGGGACAACCGTTGCCCCTATCCGTTCTGCTCCATAATGAAGCCCGAGTCCGCCAGTAAAAAGTCCATATCCATAGCTGACCTGAATAACATCTCCCCGGCACAATCCGGTTGACGTGAGTGCCCGTGCCAGGGAGGTTGTCCAATTATCAAGATCCCGCTGTGTATAAGCCACAACGGTTGGTTTTCCTGTAGTTCCTGATGATACATGATACCTGACGAGTTCTTCCTGGTCATTAACGATAAGACCATCCGGATAATGATCACGTAGATCCTGTTTATACATGAACGGAAGTTTTTTGATATCTGAAAGGCTCTCAATATCATCGGGATGAACTCCATGCTCCTTCATTCGTCTCTGATAAAATGGGGAAAATCCATACAGGCGGTATACAAGGTACTTTAAGAGTCGATATTGCATATCCTGGAGTTTCTCTTCAGACATCAGTTCGATACGGGGATCCCAGTACTGCATCATTACATCCCCCCTCTGCGATCAATAACCCGCTTTGCTTTTCCTTCAAAACGAGGAAGAGAACCGGGTTCAACCAGCCGTACATTCGTTCTTAACTCAAGAACATCATGAAGTGATCTGATTATACGTGTTTTTATCTCCTGCAAGTCGGTCAGTTCTCCACTGAAATACTGGCGGCTAATCTCAACCTCAATCGTCATCTCATCCATATGGTTCACCCGGTCAACATATACCATATAACTACCCGCAACTTCCGGTATAGAGAGCAGAACATGTTCAATCTGACTTGGAAACACATTTATTCCCCTGATAACCAGCATGTCATCACTCCGGCCTGAAAAACGGGCAATTTTTTGTCCCCGTCCACAAGGACAGTCATCATCAAGAAACATGGTGATATCACCGGTCCGGTACCGCAAAAGTGGCATCGCTTCTTTCGTGAGGGGAGTGATTACAAGTTCACCACGTTCACCAGGGCCAAGCTGCTCACCGGTGACAGGATCCAGAATCTCGACAAAAAAACTGTCATGCCAGATATGCAGACCACTGTGTTCAGGACATTCAAAAGCCACTCCCGGCCCGTAGAGTTCACTCATACCATAACTATCAAAAGCAGTTACCCCGAGTTTTTCTTCGAGTTCAACACGCATCTGGTCAGACCATGGTTCAGCCCCGAAAATCCCGGTTTTTAGAGAATCAAGTGATATGTTCATATCCTGAGCTACTTCAGCGAGGTGCAATGCATAACTAGGTGTGCAATGGATGGCGGTGACACCAAAATCGTGGATCATCTCTATCTGTCGTTTTGTGTTACCAGTTGCACTGGGAATAGTTGTCAGACCTGCTTTCTCAGCACCATAGTGAAATCCAAGACCTCCGGTAAACATGCCATAATTAACCATATTTGAGAAGATATCCTCATCTGTAAGACCTACCATCGTGAGATTTCGTGCAATAAGATCTGACCATTTTTCAATATCTCCTTTAGTATATCCGACAACAGTCGGTTTTCCGGTAGTACCCGAGGTTGTATGAATACGGACAATCTCTTTTTTTGGTACTGCAAAAAATCCAAATGGGTATCCTTCACGAAGATCCTGTTTTTTTGTACAGGCAAGGAGCGTTAGATCTTTACAGGACTGGATGTCATCAGGTAAAATCCCCGCTTCTTTAAACCTCTGACGATAAAAAGGGATATTGTATGTCTTTTTTATTGTTTCCCGTAGCCGTTTATCCTGAAGTTTTACCAGTTCTTCAGGTCGCATCTTTTCTATCTTTTCGTCCCAGTATCTCATGTACCATACCTCACATCACAGATAACATACTTAAACAATCCCCGGATATCCCTGTGTCACATGTGATAGCGAAAATACTGCGGCACCAAGACAACCAGGGACTGAATTCCCAGAATATATCCTATTATCATGCGTGAGAATATAAGAAAAACCCTGCTACACTGTGACATGGATGTACTGATACGATGTATCACAGCATTCGACAATTTACAATATCTAATTCGTCAATGGAACAATAATTTCCAATGCGTAAAGACATGGTAACTCATCATCAATGCTATTATTTATAATACAAAATGAGGTTTTTTTCTTATTATATAAACAATACATCATTTTTTTGATGTTCAATACAATTGCCTGATGCCAACTCTTTAATATAGGAAAAGATATACTACCAGTAGTGAGTTATCATGGTTGATCAAGTTGCTACGTATGTAATGCAGCCGATTAACGACTCAATCAATGTCGTTATGGAACTGATTCCAAAGATTATCGGAGCAGTGATAATCCTTTTAATCGGCTGGGTAGTTGGAAGAATTCTTGGAAAAGTAATTAATCTGTTTATTGAGAAAGTAGGAGTCGAAGACGCATTATCAAAAACAATTGTTGGAAAGACATTCATAAACAGTGGAATGTCTATCGGCACGGCCGCAGATTACCTGGTCAGAATTGTAGTTTATCTGCTTGCAATTATGTCAGCAGCCGAGATTCTGAACATTTACAATCTTGCTGAAATTATGCAGGGAATAGTTGCATATATTCCAAATATTGTTGGATTTATTCTAATCATTGTGATTGGTCTTATCCTTGTTGATTATTTTGCAGATTTTATTACTACCTATGGCAAGACTGCAAACATTGATTTGATCTCACCTGTTGCATTCATATTGAGAATTCTCTTCTACCTTGTAGTTCTCATTATGGCTTTAACAACTCTTAAACTTGATGTAACTATCATCTATGTCTTTATTCAGCCATTGGCATGGGGAATTGGAATCGGAGTCGGGATTGCAATCGCACTCTTCTTCGGACTCGGTCTTAAGGATCGTGCCCCAGAAATGGTTGATAATCTTCTTGATCAGATAAATAAGAAGTAATCACATTAAACAATCTTTTTTTTCACCATAAGCACTTTTAATCTGCTCTCCACATAGTAGTGTATGCATATTATCGCTCTTACTGCAAGTCCCAGAGGCGAAAAGAGTACAACAAAACTAGTTGTTGATGAAGTCCTCAAAGGAGTCAGTAAAGCCGGTGGAAGGACTTCCTTTATCGATCTCTGTCAGTATGATATCGGGTACTGTACCGGGTGTAGTTCATGTTATATCAGCGGAACCTGCGTTATTGATGATGACTATGAAGAGATACTCACACGATTATTAGATGCTGATGGAATAATCCTCGCAAGTCCTAATTACATCAATCAGGTCACCGCTCAGATGAAGACATTTCTGGACCGATCTGCTGATGCGATTCATTGCCAGCGTTTTCAAGGCATATATGGGTGTGCCATCTCAACAGCAGGAGGTTCTGGAGCTGATGAAGTTGCTGCGTACCTGAACCGTACACTAATTCTGCTTGGTGGTAATAGTGTGGGTCAGGTCGGGGTTGTCATGGCAGATGGTGAAGAGGTATGGAAAGACGCACTACAAAGTGCCAGGATTCTGGGAAAAGAACTCATTGATGCAATTCGCGTACAGAAAAAATATCCTGAACAGGAGACAATTCATCATCAGATGCATGAGCGTATGAAAGGACTTATTGAGATGAATAAAGACATCTGGAAACATGAATTTACCTATTGGCAGAATAAAGGCTGGCTATAATCTCTTTTCATAAAAAGTATCGATGATGGCGGCATAATTGAGAAATCCACACCAGTAAATAACACTTTTTAGATAACCCAAAAAAAGTCTCTTTTCCAGATTATCATTTCCACCATTATCAGGCGTATTCAAAAAAGCAGGATAATAAGCCACATCTGTTCACCTGATGAAATATTATCAGTTCATGAAAAAATGAGTGAACAGTATGAGTAACGTTGATATCATGCTGTTTTTACATTCATCGCATCCTGAAGGCCAAGTTCAATAATAGCCTGATCACGCATCTTGAATTTTTGGATCTTTCCTGATACACTCATAGGAAAGTCATCCACAAAGGCAATATATCGTGGAATTTTGTAGCGGGCAATCCGTCCTGTACAATATTCCCGGACCTCTTCTTCAGTCATGGTAATCCCAGGATTCAGCTTTATTCGAACCATAAGTTCTTCTCCATAGATGAGATCAGGAACCCCTATAACATACACATCTGCAATCTTTGGATGAAGATGGAAAAATTCTTCAATTTCACGTGGGTAGACATTTTCACCTCCACGAATAACCATATCCTTTAGCCGCCCTTCAATATGAACAAAACCTTCTGCATCAAACGAACCCAGATCCCCGGTGTGAATCCATTTATTTTCATCAAGGGCCTGTCTGGTTGCCGTCGGATTATTGTAATAGCATCGCATGGTCATGTATCCACGTGCACATATCTCTCCAATTTCCCCTCGTGGGAGGATTTTCTTAGTATCAGGGTCAATTATTTTTAACTCGGTGTGGGGAAATGCACGCCCAACTGTTGCGACTCGTTTCTCGAGGGGATCATCTGTAGTGGTCATCGTGACCCCAGGAGAAAGTTCAGTCTGACCATATACAATGACAATTTCCGACATATGCATCCGGGTTGAAACTTCCCGCATCTTCTCAATAGGGCACGGAGATCCTGCCATTATACCAGTTCGAAGAGAACGGAGATCATAACGCGAAAAATTCGGATGACTTAATTCAGCGATAAACATGGTAGGGACACCGTGAACCGCAGTACAGCGTTCAGCCTCTATGGTTTTGAGTACCTCCTCAGCGTCAAATGCAGGTCCGGGAATGACCATCGTAGACCCATGTGTTACACAGGCAAGATTTGAGAGCACCATTCCAAAACAGTGATAAAAGGGAACGGGGATACAGAGACGATCTTTTTCAGTCAGTTTCATGCCATTTCCAATGATATATCCATTGTTGAGAATATTATGGTGGGTTAATACAACCCCTTTAGGGTATCCGGTTGTCCCACTGGTATACTGGATATTGATAGGATCATCACATGAAAGTGACAAAAATCGTTCTGTCAGTTCATCTGGACTTATCCCCTGTCCTTTCTCAAGCATCTCATTCCAGGTATACATGCCATTATACGAGATATCCCCCATAAAGATTACTGTTTTTAGGAATGGATACGTATCAGACATTATTTTTCCAGGGCGGGATTCATATGCTGCCGGACACGCTTCATAAAACATACCTACATAGTCTGATGTCTTAAACCTTCCCTGGATTAGAAGAACTTTAATCTCAGCCTGTTTTAATGCATATTCGAGTTCAAATGTCCGGTATGCAGGGTTAACATTGACCATTATTGCACCAATCTTTGCAGATGCAAACTGGGTCAGAACCCATTCGGCATAGTTCATAGCCCAGATACCTACCCGGTCTCCTTTATTCACATCAAGAGCGAGCAGGCCACGGGCAATTGCATCAACTGCCTGCCCAAATTCACGGTATGTCATCCGTATGCCCTGGAAATTTGATACCAGTGCTTCATTATCCGGATAGGTCTCAATTATCTGGTTAAGCAGATTCCCTATAGTGACGCCAAGGAGAGGAATCTCTGATATTCCACAGGCATAACTTTCCCGCGGCATTGATATTTCAGCCATCTTTATATTATTATCATCCTGAAAATAAAAGGAGAACGAAAAGCGAAGAGAAACTATTATCAGTCTTTATGGTAACTTCTTATAGCATAAATGGGGTCGTGGCCTAGTCCGGCATGGCGACGGGCTCCAGCGGTTTTTGCACCGGTGCAGATGATGAACAATAGGTCTTCTGATCTGATGATGTTCCGTTGGAGCACTGATGCATCTCGGAGAGACCCGTCGATCGTGAGTTCAAATCTCACCGACCCCACATGTTATCAATCATAACAATGCGATCTTACGCGAACATCTCTTCTTTTAGATGAAAACAAGTATAACAGATTAAACTGTGTTTATTTTTCATCAGCCAAGTATGAGGCAAAGTCGCATAAGTCTTTTCATGAGACCCTTTTCATCTGATAATCGGGTTTCCTATATACTAATACCACGAACAATTACGGGAAGGAATATTTATGTATCTCATTGGTGAAGCACTAATTGGAGATGGTTCTGAACTTGCTCATATCGATCTTTTGATCGGTGATAAGTCAGGTCCTGTTGGACAGGCATTTGCAGGATCATTCTCCCAGTTATCAGCAGGTCATACCCCTCTTCTGGCAGTAATAAGACCAAATCTTCTTACAAAACCAGCGACCTTAATCATCCCGAAAGTTACCTTAAAACGGGAAGAAAAAGTAAGTCAGATGTTTGGGCCGGTTCAGGCTGCAGTCGCAAAAGCAGTTGCCGATTCGCTTGAAGAAGGCGTATTTGAAGGATATAATATTGAGGATTTTGTTATCCTTGTGAGTGCGTTTCTCCATCCTGATGCTGAAGACTATAATAAGATCTACCGGTTCAACTACGGAGCAACAAAACTGGCTATTAATCGTGCATTTGAAAAATTCCCTGATGAAATGACAATACTGGATGAGAAAGACCGGACTGCGCATGCTGTTATGGGCTTTAAGGTTCCTCGACTCTGGGACCCACCATATCTACAGGTAGCCTGTGATATTGTCGATTTAAACAAGCTTAAGTCAGTTCTTTCAGAACTTCCCTTCAATGATCATCTTATTATAGAAGCAGGGACCCCTCTCATTAAGAAATTCGGATTACAGGTAATATCAGAGATTCGAAGTATCAAGCCTAATGCATTCATCGTTGCAGATTTGAAAATCCTTGATACAGGAAATCTGGAAGCACGAATGGCAGCTGATGCATCTGCTGATGCCGTTGTTGTGTCAGGTCTTGCTCCATTGTCCACAATTACAAAAGCCATCGTTGAAGCAAAAAAGACCGGAATATATTCAGTTATCGACATGCTCAATGTTACTGATCCTGTTGGTCTGATTCGGGATTTAACGGTCAAACCGGATGTAGTTGAACTCCACCGGGCTATTGATGCAGATGATACCGCATACGCCTGGGGTAATATCAATGAGATAAAGGCAGCTGCGGGTGAAAAACTTCTCGTCGCAACAGCAGGTGGAATACGTACACATGTTGTATCAGATGCACTTCTCGCCGGAGCAGATATCCTCGTCGTCGGACGTGCAATTACTGCAAGCAAAGATGTTCGGCATGCTGCAGAAGAATTTTTAGAGAGGATGAATAAAGAAGAGATAGATCAGTTCCGTATCATGACAGATTTTTAGGACAGGAAGTTCCGCATTCTTACAACAAACTTCTTTTTTTATGCCGGGGTAATGCATACGATCAATTATGTCTCCCCAGGCATCCAATAGCAAGTGATTTCACGGAAATTACGCTAATGCATCGGAACCTCTCCCTTTAGCGATATCATCTATGCAGAGCACACGAGGTAACATGAGGGAGATCGAACAGTGGACTGCGAACCTCACCGGAATACTCATAGTAATCTTGCTCCTCTGTTCCTTAATCCTCTCGTTTTCGAACCTGCGATATGCAGCAGAGATATCATTGATAGATCCGGTCCTCACCTGGGCGTGGCCAGTCTGTATTGATTCACTGCTTGTATCCGGTTCGGGTGGCTTGTCTTGTCCGTCTTCCCCGGGGTAAGTATCGCATTCAATGTCGCGGTGAGTCCGGATACCTGGATTAGCCGGGCCACTCACGCCATCCCACCGATAACACTCATAGTATCAGTTGAGATCCTGCTCTCCGTTGTTCAATCTGATCTCTCTACCGCTTTACCTGTTCATGAACATGAACATGAACCGAACACCCGGTCTGTTACATCCCCTGTTACCATGTTACACCTGGCTGTTACACCGGATGTAACAACACAGCAGTTGTTACAGTTCTACCGGGATAACCCATCAGCCAGTTATGTCACTGCTGCATCTCACCTGAATATTAACCGGCAGACTGTTTCCCGTCATATATCACGGTTATTAGAAAGTGGTAAAATTTTTAGAGAAGGAAATCGGTTTGTCATTCCTGATCCTGATACCCAGGAATTCGTTTATATTGCCAAGTGAAAAGATGAATACAATTATTATTTACACAATGGAGAGTTGTCCAAACTGTAAAATTGAAAGAAACGCTGAACGGATTTGGTATCAAGTATGAAGAATAGAATATAGAGATGAAAGAAGCAATCATTGATCTCCGGTTATCATCGCCCAGGATGTAATCGTAAACCGGCATCTCATATACCGGATTTTAGGGAAGGTGATATGATCCGAGTTTATAAAAAGCCAGGCAAACCGTGAGCCACGTTCACCTTGAGTTTGTTATTGACGGAGAAACTCATGGTATCACGGTTCCATTGTATAATCCTCTCAAGGTTGGAACCCTGAACATTATCATAAAATGTTGCAGAAAAGACTGTCCGGGCTGGATGACAATCATGGAATAATTGTAACAGAGTTTCCCTGATTGAATTATTCCGGAACCACCAAGGGGATGAGAGGAATACATTAATGCCCTCACATTGCATAATAGTATCAGACCACAGAGCATTCGAAATTTCACATATATCAGGAGGATAGAAAATGGCAGAACCTTTCAATACGTCAATAACTCTCACCAAGGATGATGCCCGGCGTTTTCATGAATACGATAGTGATCCGTTTAAATACGAAAATGACCGGAGCAAAGCCGCAGCAAGCCGGGCCCGGCAAATTGCTCAAAATATCAAATTCTAATTCATGAATTTTAATTCTGCTGGGATAGTTCTAGTACATTTATCTGATTCTATTCTAATAGACGAATTTTCCTGTACATATAAAGAGGGGAGTCTCCCCTTGCAAAATTTCCTGAAACGTCATGCACATGATAACCAGAAAAAGAGGTTATCAATAACCTGGATTCTTGTTCAGAAAACAAAACCACGGTTTCCTCTTGGGTACTTTTCTCTTGCCTGTGCGAGCATTGACGTTGAGGATCTGAATGCCGGCGATACAAAAGGTTGTCCTAAATACGAACGGTTTCCTGCGTTATTAATCGGGAAATTTGCCATTGATGACCGGTATCATGGGAAGGGACTTGGTACTCAACTCATGGATTATGTCTATGCTCTTACCATCAAACTATCGGAAAATACCGGATGCCGATACCTGATCGTAGAATCAAAACCTTCCTCTGCCTGGTTCTACGAAGGAAAGTGTAATTTTATCAGGGTACGGGAACTCGACAGAGGAAATATCCTCTTTTATAAGAATGTAATTACTCTACTCTGAATGAAAAGAGTGATTCATCAGAATCCTGACTGAATATACTGCTACCCATTCATACTCACCCGTGAATGTCTGAACGGGGTATCATTTCTTTACCGTTTCCTTCTCTTTCAAAACTATTTTTTAACCAATACCACATGTTTTTACACTGGATTAATCCGGATTGAGAAATCGAACAATGGCAGACTTTGTTGCAAAGAGCACCGTGAAAAGTTCTGTGCGGAAACTCAACGCTCCGCTGAAAAGTATAATAGTGTTTTAGAATCATGACAGATTTCTAATTTTTTTTCTTGTGCTCTGGCTCAATCATTTTTAGAGGTGTTTCATCTGATAGTGAATGTAGATATCTTATGTATAGACATTCTGTATTAGCAGGTAGTGTCAGAAAATTGCTGTAAAAATGAATGACCCTTGAATCTACGATATTATATCTTACAGATCAACATATCAAATTATCGTATTGTCGGCCTCC
>Ga0268282_1000943_pt1 | contig 13508 bp, 7 predicted proteins | sample saktaG_12_FD_190133 | JGI IMG/M metagenome (GOLD analysis project Ga0268282, IMG submission 190133) | Saline water microbial communities from Sakinaw Lake, British Columbia, Canada - sak_2011_5_24_120m | ecosystem: Environmental > Aquatic > Non-marine Saline and Alkaline > Saline ...
AGAAAAATCTCCGTGAGACGGCATTCCCTTTTCTGCACTGTGCAAACAGACGCCGTCCTGAGCGTAGCCGACGGATATTTTTCTTGACGAAAGGGCAGCTAATTTGGTATACATAAGATAGATAAAGCTGTGCACTTTTTGCTCTGGTAAGCAGGAATTTCCGCAGTTTTTTCAGGACGTTCCAAAGAACGCTGAATTGCAAAAAAAACAAGGCCGCCGGGGCCGTATGCTCCGGGAATAGAACTCTCGTTTGATAATATAGTGGTAGATTGTTGAAGGAAGGTGGTATTGTCAAATCGTAGTAAGAATGTCTTTTGGCATACTCAAATCAAGAAATAATCAAATCAAGAGTTGTATTATAGGCCGTTCATAATTTAATCCTTTTTTAAGGAGTATTATTATGTGTAGAAAATTGCATTATTTTGTTTTGGTATTGATCTTTTGCCTGGCATCGTCGATGCCTGCCGCCAATATCGTCTGGGTCTCGGACCAATATGACGAGTTGGTCGACCAGAAACCGGATGACTTCGCATGGGTGGAATTTCTCGAAGCTAACGGGCACACAGTCGACAACACAGTGGGCCCGGGATTCGGGAACGGGTACTGGCGTACGATGGATGCCGACAAGGTAGCGGCCCTGAATGCCGTGGACCTTGTGATTGTAAGTCGAAACAGCGACAGCGGCAATTATAATAACGACGATGAGGTAAATCAATGGAACTCCGTCACGGCGCCGCTGATACTGTTGAGTCCTTATCTCTCGCGGAACAGTCGGTGGTTTTGGGTCGATAACGCGACTCTGGCAGAAGACGGAGGCACGCCCAAGATTCAGGCTGTGGATGGGGCCCATCCTATTTTTTATGGCATGACTATCGACAACAAGAATCAAACAGATATCTACGACCAGTCCGTGGGGACGGGCACAGTCTCATTTTACGGCTCTCTTAATGTCGGCAACGGCTCGTTGATAGCCACTGCAGCGAACCAGGATTGGACTTCTATTGCCGAGTGGGAAGCCGGCGTCGAGTTTTATGACGGGGCCGGCCAGATCGCTTCGGGCCGGCGTATGTTACTATGTATGGGAACTCGAGAAGGTGTAGGTTACGGTAGAGGCGAGTATAACCTGAACGCCGAGGGCGAGAAGCTGTTCCTTAATGCGATTGAGTATATGATTGGCTCCTTGAAGCGTTTGAAGGCTTACAGCCCGCTGCCGGAGGACGGATCTCTCCATCTGGATACATGGGCCACCCTTACCTGGTCAGCGGGAGATACTGCGACCTCGCACGATGTATATTTAGGCGAGACTTTCGCCGACGTGAACGAGGGCACCGGCGATACATTCCAGGTAAATCAGACCGGAGCGTTTTTTGTCGTGGGCTTCCTCGGATTTCCCTATCCGGATGGCTTTACTCCCGGCACAACGTACTACTGGCGAATCGATGAGGTTGAAGCAGACGGGGTGACAAAAAACAAAGGTGATGTCTGGAGCTTTACGGTTCCTCCCAGGAAAGCCTATTCGCCCAATCCGCGTGACGGCGCCAGATTCGTAGATACGAATTCCAGCCTTAGCTGGAGCCTGGGCCGGGATGCAAAATTGCATATCGTCTACTTCGGCGACAGTTTCGACGATGTGAATAGCGCCGCTGATGGCCTATCCCAGACGAGTACGTCTTTTAATCCCGGATCGCTTGAGGAAGCAAAGGTTTACTACTGGCGAGTAGATGAATTTGATGGCTTCACAACGCATCAAGGGGATGTTTGGAGCTTTATGACGGTGAGTCCCGGCGGCGGTGTCAGAGGTATGTACTACAGAACCGGCGACTTGAGCGGTGAAGCCGTGATTAATCGTGTAGATCCTGAGATCAATTTTGACTGGGCCGACGGCTCGCCCGACTCGTCACTCCAGGCAGATAGCTTCTCGGTCAGATGGACCGGCGAGCTGGAAGTGGAGTTCTCCGAGACTTACACCTTCTACGCCAATACGGATGACGGCGTGCGCCTGTGGGTCAATGACGAACTCGTCATCGACAGGTGGGTGGACCGCAGGGCGCCGACCGAGGCAAAGGGTACGGTCGACCTGATCGGCGGGCAGCGATGTCCAATTGTTATGGAATATTATGAAAGCGGTGGGAACGCGGTGGCCCAACTGTTCTGGGAAAATTCCTCGACGGACAAGCAAATTATTCCGCAAGCAGCTCTTTTACTGCCTGTAAGGGCCAGCGGCCCGAATCCGCGCAATGGCGCTACCGGAACGAGAACGGTTCCCACACTTACCTGGAACTCGGGAGATAATGCCGCTTCGCATGAAGTATACTTCGGCACGGACGCGGATGCCGTGATGAATGCGACTCAGGCCTCGCCCGAGTACAAAGGCGCCAAGGCACTTGGGGATGAGAGCTACGATCCGGGCGAACTTGCCTGGTATACCTCGTACTACTGGCGTATAGACGAAGCCAATAGCACCAGTTCCGACAGTCCGTGGATCGGCAACATCTGGACGTTTAAAACCGGCGACTTCCTTGTAGTGGACAACTTTGAGACCTACGATTCAGGCGATAATCAGATATGGTACGCCTGGCATGACGGGCTTGGCTACGGAGCACTTGGTACTACCGATTTCTTCGGCGGCAACGGCACCGGCTCGGCCGTGGGCGATGAAACCACCGCTTCTTATACCGAGGAAACAATTGTTCATGGAGGGCGCCAATCGATGCCGTTCTTCTACGACAATAATAAGCCGCTCTTCGCCATGTATTCAGAGACAGAGTTTACGTTGACGGCTTCGCGTGACTGGACTGAGGAAGGTGTTGCGGAATTGTCGATCTGGTTTCGTGGCAATCCGGCGTCGGTCGGCAGCTTTGTCGAAGGTCCGGTCGGCACCTACACGATGACAGCTTCCGGTGCGGATATCTGGAACGAGACTGACGAGTTCCACTTTGCTTACAAGATGCTCACTGGTGTCGGCACGATCCAGGCCCAGGTGATCAGCGTCGATAACACGGATCTGTGGGCCAAGGCCGGCGTGATGATTCGCGAGACTCTCAATACCGGCTCGAAATTTGCCGGGATATATATCACGCCCGGTAACGGATGTCGATATCAGGCACGTTCCGATACCGATATTGCCGCCACAAGCGATACGGATGTCGTGACCGCTGAGGAAACCGCAATCACTGCACCGTACTGGATCAAATTAGAGCGCGACTTTGCAGGCAACTTCAGAGGTTACTATTCTGCTAACGGAACCACCTGGCAACAGATGTCATGGAATCCGCAGAACATCCAGATGAGCTCGAATGTCTACATCGGCCTGGCGGTGACCAGCCACAATAATAATGCTACGTGCCAGGCTAAATTCACCAACGTTACGACTACCGGGACGGTCAGTCAGCAATGGGCAAACCAGGACATCGGCATAATCAGCAACGACGCTGAGCCGCTGTATGTGGCCGTATCCAACACTACCGGCACGCCTGCAGTCGTGATCCATGATGATCCGGCCGCGGCAACGATAGACACCTGGACCGAGTGGGTCATTCCGTTACAGACATTTGCAGATCAGGGCATCATCCTGACCGACGTAGACAGAATTGCGATTGGTCTTGGTACCAGGGGTAACATGACAATCCCCGGCGGTTCCGGCAATATGTACTTCGATGATATCCTGCTGTATCGGCCGAGAAATGTTGCTGGAGAATAAATCCTGCTGCCCGTCTTAGCGGCAGACATAGTTAAATCTGCGAGAGCAGGTTGATTAAGATGATTAGTATTAGCTCCGGGCCTGTATCGAACGGTACAGGCCCGTACTATTTGTTTCAAATCCCTTATCATTTCCCGGCATATCTGGTAATATCAGGAATTAAGAATGCCCGGCCGTATCGAATCGGGGCATGTATTATAAATGTTGAGCAGTTACAATGTACTGTCAACAAGTCAAATATCAGGAGAGATTATTATGTCTGGAAAGAATATAAACAGGCGTCGTTTTCTTGCCGGGGCAACGATGACCGCCGCAGCCACTATCGTACCGAAGCACGTTCTGGGAGGAGCGGGAAATATCCCGCCCAGCGAGAAGCTCAATATCGCCGGTATCGGCGTCGGCGGCATGGGCAAGAGCAATATGATGCAACTCGAAAGCGAGAACATCGTGGCCCTGTGCGACGTGGACCACGAGTACGCGGCCGAGACGTTCAAGAGGTATCCGAAAGCGAAGATCTATACCGATTTTCGGAAGATGCTGGACAAGCAGAGCGATATCGACGCTGTTATGATTGCCACGCCGGACCATACGCACGCGGTTATTGCCGCCGAAGCAATGCGACGACGAAAGCACGTTTACTGCCAGAAGCCGCTGACGCACGATGTCTACGAATCGCGCATGTTGGCCAAATTGGCAAAAGAAACCGGCGTGGCTACCCAGATGGGAATCCAGGGACATTCGGCGGAAGGGGGACGCCTTATTTGCGAGTGGATTTGGGATGGCGCCATCGGCCAAGTCACCGAGGTCGACGCCTGGTGCAGCTTGTCTTATTATCCCTTCGGCCATGCGTGGTGGTCCAGCAAGTGGTCCCGGCGTCCGAAGGAAACGCCGCCCGTGCCGGCAACTCTGGACTGGGACCTCTGGCTGGGCCCTGCGCCCGAGCGGCCATATCATCCGGCGTATCATCCGGGCGTGTGGCGATGCTGGTGGGATTTCGGCTGCGGCATGATGGGCGACCGCGGGGCTCACACATTGGATCCGGTCTTCTGGGCGTTGAAACTGGGACACCCGACGAGCGTGGAAGCTACCTCGCTTGATCTGAATCCGGATACGCATCCGGTAGCGTCCATTGTAACGTATCAATTTCCCGCTCGCGGTGATTTGCCGCCGGTAAAGCTGACGTGGTATGACGGCCTTCGTCCGCCGAGGCCGGCAGAGCTCGAAGACGGCAGGCGCATGGGTCACACCGAAGGCGGCTCGCTTTTCAAAGGCAGCAAGGGCAAGCTCGTGGCGGGCGTTTACGGAGAAGGGCCGCGACTGATACCCGAGAGCAGAATGAAAGCATACAAGACGCCGGAGAAGACCATCCCCAGGGTGGAAGGTTCGCATGAGGAGGATTGGGTTCGGGCCTGCAAGAGCGGCGAACGGGCCGGCGCCGATTTCGAGTATTCGGGGCTCCTGACCGAAGTCTGCCTGCTGGGCAACGTGGCCAGGCGTGTGGACGCCAGAATCGAATGGGACGCTGAAAATATGAAAGTGACAAACCTGCCGGAAGCCAATAAATACATCCGCACCCAATACCGGGAAGGCTGGAGTTTGTAAACCTACTGGATTAGGATTTCAATATGAATAAAAAGAACATTCAAAAAATCTGTGTGTGCCTGTTATTGACTGGCCTGGCAGCAGCAGATTCTCCTGCCGGACAGGGCAAACCCGCTCAGAGCTGGGTAAGAACCGGCGAGTTGGGAACCACGCCTCAGCGAGTTACCGATGCTTTGCCGTTGTCCGATCAGGCCAACAAAGGCAACTGGACAAAGTATGAATCGATGAGCGATGAATTCGACGGAATCCAGCTTGATTCGAGCAAATGGCATCCGAGGAATCCGGGGTGGCTGGGCAGGCAGCCGGCGTATTTTTATCCCGGCAATGTGACGCTTAGTGACGGCAAGCTGCATCTGGCCATGAGAAAGCAGGAAGTTCCTGAAATGTCCCGTGACAAAGGCTATCACACATACACATCCGCGGCGGTCAAAAGCAAGACAACAGTAAAATATGGATATTTCGAGGTCAGGTGCAGGCCGATGAAATCTGCCGGCTCAAGCTCGTTCTGGTTCTATGACAGCACGCCGGAACTGTGGACGGAAATCGATGTCTTCGAGATTGGCGGCGGGTCCCCGGGCTTCGAGAAGAAATACAACATGAACGTCCACGTGTTCCGAACTCCCACCGAGAATAAACACTGGTCGATAGGCGAAGTATGGATTGCTCCAACAGCGCTGGCCGATGACTATCACACTTACGGGCTCCAGTGGGACGAGGACAAAATTCAATGGTATTTTGACGGCGTGCTCGTCAGGTGGGTGGTCAATACCCACTGGCACCAGCCGTTGACCTTGAACTTTGACAGCGAGACCATGCCGGAGTGGTTCGGCCTTCCCGAAGACAGTGACCTGCCGTCCACGTACAGCATCGAATACTTGCGGGCCTGGAAAAAGGATGCCGGTGAGTCCTTCGTGCGGGTAAGTCCGCGGGACAGGCGTTACTTCGAGCTTTCAGACGGCAGGGCGTATATTCCAATCGGGTTGAACATGGTTGCGCCATATGGTGACACCGAGGAAGAAGCCCTCGCTCGCATGGAGCAATGGATTAAAAGCCTTTCCGAGAACGGCGGCAACTACATCCGAATCTGGCTCAGCCATAATTTCTTCGACGTCGAGCACGAAAAGAGCGGCCGGTACGATGAGCAAAAGGCAAAACGAATCGACGCCGTGCTGGATATGGCGCGCCGGCATAACATTCGCGTGAAGATGACAATCGAGCACTTCCGGCATTTTTTCAGGGAAACACAGCAATGGGCGGCAAAGCCTATCCATCACGTTTCACAGGGTGGACCGGCAAAAGATGTGGATGATTTTTTCCAGGGGCAGCGCAGCCGAGAGCAGTTCAGAAAAAAGCTCGACTGGTACGCCGAGAGGTACGGCGACGAGCCGGCGATCTTCGCATGGGAACTCTGGAACGAGATGGATACGGTCAGCGGTAAAGGCTACATGGAATGGACCGAGGAAATGCTTGCTGAGCTGAAAAAGCGTTTTCCGAAGAACATGGTGACGCAGAGCCTGGGCAGTTTCGACCACGACAGTAAGAGGGACAGATACCGCCGGCTTTGCCTGATGAAAGACAACGATTTCGCCAACGTGCACCGTTACCTGGACCTCGGCGCTTCGCTGGATATCTGCAAGGGTCCGGTGGACATTCTCGCCGTCGATGCCGTCAAAGAGATGCAGGCTTTTACGCATGACAAGCCGATTCTCCTTGCCGAGAGCGGCGCCGTAGAGCCGAGCCACACGGGGCCGTTTAAACTGTACAAGAAAGACAGGGCGGGCATTATACTCCATGATATTATCTTCGCTCCATTCTTCGCAGGTGCCGCCGGCACGGGCCAGAACTGGCACTGGGACCAATATGTCGCGCCGATGAACCTGTGGTTTCAGTTCGGCCGGTTTGCCGAGGCGACCAGGGGAATCGACCCGCCGGCGGAGAATTTCGAGCCGGTCGAGATCGACCATCCGCGTTTGCGTATTTACGCCCTGAAGGGAAAACACATGCTGCTTGCATGGTGCCGGGACAAACAGAACACGTGGCGGACAGAATTGGCCGAGGGCAAAACGCCCGCTGTGGTTAATAACGCAATTATTTCATTGCCGGACGGCGGCAAGGATTTGAATAGCGCCGACGTCAATTTCTATGATCCATGGAAAAATAAATGGGTGCCGGGCAAGGCCGAAGGCAATAGAATTTCCCTGCCTGATTTCAGCCGTTCTCTTGTTGTCAGGATAAGGTACTGAACCACATGAATCGTATAAGCCGAACAAAATGTGTTGCTGTGATTTTGCTGCTGCTGGTCTGCAGCGGCATCAGTCCGGGCGTTACGTATAAAATCCATCCGGCAATCGCAGGCTCACAGGAAGAATTCGAGACCATCGCCAATTCGCTCAAACCCGGCGACGAGCTTATCCTGTACGGCGGGATATATTCACAAACCGCCCGCCGTGCCGTCACCGCCAAAGGCACCGCCGAAAAACCCATAACGATTCGTGCCGCCGAAGGGCAGGAACCGCTGCTCACGCATCCGGAAGACGCCGCAGCAAGATACAATAATATCGAGTTCGCCGATTGCGAGTACCTGACCATTCGGGCAATCCGGCTCAAAGGCGGCAGCTCGGGCGTGCGTTTTATCCGGGGACACCACATTACATTCGAAGATTGCCAAATAAGTCACACCCTCAACAACGCCCTGACAATGAACAGCGGAAACTGCGACGCCTTTATTATTCGAAGGAATCACATCCACCATACAGGCTTGAGCAAACGCGGCTCGACCGAAGGAGAAGGGATGTACATCGGCGGCCATGACGGCTCGTATGTCACCACGAACACTCTTGTCGAGGGCAACTACATCCACCACACGCGCGGCACCAGTATCGGCGGCAACGACGGCATCGAAATCAAGTACGGCTCGTACGGGAACACCGTTCGTGACAACGTCATCCACGACACGAATATCGGCACGAAATATCCCGGCATTTTCGTGTACGGCGGCGGCAAAGGCATCAACATCGTCGAGGGCAACGTCATCTGGAACGCAGGCGAAGGCATCCAGGTGGTTTCCGACGCTATTATCAGAAATAACATAATTTTCAACTGCTCGGCAACCGGCATCACGGCAGCTCCACACGCCGCCGTCCCGCACGTTCGGAACGTTAAGATCGTCAATAATACAATCGTCAATCATCCCAGGGGCGTCGTGTTTCGCTGGGAAAAGGCCGAGCAGATGGTTTTCGTAAATAACGCCGTTTACTGCCCCGGCTCGACGGCCATAGACACATCCGGAATCGGCAGCAGCACGTTCAGTGCCAACTATGTCACCGGACGACTTCTTGGCGCGACTCTGAACGGCTCGGCGTTTTGCGACGGCGGGACGATTGAGGCGGCCTTTGCAGATCCCGCAGAACATGACTATTGGCCCGGGCCCGGCTCGGTGCTGATAGATCACGCTGATTCGGATTTCGCTGCCGGGCTGGATTTCAATCATACCGCAAGAAAGCCGCCCTATGATGTCGGGGCTTACGAATCGGAATCAAAGGCGGCAAATCCCGGCCGGCGGATAAAAGAAGGATTCAAAGCGAATCAGTAGAGGCTAAAGACTACCTATGAGCGACGCCACTTAGATATTAAACACAATCGAACGAGACTCCGGTTCACCCGGCCTTGTTCAAGATAATGAGAATTGTCAGGAAATACTCTCATGGTGACCGGATCGAAAAATGAGGGCAGATTACGAGAATCATTCTGTTCTCGATATCTTCCTGAGATGGGACAAAGCAATGCGATTTATAATAATCAGATTATGGCGCGGTGAACTCAGCCCGGCCGGTACTTTCTGGGTGGCTCACGTTGCCGCGTGGGTACTCGGTATGCTTGTGTTTCAGTTGCTCTCGGCGTCTCTGAGCATGGGCACCAAGCCACTTGTCGGCCTGCCGCTCGGGCTTGCCTCTGTGGGCTATAACGCAGTGGCCTGCGTAGGTGTGGTTCGCTCCACGCGAAAGCGAGGTCGAAAGGGATGGTCGCGGGTCATCATGATCGTGGTCTCGGCGCTGCTGTTGCTGCTGTCATGCTGGGTACCGCTGTACTTCCTGGGACGACCCCTGATTGTCCTGTGAGCGCTCGCAGCGCCAAGCTGTATTTGGTGCAGCCGGACTACTCCGGCCACCAACTGGGCTTCCTGCGGTCTCCTCTGGCGCCTGCTTTTTTCGAGTAGGACTCACCGCGTCTCCAGACGGCCGCGGCCTCGGCCGGATCGCAGACGCCCAGCATCAGTAGCTGGTCGGCCATCTTCCAATAGCACTTTGCGGCCTCGCCGCGCAGTTGACTGGCGGTACGGTTATCGCCCTTTGCGATGCAGTTTGCGGCGGAGGCTTCGTAGTACTCGGCCAACGCCGTGAGGTTCTTGCGGACCTCCCCTGTCGAGCTCGTGAAGTATGCAACAGTGGCCATGTGCCCCAGGAGCGTACCCCGGGTGACATCGCTACCGTAGCCTCCGGTCGTCAGTTCGTCGGCGGCTCCGGCCGCCTGCAAATGGCCCATTGCCTGGTCGATGTAGCTCTTGGCCGTGCTGAACTCACCGCGCTCAATATGTTTGAACGCCAACTGTGAAAAACTGTTGGCCAAGCGCCGTTGATGGTACTTGCGTGCCTGCTCCGAGCTGTTCGCAGCCTGCTTAGATTGAAGTTGCTGGATCTGTGTCTGCAAACTGCGGATGGACGCGCGGCTCGCCGCGTTGGACGGGGGCACAACATTCAGATTCAACTTGGCAAACGTGACCTGGGGCAGATCGGGCATGGATAGGGTGACTTTCTGTCGGCCCGGCAGCATCGGCACACCGCCCTCAAACTCCAGTTTCTTGCTGCCTTTCTTCAACCGGCCCCAGAGGTATCGCGTGCCGGCTTTGTCTACCTCCGCGCGCATGCGGTACATTCCCGGTGCCAGATCAGGCACGTCCACTTCTACCTTTATGTACGGCTGGTAGCTCTGACCGCCCAGCGAACCGGACGCCATCTCGCTGTCCGTCGGGTGCACGACCCTCATGGTGCCCCGAATGCGGTCCCACGGCGGCGGCTTGGGTTTGAAGGTGACCTTCGTAATCTCCCCGGCGAAGGCCGTCGGCCAGACGCTCTCGAAGACCGCTCGAAACTCTCCGGCAAAGTCGTCCGTCTCCCATACGGTCAAGTAGAAGGGCCCGAACTTCCGCTTTCGCTCTGCCTTCATTGTGTATTTGTTGGCGATTTTTTTCTTCGGATCCACCCGGAGATATGTCAGTATCTCCATACCTGTGACGATCACGTATCGATGATTGAGAATCACTTTTTCCCCTAGTCTTAGGGCGTGGCGCATTGGTGGCGAGCCGTGCCAGCTCGAAGCATCAGGGTCCTGGGCCTTGGGCTTCCGAATGGCCTGTTTGAACACAAGTTCGACGGGGGCGTCGTTCGCCTCTTCCAGCTCGATGTAGAACCGCCAGACGCAGCGCCGTTGCGGAGGGGTGCCCAAGACCCGCGAGGCTGTGACATCCGCGACCCGGCCAGTCACGCGAGGTTGCTTGGGCGCGGATTCGGTTGGCGGGGGCTCTGTCCGAGATTCCGTCGTCGAACGGTCCCTGTCCCGTTGTACGTCCTCCGCCGAGACTTGCTCCTCTGTGGTGCTTGTATCCGGAGGCGACTCGCCGGATTCGCCGCTCAACAGCTCAACGTTCCGCTTGAGGCGGTCGATCGAGCGGCGGGCGTCTTCCCTCTGAACGTCGATCGGCTTCAGCCGGTGCTGCATGTCTTGAACGCGACGGCGCAGTTCCTGGATGTCGGCCTGGACCATCTGCGCTCGGAGCAGTTCTGTTCGCACCACCCGGCGGAAGTCCTCGAGGCCGGAAAGTGTTACCGGCTCCCTGTCCGGCCAGACCCTCACCGGGCCGGTCAGTTCCTCGTTAACGGCATCGATCTCGTCGTCAATGGCCGACACGGTCGTCACCCGCACGTTCCACATCTGGCTCCACCGCTTCCGTACACGGTGGTGCAAATGGAGAAGGGGGTAGTTGATTCCGGCACTGATTATGTAAGCTGTTTCGGTGTCATCCTGTAACTGCCGCGCGAGATCCTTCCATGCTTGCCCGCGCCTTATCTTTGCGTCATTGATTCGCCGGTCGCACTTGGATAGTTGTTGGTTCAACGTTACGGCATTGTCCAACTTGGACTGCTTGTCCTTGATCTGTTGTTCCAGCGAGGTGATCGTGCGAGCAGTTTCGTAATTCTCTCTTTCCAAGTACTGGCGTTGCTGCTCCAGGTCTCTGATTTGCCCCTCGATACGGGCGATCTGCTTTTGGCGATCATCCTGGGCAGCCGGACAAATCGACAGCAACCCGACCAGCAGCGCGCCGATGACTGCATTGCGTGCTTTCATTGCTTGACCTCCCGTCCGTGCACCTTTTCAATATACGGGTCCGTTTCAATCTCCAAGATCCGCCACGCCTGACCTCTTTGCTCCATATGAAATGTCATCGCCAGTTCGTTCTGCCCGGCCGGCAGATCAGCGACCTGCACCCACACAACCGCCCTGGGTCGGGGCCGGCTTAGCCCTATGCTAAGCACGCGATACTGAAACTCAACCGGCAGAATCTCTCGGGGCAGTTTTCCGGCCAGCTCCGGTGTTGCCAGAAGCATGGCACCGGTAGCATCGCGCTGCCGAACGGCCTCCATGAACCTTGCGATGACCTGCCCGACGGCCTTCTCGCCGGGCCTGTCGCCCCGCATGGACTGGCGGAGTAGCGCCTTGATGTCGTCGCGAGATGCCAGGTCGAACGGTGTCAAACCGTCGGCACTGGTGGCCAGCGCGTCGGCGCCGGCCGCGAGCAGCTTCCGCCCAACAACGAGATGACCGCCCATAGCCGCGAGATGCAGGGCCGTCAAGCCGTTGGCTTCGCCGGCCTCCACGTTTGCATTATTGGCCAACAAGAACTCCACGGTATCGGCATGTCCGCCGTACGCAGCCAGGTGCAGGGGCGTCATTCCCCGGTCATCCGTTGCATTGACGATGGCGTCGACCTGCATGAAACGGTCGAAGGAGAGCTGCTCGGTGTATTCTTCGAACGACACAGCTTTGTTGGTGTCCACTTCCTCGGGCTTCTTGCCGAAGTCCGAGCTGAAAATGTCCTCCGTTGGCGAGATGCGCTCGGTGCTCGGCGTGGTTCCTTCCGGCGGCTTGTCCGCGTCCGCCTGCGCGATGGTGAGCACCTCGGCGACGTCGCGATGTCCGTTGGCAGCGGCCAGGTGCATCGATGTTCGGCCAGCGCCGCCGCGGGTTTGAGGATCCGCTCCGCTTCTCAGCAGGAATCGTACCGTAGCCGCGTCGCCGGCGCCGGCCGCTAAGAGCAATTCGCTGTTCTTGTCAATTCTGCCGGCGGCCAGCAGGGCCCTGGTCACGGCAAGGTGCGGTGACTCCTCGGGCGGCTTTGCCGTTGTGCCCGTAGGAGCAGCCGCGACCGCCCCCGCCCGGGACGCTGTCAACTCGATGACGCTGCTCCATGTGGCCGTTAATCCCCCACACGTCGCAGTGCACACCAGCCTTGGATGGTGGCTGCGGTCGCGCGGCAGATCGAGGGCATCTCGAGGGACGGGCAGCCTGATGTCTGACAGACCGGCGTGGTCTTCCTGCACCGGGCATGTGTACCGGCTGACAAAACGTCCCCGGTCATCGCGGTGCCCGGGCGGAGCGTTGGAAGCGGCGGTTACCCAACTATCGCCACTCCACAGCCGCGCCTGGACAGTGAGTTGCCGGCCGCGGAGTCCATCGGCTTCCACATGCACCGATACTGTCCTGTTCTCGGTCGGCCGTATCGGCACACGCCACCACTCCTCTTCCATCCCCCCAACATTCAAGTCGGGAGGAGCAAGCTCGACAAGTGCAACGGCCCGGATGATGCGGATCGCCCGCGACGCCAGCAAACGTCTATCCGGCACAAGTGTGATCTGCCCCTGGGATATACTCGTCAGATCACCGCAGGAGACGCGCGCCTCGGCAACTACGTGCGCGCGTTGGCCGGCAGGCAGGTCCAGCACCTCGTCGGGAACCGGAAACTAACCCAACTTTCGCAGTTAGTGGTTGGAATCACGATTATTTAATTTTTTTCCCCGTATAGCGTTTCATTTTTCCGGAAAACACTCTCAAACCTTACATGGTGAAGACCTACCCTGTTGCAAAGCTATCA
>Ga0268282_1000946_pt1 | contig 13479 bp, 10 predicted proteins | sample saktaG_12_FD_190133 | JGI IMG/M metagenome (GOLD analysis project Ga0268282, IMG submission 190133) | Saline water microbial communities from Sakinaw Lake, British Columbia, Canada - sak_2011_5_24_120m | ecosystem: Environmental > Aquatic > Non-marine Saline and Alkaline > Saline ...
TTCAACGATTGTTTTTGTTCAATTTTTTTCAATAAATGATTAAATGAAGACCACATACAAATTATTGCATCAAAAGATTCATCTTTATATGGGAGATAACACATATTTCCAATTTTAAATTTGATGTTTACATTTTCTTTTATAGCATTATTTTTTGCGTCCTTAATAAGATTTGGTGTTAAATCTATTCCCTCAATAATATATCCAATTTTTGCAAGGGGAATCGTTAACCTACCATAACCACATGCCAAATCTAATATTCTTTTATTCTTTAAAATATGTTGTTTAAGAAATTTTAAATTCGCTGAATGTCTTTTTTTATTCATTAATAAAGCCATTTTTTTGCTTCCCAATTCTGTATATTGTTCTTTTGCGAGTCTAAAAGTATCCATAAGAAAGAAAAAAATTACCACATATATAAATGTTTTTTAAAAGCAGGCTCAAGCAATATCGCACAATAACCTCGCGATTAAGAGAAGTTTTGTTTTAACCAAAATTCCAAAGAATAGGGAATCAAAACTTCACAAAACTTATATACAAATAAGAATTGACAATTTTAATAAGAACCGCAATTAATATTGTAATAATTAAAAATATAAAAAGCCCTTTAGATTATATATAAAATATTCAAAAATAAGAAGATACATATAAAACAAAAAAAATGTCATATAATATTGTAATTGGAAGAAATAAAGAAGACAAAATAAAATTTGGAGAAAAAGGATTGGTTTATATTGGAAAAGGTTATGTAAAAATGGGAAATTATGTTTCTCTTTCTAATAAGATTTGGTTAGACATTGTAAAAAGTCATGTAATTTTAATCTCAGGAAAAAGAGGATCTGGCAAGAGCCACAGTATTGGAGTTATTGCAGAAGAATTATCAAACCTCCCAGAAGAGGCTAAGAAGAATATTGCCCCCTTAATCTTTGATACTATGGGAATTTTTTGGACTATGAAATACAAAAATGAAAAAGATTTCGAACTTTTAGAGGAATGGAAATTGAAATCAAAAAATCTTCCATGCATTACTTGGGTTCCTGCAGGATATTTTAAAGAATATGAAAAAAGAGGACTCCCGGTTGACAGAAAATTTGCACTAGCAGTTTCAGAGATAGACATTGAAGATTGGCTCTCAATCTTTGAATTAAAAATGATTGAACCTGTTTCAATACTTATTCAAAAAGTGATTACAAAATTAAAAATTTTGAAAATTTTTGATTTAGAGGATATTATAAATTTAATAAAAAAAGAAACAGAATCATCAGAAGAAACAAGAAATTCTGCAATTTCACTATTTCAAGCAGCAAAATCCTGGAAAGTTTTCGCAAAAAAAAATGAAAATCCAACAAAAATTAATGAATTAATTAAAGCAGGAAAAACAACCATCTTAGACTTATCAATATATTCTTCTGCTTCAATGTTTAATGTTAAAGCATTATTAATAGGATTAATTTCTAAAAAATTATTTAATCAAAGAACTTTGGCAAGAAAAAAAGAGGAGATTGATTCAATACAATATGGATTAAACAAACAAGAAAAAAGAGAACTGCCTTTAATCTGGCTTTTTATTGACGAGGCCCATGAATTTTTGCCACAATCTACAAAAACTCCGGCATCAAATGCTTTAATACAATTATTAAGAGAAGGCAGACAACCCGGAATTTCAATGGTTTTAGCAACTCAACAACCAGGGGTTATTCATAGAGATGTTATGACCCAATCAGATATTATTCTTTCACATAAATTAACAAATAAAAAAGATATAGAAGCTTTAAATGAAATAATGCAAAATTATTTACTTGAAAAAATTAATAAATCTATGAAAGATCTACCAGATCTAAAAGGAAGTGCAATTATTCTAGATGATAATTCAGAAAGATTATATTCTGTAAGAATTCGCCCAAGATTTACTTGGCATGGTGGTGATGCCCCAAGTGCAATAAAAGAAAAAAAAGAATTTTGAAATTCTTTTTTCTTAATCTTAAAATTAAAAGATTTTTTGTATTATTGAAACAAAACCTAATTCTTAATAGATTTTAAATCTCCAATAATTTTATAAATACTAAAATCTTAAAAATCTTATGCATATCAAAAAGAATCAAATTTTTACCTTTATATTTTTATCATTAATCTTAATTAGCTTTCTAAGTTTTATTAAACCTATTAGTGCTGAAGGCACATTTTTGACAGAGATTAGTCAAGCAGGCGAACCAATATTAACCTGGTTATTTGGTAATGTTTCTGGTACTAGTCCTCTTGGAGAATTTTTAGTTTTTAAATTATTATTCTTTTTCTTATTATTAACAATTACCTGTGTTGCAGTAAAAAGAGTTCCGCATTTTGGAGAAAATAATTTTGTTGTGGGAGTTATCTCAGTAATTGTTTCAATACTCGCAACAAGATACCTTGCTACAACAGCCCTAATTAATTTTATTTGGTTACAATATGGAGTTTTAGGAATTCTTATAACTTCCATTTTACCTTTTGCAATTTTCTTCTTTTTTATAGAAAGTTTTTCAAGTTCATTAATAAGAAGAATTGGTTGGTTAGCTTATGCAGGAATTTTCTTTTCCTTAACTTTTGTTAGATATAAAGATTTTGCAACAACTAGTTTTAATTATGCCTGGATTTATGCGTTTGTTGCAGTAATTGCTTTAGGCTTACTAATTTGGGATAAAGCAGTTCATTCTGTAATTAGTTATAGAAATATTTCTAAAATGAGCAATAGCCATACTAAAATTCAAATCATGGAACTTAGACATGATATGGATGAATTAAAAAAGAAAATCTTAAAAACTGGGGATCGGTCTGAAAGAGAAAATCTTATGAAACAAATAAGAAATAAAAAATATCAAATAAAAGCTCTTCTAAATTCTTAAAATTCTTTTCTTAAATTATAATTAATTATAAATTAATCTTGCCAAAAGTTTATTTAATAAAGATTATTGCTTTCTAAAAAAATTGTTTTAATAAATATAAATGAAGACAATTAGGAATATATTAAATTTAGATAAAATTATAAACAAAATATATTTAATTCTTTTATTAACTAAAATAAAAAATGAAAGAAAACAAAAGATATTCTTATGATCTTTTAGGAAATATTGCAATTATTAAAGCAGAAGCTTTAACTAAAAAAGAAAAATTAAAGAAAGCAAAAAAGATATTGGAAAATCCTAAGATTAAAACAGTTTTAGAAAAAATAACTAATGTGCAAGGGAGATTACGAACAATCAAAACAGAACATCTTCTTGGAGAAAAAACCTTAATTGCAAAATATAAAGAGAATAATTCTATATTCAAATTTAATGTAGAGACTTGTTATTTCTCTTCTAGATTAAGTGGAGAAAGAAAGAAAATTGCAGGAAAAATAAAGAAAAAAAATAATGTCCTTGTAATGTTTGCAGGAGTTGGTGTTTACCCAATTGTAATTTATAAATATATTAAACCTAAAAAAATAATTGCTATTGAGATTGGAAAAGATTGCTGTAAATATTTTAAAGAAAATTTAAAATTAAATAAAATTCCAAAAAGCAAGATTGAAATTATTCAAGGAGATGTTAAAAAAAAGATTAAATCAAATTTTGAGAAATTTGACGTTGTAATAATGGCAAGACCAAATTTAAAAGAAAGTTTTCTTAAACAAGGATTAGAAGCTTGTAAAAGAAATACTAGATTATTCTATTATGGTTTTTGCAATGCTAATGAAATCAGAGCATTAACAAAAGATTTGCGAAATCAAGCAGAAGAATTATCAAGAAAAATAAAATTAATAGAAATAATAAGAGCAGGAGACATTGCACCTTATAAATTTAGATATAGAATTGAATTTAAAGTTTTAAAGTAAAAAAACCCCTATTTTATTCTAAAAAAAGAATATTCTCAACCATAAAAACCTTTATAAATAAAGTTTCCCAAAGTTTAATATGAAAAAAGAGAGATCCCAAAAAAAGAGATTTGTTTTATCACTATTTTTACTAAGTTTATTTATAATTAATATAATTGTAGTAGGCCTTGTTTCTGCTGATGAAACTCAAAAAACTGAAAGAAAAACAACAATTACAAGGGTTACTAGCACAGTATTTAATCCAATTAGAGAGATGTTTGGTGGATGGCAAAGCGGAGATTTTAGTGTAGTTATAGCAAAATATTTATTCCTTATACTATTAGCACTTCTTATTTATGAAATCGCTGGGAAGGTTCCATTCTTAAAGGGAAAAATTGCAAGAGTTCCTGCTTCAATAATAATTGCTTTTTTAGGAACCGCCTATTTAACTCCTAAAGAAATTTATTTAATGCTTACATCTTATGGTGCTATGGGGCTTATTTTAGGAGCCATCATTCCATTTTTAATAATCTTCTTTTTTTCATTAGAATTAGGTAAAAAAGGCGGAGTAGCAAATAAATTTATTCAACAAGCTGTTTGGTTGGGTTTTGGTATCTTTTTAATATATAAATTAATCCAGGGTTGGTCTAATAATTATTTTGGAGCTCTTGAATTCTGGGCATATATTTTAATTTTGGTTGGCGTAGTAATCATGTTCCTTTTCCAGAAAAAGATATTAAAATTTATATTTAAAGAAGAATTAAAAGAAGTTCTTTCTGAAGGTAAAAGTGATTTAGCAGCTTCTTTAACTGCAGAGATAAATCGAAGAGAACAAAGATCACAAGAATTAAGTGGTGGAGCAAAAATAACCTTTGATAGAGTAACAGAAAAACTTAAAGCACGATTAAAAGAAGCATTAAAATAACTAAACTTTAAAAATATCTTTTTCTTGTTTAAAGTTATAATGAAAAACAAATTTATAATAATCTTTTTTATATTATTTATCTCAAGCTTTTTTGTAATTGCAATAAATTCTCAAGAAGGAGATTTGAATAATGGCTTAATAGATTCTCAAGGTTTTAATTCAGAAACTGGATTGCCAAAAGAATTTGGTCAATTTAAAAATATAAGTGATAAACTTTCTCAAGAAGAAGAAAGAAAAGAATATTTAGAACAAGAATGGACAAAATTACTTGCAAATAATAAGGTTTTTGGGCCTATCTTATTTTATACAAATAAAGTTTTTTCTTTTTTCAATCCTTTATGGAAATTAACCTTTCAAATTAATTTTTCTTGGTCTTGGGCATTTATTCTTTCACTTGTGCTTTTTATAACCCTTATGATATTTATTTATAGCCCATTAAAATCTTTTACTGAATTCAACCCAATTTTAAATCTAATAATTAGTTTTTTAGTAGTGGTTCTTATTGGCATCAGCAGAGCAATAAAACAAGTTATTGATCTTCTTATATATCTTTTATCTGATATTTGGAAATTGCTTTTATTTATAGTAATTGCTTTTTTTATTGTTTTCTTTTACAAAAAAATAATTAAAAGCTATGGTGATAAATTAAAAAAAGAAGCTGATGATGAAAAAACAGAAAAAAACAAAAAGATAATTGATGCTTATGCTGAATCTTCTAAAGATGCTTTAGGTTTGCCTTAAATTTAAAGAATCAAAAATTTTATTTTAAAAATAAAATTTCTCAAAATAAAGTTTTCTGGGCTTTTTTTTTCTTTAATTCATCTAATTTTTTTAATTGATTTTCGATTCTCTCTTCTGCAAAATCATGTTTTAAAAGAATTTCTTTTATTTTTTCTTTGTTTATTTTAGGAAATTCAATAGAGACATTTTTTTCGATTTTGGGATTATTAATTTCTTCATAAATTTCTTTCCAATCGAAATTCATTTCATATCTTTCATTATTTTCAATTTCTTCAAAAATCTTTTCCTTTGTTTTAAATTCTCGAACTAATTTCAAAGATTTTTTTGGCCCTAACCCCTTAATGCCAGAGGGATTATAATCGGTCCCACATAAAATCCCTAAGCAGATTAATTGCTCTTGATTAATTTCTAATTCTTTGAGAACATTATCCAAATGAATTATTTGTGGAAAAACTTCTTTAAACCCATAAATTGTTCTTTTTTTACGGGCAAGACTTAAATTTTGAATTACTTTTGTTGCTCTAAACATTAAACAATCATAATCTTGAGAAGCTACTGCATAAAATTCTGCATTTTTGTTAACTAAATAACTTGCTTGAGCTTCTCCTTCTCCTGGAGCTTGCACAATTGCAATCCCCATTGCTTTTAAAAGTTCTTTACTTTCCTTGATCTTAATATCATTTAAATTAACATTCCTTTTAGAATATTTTCCCATTGCATCAATATCTTGAATAGATTCTGCTTCTTGATATTTTTGCCTTGCCCTTATTTTTGCATCTTCTCTTAATCCTTTAGTTGTTTTTTTTAAATCAGGTGCTTCACCATCAAAAACATAAATTAATTTAACGCCATTTAAAATTAAATTTAAATTTCGATAGAATAATCCGGACAAATGACTTGTGATCTCCCCTTGATCATCCATTAAAGGGGTTCCATCTCGCTGTCTTATTGTAGTTAAAAATTGGTAAAGAGTATTAAATGCATCAACAACAATTATCTTGTTCTTTAAATCTTTAAAACTGATTTCTTTTTTAGATATAATCTCTCCAATTTGTAATCCCATGAATTATTTAATTAAAAAATGTTAATAAAACTTTTTGTTTAAAATTAAAAATATAAAAAGCCAATTAAATTAAATATAACATGGAAATTAAATTTATCCCAATAGATTATGACTATTTTGATTGGAAAAGTAAAAGCTATGCTAAGATCATTGGTAGAAGTGATAAAGGCAAGAGGGTCTGTATAATTGATGCTTGTGAGATTTATTTTTGGGCAATTTTAAATTCAGATACCTCTAGTAAAAAGATTAAACAAATGCAAAAGAAAATTGAAAAAATTGAAATTCAAAAAGGAACAAGGATTTCGCGAGTTTTAAAAACTGAATTATGCAATAAGAATTATCTTGGAAAATCCTATAAAGCAATTAAAATTTTTGTGACAAATTTCAAGGATGCCCATAGTATCGCAAGTAAGATTGATTTTAAGGAAGTTTATAAAAGAAGAGAATATGATCTTACTTTTACAACCAAATATATTTTACAAAAAAAATTAAACCCACTAACTTGGTATCAAATCACTGGAGAATTATTAAATAATTCAGAAGAATTTGGGGGAATTGACTCTAATTTAGATGTTGATTTTTGTTTAAAAATCAAAGAAATAAAAAAAACAGAACAAATTCCATTCAAACCAAAAATCTTAGCGTATGATATTGAAACAGAAGGAATTGAAATGGGAAAAACCCCAATATTAATGATTTCATTAGTCGGAGAAAATTATAGAAAAGTTTTAACTTGGAAGAAGAAATCCAGGAAATCTTATGTTGAAACCTTTAAAGATGAAGAAGAAATGCTAGAAGAATTTGTAAAATCTATAAAAAAATATGATCCAGATATTTTAGTCGGATATTATTCAGATGGTTTTGATTTGCCTTATTTAAAAATAAGGGCTGAAAAAAATAAAATAAAATTAAATCTTGGATTAGATAATTCCCAACCAAAATTTTCAAGAGGCCGATTATTAACTGGAAAAATAAAAGGAATTACCCATATTGATCTTCTTAGATTCATCCAAACTGTATATGCTCAATATCTTAAATCAGAAACTTTATCTTTAAATGAAGTTGCCTTTGAATTATTAGGAGAAAAAAAATTAGATTTTTCTCCATTAAAACAAACTAAATTAAAAAACCCAAATTGGGAAGATTTTTTTAAATATAATCTGCAAGATTCTATTCTTGCATATAAATTAACTGAAAAACTTTGGCCAGATTTGCTTGAACTCACAAAAATAGTTCAAGAACCATTATTTAATATAAGTCGGGCAGGTTTATCTAATTTAGTTGAAAATTATATTATCCATAATTTAAGTAAATATAATGAAATCGCTGAAAAACATCCCATTCATGAAGAAATAGGTAAGAGAAGAGAGCAAAAGAGGGTAGAGGGTGCTTTTGTATTTAGACCAATACCAGGATTATATGAAAATCTCGCAATATTTGATTTTACGTCAATGCATACAAGCATTATAGTCTCTTTCAATATTTCAAAGGCAACCCTATTAGAAAAAAAACAAAAAGATTCTTATGAATCTCCAGAATTAGAATTTGAAAATAAAAAAACAAAATTTTATTTCTCTAAAAAACCAGGATTTTTCCCATTAATATTAAAAGAATTATTTGAAAAAAGAAAGAGATTTAAACAAGAATATAAAAAAAATCCAAATCCACTTACAAAGGCAAGAAGTAATGCTTTTAAATTATTATCTGCATCTATCCATGGTTATCAAGGATTTTTTGGTGCAAGATATTATTCTTTAGAGGCCTCTGCTTCTGTTTTAGCATTTGTAAGGAAATTTAATAAACAAATAATTGAAGAAATGAATAAACAAGGATATAATTCCATATATGCAGACACAGATAGTGTTGCATTTAAATTAAACCAACATACAAAAAAACAAACACTAGATCTTTTAGAAAAAATTAATCAACAACTTCCAGGAATAATGGAATTAGATTTAGAAGATTTTTACAAACGAGGAATTTGGGTTACAAAAAGGACTGGAGAATTTGGAGCTAAGAAAAAATATGCTTTAATAAATAAAAAAAATAAAATTAAAATTAGGGGTTTTGAAACAGTAAGAAGAGATTGGTGTAATTTAGCAAGGAAAACTCAAAATAAGATTCTTAATTTGATTTTAACAACTGGAAATGAAAAAAAGGCTTTGACTTATATAAAAAAAATAATAAAAAAAATTAAAAATAGAGAAATTCCCTTAGACCAACTTTTAATTAAAACTCAATTAAAAAAACCATTATCAGAATATAAGTCAATAAATCCGCATGTAATGATTGCAAAAAAAATGCAAGAAAAAGGAATCCCAATTGATGTTGGAAGATTAATTACATATTATATTTCTGAAAATAAAAATAAAAATAAAAGAGAGCTTATCAGAGAAAAAGCAAAACTTCCTGACGAACCTGGAAAATATGATATAGAATATTATTTAAATAATCAAGTTCTTCCCTCAGTTGAGAACATTTTTGAGGTTTTTAAAATAAATATTAAAGAATTTATTGAAGGGAAAAAACAAAAAAAATTATCTGAATTTTAAAATCATTAATTTATTAAACTAATTTTCAATCATAATTCTATGCAATATCATCCAAAACCAATTTTTATAGAAAGAATAAAAAAACTATTAGATAATGAAGAAGATGTTCAAAAATTTTTTGAACTTGCAAAAACAAAACCAAAAAAATCATTTAGGGCAAATACTTTAAAAATTTCTCCAGAAGAATTAAAAGAAAGATTAATTAAAAAATCTTGGAAAATATCTCAATCAATAAAAAATCATCCAGAAATTTTTACAATTGAATCTCAATTAAAACCTGGGGAAATTGGAAAAACAAAAGAACATATTTTAGGGTATTATTATATTCAAGAGATCACAAGTATGATGCCAATAATTGCTTTGGATCTTAAACCAACAGATAATTTTTTAGATCTTTGTGCTGCTCCTGGAAGTAAAACAAGCCAAGCTGTAGCCCTAATGAAAAATCAAGGAATTATAATTGCAAATGATGTTTCAATCTCTAGAGTTTCTATTCTTTCATCAAATCTAGAGAGAATCAATGCAACTAATTGTATTATAACAAAACATGGGGGAATACAATTATGTGAAAGGTTAAAAAAATTTCCTAATTTGACTTTCAATAAAATTCTAGTTGATGCCCCTTGTTCTGGAGAAGGAAATATTAGAACTTCTCCACGAACTTATTTAGAATGGAGTGAAAATCTTTTAAAAAGATTGGGCAGGAAGCAAAAAAAAATAGCCTCAAAAGCCTTGGACTTATTAGAAGAAGGGGGAGAAATGATTTATAGTACTTGCACATATGCTCCTGAAGAAAATGAAGAAGTTATTCAATATTTACTTGAAAATCATAAAATCAAAATTGAAGAAATTGCATTGCCTATTAAATCAAGACCAGGACTTAGTGAATGGAAAAATAAAAAATTTTCAGATGAATTAAAAAAAGCGCATAGGATTTATCATCATGATAATGATTTAGAAGGATTTTTTTTATGCAAAATAAAAAAAATTAAAAAGACTTAAAAAAAATAAAAATATGAAAAATTTATAAAGACAATATGAAAATCTTAAAATCCTCAGAAAAAAAAGGAATATTAAATAAATTAAATGAACAATATGGAATCTCAAAAATTCCTTATTTAATTTTAAAATTTGGAAAAGAAAAATTAAGAATTTATTCTGGGACCCTCCCTCCTAATGAATTAAAAAAATTAGATAATTTTATAAGAATAGAAAATGCCGGTATATATTTCGCTAAGCAAGAAGGAGAAAAAATTCGATTGACTTTAGATGGAATCCAAAGTTTTAAAGATCAGATAACAAAAAATATCTTAGAAATAAATGACCAACAAGCAAAAGAATGGTTAAAAGGAAATGAACTTTATATTAAAACTGATAAAAACTTTAAAATTATAAAAAATAATGAAGAGTTTATTGGTTGTGGAAAATCCAATGGGGAAAGAATAACTAATTTTGTTCCAAAAAACAGAAGAGTAAAAAACTAAAATAAATAATTAAATAACTAATTGAATAAATAACAAAATGAATAAACAAGAAATTGAAAATTATAAAAAAGCTGGAGAAATTTTAGCAAAAGTTAGAGAATATTCTAAAAAAATAATTCAACCAGGAGAATTACTCTTAAATATCGCTAAAAAAATTGAAAATAAAATTTTGGAATTGGGGGGAGAGATTGCATTCCCGGTTAATTTATCAATTAATGAAGTCGCAGCACATTATCATCCAACATTAGAAGATAAAACAATTGCCCAGGGACTTTTAAAAGTAGACTTAGGTATTCACATAAATGGCTATATTGCAGATAGTGCTTTTTCATTAGATTTATCAAAAGACAAAAAATATACTAAATTAATTCAAGCAAGCAAAGAAGCATTAGATAATGCCTTAGAATTATTAAACAAAAATCCAACTTTAAATGAAATTGGTTCAATTATTGAAGAAACAATAAAAAAATGTGGGTTCTCTTCAATTAGAAACCTATCAGGACATGGATTATCTAAATATGATTTACATTCAGGCATAGTTATCCCAAATTATCCAAATAAAAACTCAAAAAAATTATTAGAAGGAGCCTATGCAATTGAACCTTTTTCAACTACTGGCAAAGGAGAAGTTTATGAAGGAAATCCAAGCAATATTTATGTATTAATTAAAAAGAAAAACATTAGAAATCTTACTTCAAAAAAAATCTTAAATTATATAATTGAAAAACACAAAACACTCCCATTTTCTTTAAGAGAAATCCAAGAAAAATTTGGAAAAATGGCGAGATTCTGCTTAAAAGATCTTGAAAAAAATGAAATCGTCTATAGTTTCCCTCAATTAATTGAAAAATCTCATAAACCTGTTGCACAATCTGAACATACTTTTATTAAATTATCTAATAAAAAAATAATTATAACTACAAAATAATTTTTAACCTAAATAATTTGAATCATCTTCCAATCCAGATTTTGTTGCCCTCAAATAATTTTGTTCTATCTTTTCATATTTCTTTACATCATTCTTAGTTACAGATGTGCCAACTTTTTCTAATGCTAAAAGGAAATATTTCATTTTAACTTCTTTATTCTCCATATTATCTCTTAAACACAACATTCCAGCCTCTCTAACTAAGGCCTCAATATCTGCACCAACAAATCCTTCAGTTCTATCAAGAATAGTTTTTATTTTAATATCTTTTGCTAAGGGCATTTTCTTTGTGTGAATCTTAAAAATTTTCTCTCTCCCTTCTCTTGTTGGAGCAGACACTAATAAAATTCTATCAAATCTTCCAGGCCTTAATAAAGCACTATCTAACATATCTGGCCTGTTTGTTGCACCAAGAACAATTACATTTGATAAATCTTCTATACCATCCATTTCTGCCAGCAATTGATTTAAAACTCTTTCTCCAACTTTTGCTCCTTGTTCTAATCCCCTTTTAGAAGCAAGAGAATCTATTTCATCAAAAAAAATCACGCAAGGGGATACTTGTCTAGCTCTTTCAAAAATTTTCCTCACACCTTCTTCAGATTTTCCAACCCACATACTTAATAAACTTGGACCTTTAATTTGAATAAAATTAGCTTCAGATTCTGTTGCAACTGCTTTTGCGAGAAGAGTTTTTCCAGTTCCTGGGGGCCCGTATAATAAAACACCTTTTGGCGGCTTTATTCCTAATCTTTTAAAAGATTGAGGATATTTTAAAGGCCATTCAACAGATTCTCTTAATTCTCGCTTTACTTTTTCTAAACCACCAACATCATTCCAAGCAATATTAGGATTTTCAACTAATACTTCCCTCATTGCAGATGGTCTAACAATTTTTAATGCGTCCTCAAAGTCTTTTTTTCTAACTCTTAATTCTTTTAAAATTTCTTCAGAAATTTGCTCATCTTCTTTTAATTCTAATTTTGGAAGCAATCTCCTTAAAACAGCCATTGCAGCCTCTTTTGTAAGTGCTGCAAGATCTGCACCAACAAATCCATGAGTAACTGCTGCTAAAGTTTCTAAATTAACATCTTTAGTTAAAGGCATATTTCTACTATGAATCTTTAAGATTTGCAATCTACCTCTTTTATCTGGGGCCCTTATCTCTAATTCTCTGTCAAATCTTCCAGGCCTTCTTAATGCCGGATCTAAAGAATTTACCCTATTGGTTGCACCAATAACAATTACTTTTCCACGAGATTTTAAACCATCCATCATAGTTAATAATTGAGAAACAACTCTTCTTTCTACTTCTCCACCCAAATCCTCTCTTTTTGAAGCAATAGCATCTATCTCATCTATAAAAATAATACTTGGTGAATTTTTTTCTGCTTCATCAAAGATAGCTCTGATCTTTTTTTCAGATTCTCCATAATACTTAGACATGATTTCAGGACCATTTAATAAAATAAAATTGGCTTCAGATTCTGTTGCAACTGCTTTTGCAAGAAGAGTTTTTCCAGTTCCTGGTGGTCCGTATAATAAAACACCTTTTGGAGGTTCAATTCCTAATCTTTCAAAAAGCTCAGGATGTTTAAGAGGAATTTCTACCATTTCTCTTATTTTCTTAACTTCTTCAGTTAATCCACCAACATCCTCATAAGTAATTTCTGGAACATTTTCCTCTGAAACTTCAACAGGTTTATTGCTCAGTATAACCTCTGTGTTCTCAGTAATAATGCAAGCATAATTTGGATTTGTATTTGTGATTAAAAATCTAATTTGCTGTAATCCTCCAAAACCCATTCCCCCTAAAAGATTATTTAAATTTCCGAAAACTCCTCCGAGATCCCCAAATTCTTCTCCTAAAATATCCATTCTTCTTTGAACTCCTCCAAGGACAACAACATCCCCCTTTATAACTGCCCTTCCTAAAAGACTATTTTTTAAATCTCCTTGA
>Ga0268282_1000950_pt1 | contig 13450 bp, 15 predicted proteins | sample saktaG_12_FD_190133 | JGI IMG/M metagenome (GOLD analysis project Ga0268282, IMG submission 190133) | Saline water microbial communities from Sakinaw Lake, British Columbia, Canada - sak_2011_5_24_120m | ecosystem: Environmental > Aquatic > Non-marine Saline and Alkaline > Saline ...
AACCGCTATTACTAAGACTAAGGAGGCGTAAAAATAAATCTGGATAATCCGGTTCTTCTTTTTCACGTCTTCCCGCCGGATATCATAAAAATAAAAAGTAAAAACCGCAGCCGCGATAAAAATCGCCGTAATGGCTTTTAGAATAAACTTAGTTGTAAGCTCTCCGTCTAAAAAGCTGTTAATCGTCCCGATCAGCCAGCCCAGCATCACCACTGATGAAATCAGAAGAATAAAATAAGTAAGCCATTTTCTTATGCCGGAATCCTTATCTAAAGCGCCCGAGATTAAGCTTTTGCAAATACGCCACATGCAAATATAAAATATCGGCGTTGAAATTATTAAAGCGGAAATAGCGAATTTCAGCTGGCTCGGAGAAAACCGGCCCTGATAGAGATTCAGGACATCAGCTATATTCTTATTAATAATCTGGAAGATAATCATGCCCGAGGTTAAAGCCATAAAAATAAGCGCCACTAAGGACAGCATGTAGAAAAAAGCGAATTTTGCCGCATTGTTTTTTGTTTCCATACAATTAAAAAATTAAAAATAAAATATAAAAAATAAAAATTTTACATATTTCATTCGCAACATTCGCATATAATTTGCGTCATTCGCATTTTACTTAATCGGCAGTTTTCTCTGCCTCTGTTTTATTATTTCTTTAGCCGCCCGTTTTCCTTTCGGCGTTAATTTCACTTTATTTATAAACCATTTTTTAGCGGTCTTTCGGCCGAAGGCAATTAATAAATCTTTAGCGACTAAGCTTTCCAAACTTCTATGAATAATATCCTGAATACCTTTTTTGTTTTTATCAAATTCTTTTTTAAGATAAAAGCCGTAAAAATTCGCCTTTGGACACAGGCTGTTTTTGCTGGAATAACACTGAGCCAAAATATATTTTTGCAAGCCGGACAGCCGCATATTTTTAATAGACTTATAAAAATTATTTTTTATTCCCGGGTTCTTGCTCCTTTTCTCTGGCTTCTTGCTCCTTTTCTAATCGTTCTATAAGTTTTTCCACTGAATATTTATCATCGGTAAAATCAAAATGTTCGCATTTGTTTTCACCATAATCAGAAGAACCTAAAACATAATATAAGGCATATCCTCTAAATCCCTTAAGCTTTCCCATCAATTCTTGACGATGCTCAAGGATTTTCCCATTATTTATATCCCAGTCTTTTTTTAGAAGTTTTTGTTTTCTTTCTTTTAAATTATCAAATTTTTCTTTTTTTTCTCTTTCTTCTGCCTCCTCTTTGCTTTCACCTTCTGGGCCTTTTAATTTTTCCTGCATATTTTTATAATAAATTAATAAAAATTATTTTTTATCTTTATCTCCTCCTTGCTCCTCTTCTAATCTTTTTATAAATTCTTCTATTGAATAATCGGGATCGGGAAAATCCAAAAATTTAACAATATTTTCATAGCCGTCGCTTCCTGCCAGAGCATGATATAAAACACATTCACGAATTCCATCCCTGCCATACTTTCCCAATAAATCATTCCTAAAACTACCCATTTTTTCACTAATGGCAATTTTTTCTTGAATGGTTATGCCTTCTCTATTTAAAATTCGGTGCAATCTTTCCTTCAAAAGAGCAGCTTCCTTAAACCACTCTTCCTTTTCATTGTCTGGTTTTTCAAATTGTCCATTCATATTTTTAATCATCATTGTTAATTGTCAATCGCGGATTGTTTCAGCCAGAGGCTGATCCGCCTTTGGCGGAAATTGTCATTTCAAAATTCCGCGTTCTTCGGCGTCCTGGGAAAAGGAATAACGTCGCGGATATTGGCCATACCTGTAAAATACATTATCGCCCGCTCAAAACCTAAGCCAAACCCGGCATGCTTAACTCCCCCGTATTTTCTTAGATCCAGATACCATTCGTAATCTTCTTTCTTTAAATTAAAATCATTTATTCTTTTTTCTAAAACACCAAAACGTTCCTCCCTTTGGCTGCCGCCGATAATTTCTCCTACGCCCGGCACTAATAAATCCATAATCGCCACGGTTTCATTGTCGTCATTCAAACGCACATAAAAAGCCTCGATTTTCTTCGGATAATTAGTAACAAAAACCGGCTTCTTAAATTCTTTTTCCGTTAAGTAGCGCTCATGTTCGGTCTGCAAGCCAACCCCCCACTTAACCGGATATTTGAATTTTTCTTTAGCGCTTTTTAAAATATCAATTGCCTTAGTATAGGTTAAACGTTCAAACTCCGAATTGACCACGTTATCTAAACGCTCGAATAAACCTTTATCAATAAACTTATTAAAGAATTCCATTTCTTCCAAACAATGCTCCCGAATATAATTTATCAGATATTTTACCATTTCCTCGGCTAAATTCATATCGTCCTCAAGGTTAGCAAAAGCTATTTCCGGCTCTATCATCCAGAATTCAGCTGCATGCCGGACCGTATTAGAATTTTCCGCCCTAAAAGTCGGGCCAAAAGTATAAATTTTTTGAAAAGCCAGGGCAAAGGCTTCGCCGCTAAGCTGGCCGCTGACAGTTAAGTTAATCTTCTTGCCGAAAAAATCTTCGGAAAAATCTATTTTTCCTTTTTCATCCCTAGGCGGTTTATTCATATCAAGAGTCGTTACCTGAAACATCTTCCCGGCCCCCTCGCAGTCATTAGCCGTGATAATCGGCGAATGAAGATAAATAAATCCCCTTTCCTGGAAAAATTTATGGAGAGCAAAGGCTAAAACCGAACGCAGGCGGAAAACCGCGGAAAAAGTGTTAGCCCTTGGCCGCAAATGAGGGATGGTGCGCAAGAACTCAAAAGAATGCCGCTTTTTCTGCAAAGGATAATCAGGCGCGCATAAACCAATAATCTCTATTTTATCAGCTCTTAACTCAAAGGGTTGGCCGACGGCCGGTGATTTTATTAACTCGCCTTCCGCGGTAATAGCCGAGCCAACATCTATTTTTATTAAATCTTCAAAATTATCCAGCTTATCTCCATAAACAACCTGTAAATTCTTTAAAAAAGTTCCGTCATTTAATTCTATAAAACCGACATTAGCGGATGAACGCCCGGTCCTAACCCAGCCGGAAACGGAAATCTTTTCCGCCTTGATTGAAAAATGGCCAGCCAAAAATTTTTCCGGCTCCTTATAAATTTGCTTTATAAAAACTTTCCGCATATATTCAGGATAAAACTTCTGCCACGCTTCATCTTCCGCAAACGGAAAAAATATAATCATCTAATAAACTCTATGCTTTAATTTTAAGTTTTAAAATTCTTATGCTATGCGATCTTAAGCCCCAAATCTCTTAACTGCTTTTCACTTACTTCGCCCGGGCTGTCCATCATAACGTCGCGCGCCTGGCCGTCTTTGGGGAAAGCGTAAATATCTCGGATCGACTCGCAATCAAGAAGAATCATCAATAGCCGATCTAAGCCCGGAGCAAACCCGCCATGCGGCGGGGCCCCGTAGGCAAAAGCCTTAATCATATGCCCGAATTTTTTATCCACTTCCTTTTTAGAATATCCGGCAATGGCAAAAGCTTTGTACATAATTTCCGGCTCGTGGTTGCGGATAGCGCCGGAAGATATTTCATAGCCATTGCAAACCAAATCATACTGGTAAGCCAAAATTTTCAAAGGATTTTTATTCTTCAAAGCTTTTAAGCCTCCTTGGGGCATGGAAAAAGGATTATGGGAAAAATCAATCTTGCCCTCTTCCAGTTCGGAATAATCATACATGGGAAAATCATAAATCCAGGCCCAGGCCGTTACCTTATTATCTTTTAAGCCTAACTTTGTCCCGCATTCGCTGCGAACCGCACCTAAGGCCTGACAAGCTGGCCGCCAAGCATCAGCGCTAAAAAATATTATATCACCGGCTTCAGCCTTTACTTCTTTTACTATCTTTTCTGCCAGCTCTTGCCCTAAAAATTTTACTATTGGAGAATGCAGTTCGCTCTTTTCTTTAACAATCACATAAGCCAACCCCTTGGCGCCTTTAGCTTTGGCGATTTCCGTTAATTCATCAATTTCCTTGCGGGTAAACTTAGCTCCGCCGTCTACTTTCAGGGCTTGAACAGTTCCTCCGGACTTTATGGCCTCGGAAAAAACGCTAAACCCGCACCCCTTCACCAAATCTGTGATCTGTGTAATTTCTAGTTGGAATCTTAAATCAGGCTTATCTGAACCGTATTTTCCTATGGCCTCTTTATAAGTTAAAAGCGGGAATGGCTTAGTTAAAATTTTCTTCTTGCCGAATTTTTCCGATAATTCTATCATCAACGGCTCAACTGTCTGCCAGATATCCTCCTGGGTAACAAAGCTCATTTCCAAATCAATCTGGTAAAAATCCCCCGGATGCCGGTCGGCCCTCGTATCTTCGTCCCGGAAGCAAGGCGCTATCTGAAAATACTTATCAACTCCCGCGACCATCAAAAGCTGCTTAAATTGTTGCGGCGCCTGCGGCAGGGCATAAAATTTCCCCGGGTAGAGCCGCGAAGGCACTAAATAATCCCGCGCTCCCTCCGGCGAAGAATTAGCCAGAATCGGAGTCTGCACCTCTATAAAATCAAGCTTATGAAAATACTCCCTGATATATCTTATTATTTCATCGCGGGTCTTAATTATTTTCTGTAATTCCGGCCGGCGCAGGTCCAAAAACCGATATTCTAAACGCAGGGCCTCGTTGGCTCCCTTGGCTTTTTCTTCATCAATTTCAAACGGCGGAGTTTTTGACTGGCTCAAAATTTCCAGTTCTTCTGCGACCACTTCTATTTCCCCGGTTGCCAGTTTTTTATTTATCATATCTTTCGGCCGCTCTACCACTTTGCCGTTTACCTTTATTACCCACTCTCCCCGCAATTTATAGACTTCATCCCAGATTTTCTTATTTCTCTCCGGGTTAAAATTAATCTGCGTCAGACCGTAGCGGTCGCGCAAATCAATAAAAATAAGACCGCCGTGGTTGCGGTGCCGATGTACCCAGCCGCAAAGCGCTACTTCTTTTCCCTTGTCTTTTTTAGTTAACTCCCCGCAGGTATGAGTCCTTAACATATATAAAAATAAAATAATAAAATAAAAATTACCAAAAATTAACTAAAAAAACCAATCTTTTAGCTATAAACCTTATCTTTTATATTTTATTTTTTATATTTAAATTATACTCTTATACTACCTGATTTTTCTGATATTAGCAAGGGATTAAAAAATGAACGTTTTAGCAAAAAACGTCCATTTCTTTGCTCGGAGAGACGGGGTTCGAAGACTCCTCGGTGCCGAAACGAGGAGCAGGTTTTCCCAATGCCTCCGAAAACAAAAGAAAAAATACTGACAAAAGTCAGTATTTTTTCTTTGCTCCGGAGGCAGGATTCGAACCTACGACATCCGCCTTAACAGGGCGGCGTTCTACCGCTGAACTACTCCGGAATTATGTTTTTATAAAATATTATTTATTCCCACTATACTTTATTAGATAAGAACTCGTCTCGCGCTCCGTCGCTAAAGCTATGGCGGCGTGCGACCGTAGCCCCGAAGGTTCGGGACGAAGGCGGACCGCTGCTTGCCCGCCGTAGTCCTGAGCTTGTCGAGGGACGAAGGCGGGAACTACTCCGGAAAAAATTTAAAACCCGGCTCTTTGGTCGGGTCTTTAATCTCTAAAAATAAACAGCCCGGCCATTAAGTTGGGTTATTATTGTTATTATTATTCCTATTATTTGCCTGTTTTGTTAAAAATTTCATATTAAGATAATTTCAAAACCGTCTCACTATCCACAGCCATATCTACTTTAGCAGAAATAATGACTTTTGCCAAGTTTTAACAAAAAAAGCTGACTGTCGTTCTAGGCGAACAATCAGCTTCTAAAAAACTCCCTGGAAAAATGAGCCGGCTGGTAGGGGTAAAATCCTTATAGCCTGGCGGCTCATACCGGGACTCCCATACTTCTCTCTGTACGCTCCGAGAGTCATTATCGCTGTGATAGTTTTTAGATGCCTGTCCATCAGATAGACAAAACACCTATAAAATACCGCTGTTTCCCCGCTCCCAGTCTGTTCAGTTTTAGCCTCTTTAGCTTCTACCGCCCTTTTTAACATACTGGCGGTAACGATTTGCCTAAAGACCGGAAAAGGCCCATTCACCCGGAATCTTATTGGCGCCGTTAGCGCAACCATTGCCATCACTTCCTTTCCATAATTCTAAAAAAGAACTTATTGATTTCCTGCTTCTATCTTAGCACATTTTGAAATTTTGGCAATAAAAAAAGTTGGCTTTAATAATACAATTTAAAGCCAACTAATAATTTAATCTGTAGATAGTAAATATTCCTCTCTTTCTTACTTTTCCCCTGTCCATACCAGCTATGATTTCATATTCAACTCCATTCACGGAAAATATAACTTTACTCGCCTCCCCCTTTGCTTTGATTACTTTTATTTCCCCGTTTCTAATCATACCATTAATAACCCTTAAAGAAACCGGAAGATCAGATAACGGTATTTTCCTCTGTTCTGCGCTTTGCTTTGCATGTTGTGACCAACCTCTTGAATGCGGACTTAATACAGGGCAACCAGCCCGTTTTGCCGCTCTCTGGCGTTCTAAACGCCTTGAAGCCCTTATATCTGTCAAACCCATTCTTTTAACCTCCTTCAAATGTGATATTGGTAAAAAGAACTAATTATATCTTTTATTTCCGTTTCCAGTTTAGCGCTTATTTTCAAATTTTTCAACTTTTTAAGACCATTATCAATTATCGCCCTTAATACTTTAATGCCATCATTAGAAATTATTAAAGAATCATTTCCTTTCTTATTTAAGCATTCCTTGCCTATTAAACCACCCCGGCCTAAATCAAATAAATTTTTTTCTGGTGTAATTTTGTTATTGCAGATAACACAATTATACAATCGCGGCCTGTAGCCCAGCTGCGCCAATATTTTTAAAGTAAAAAGGGAAGCCCACAAATCACTACTAATTTTTAACTTATTACTGTCTAAAAATTCTAAAAACTCTTCCAGCAGAAAAAAAACCTCTTTATCCGCTTCTTCCGCCTTTACTAATTTGTTAAACATATTAACCGCTTTCCCGGCCGCGACCAATTTAGACAAATCCCCTTTTATGCGAGGAAAGCAATTCTGGCTGGAAACGGCGCCGATATAATCAAAGCGCTTACCCGCCACCACCATAATTTCAGCCAAATTAAGCGGCTCAAGATGAGCCGCCAGTTTTGATTTTATTTTTTTTACACCTCGGGCAACTAAGTCCAGTTTTCCTCTCTCCAGACTGTAAACCGTTGTCCGGCTGTCATATTCCCGAAAAGCTGTCCTGCCTAAAATTATGGTTTTTGTGCAATATGTTTCTTCCATAATGTGTTCAAGATGTTTTGATTGGTTACTTTATTCAGATGAACCATTAATGCAAATCCTACTTTTCTTATCTTCACGAAAACTGAATTAATGCTAATGCCGCAAATTACGAATACAAATTATTTGCATGATTAATATTTGCAGTATTTGCATTATGTCTATCCAAATAACTTTGTAAAATCAGCATCGCCGCCACCGCGTCCCGGCCGGCTTTTGTTTTTTTATTTCCAAGTAAAGAATCGGCCGCTTTGGAGGACAGCCGCTCATCAACCGTTTCCACGGGAATATCTAATTTTTTCTCCAATAAGTCTAAAAAGTCTAAAAATTTATCCGATACCTGATATTTGATATCCGACATCTTCAAGGGCTTACCAATAACAACCATATCAACCTTTTCCTCTTTTACAATTTTTATTATTTCATCTATGCCACTAACGGTTTTATAGGGAATGGCTAGTTTAATCTCACCATCACCAAAAGCTAAGCCAATCCTCTTCTCCCCCCAGTCAACTCCTAAGTATTTTTTTTCTTTCCTATCCATAATTCTTAATTCTTAATTCCTAATTCAATATCCTCCATTCCAGATACTTTATAACTTTCTAACTATTTTATAATTCAGTCAGCACTAAATAACCGTTATCCGTCACCGCTACTGTGTGCTCAAAATGAGCCGAGAGGCTTTTGTCAGCAGTCAAAATCGTAAAACCGTCAAGAGCCGATTTTACTTTCCAACCGCCCCGATTAACCATGGGCTCAACCGCAATCACCATCCCAGGTTTTAAAACGGCATTTTCCAAGCTCTTTTCCGGAACTTCATAATTAGGCACCCGCGGCTCTTCGTGGACGTCATACCCGACTCCATGCCCGACCAGTTCCCGCACCACGGCAAACCCTTTGCTTTCGGCAAATTGCTGAACCGTCCGGCCAATATCATTTATGGTGTTACCCGGCTTTATCTTCTTAATAGCCAAATCTAAAGATTCTTTAGTCACGGCCATAAGCTCTATTGCTTCTTTATCTATTTTGCCCACGCCCAAAGTAACCGCCATGTCTGTATAATAGCCATTTTTATTCTTTCTGTAAGGGTATTCCATGCCTAAATCAAGCCCGATTATATCCCCGTCTTTAAGGATTCTTTCCGGCAAAGACGGAGCATGGACAATTTCGTCATTTATAGAAGCGCATAAAGCGGTCGGAAATGGCTTGTCGTCCAAAAGGGATTGATAGCCCTTAAAAGAAGGCCGGCCCCCGGCTTCCTTAATTAAATCGCAGGCCATTTTTTCCAAATCAGCCGTGGTTATCCCCGGCTTTACTTCTTTGGCAATTTTATTAAGGATACCAGCCAAAATTTTGCCTCCTTCGCGCAATATTTCTATTTCTTCTTTCTTTTTTATGGTTATCATATATTTATCCCGGCTAAATTCCGAACCTCGCCCGGTAAATTAAAAAACTTATATATAAAAAATAGGAAACCAAGAGAATCGCCCCCTCTACCCGGGCAATTCGGTCGCTGGTGCGCAATAAAGTAACTAATATCAGGGTAAGTAGAATTAAAAACAGCAAGTCAAAATTAATTAAAGCCAGCGGGACAACGACCGGTGAAATAACCGCCACCATCCCTAAAATTATAAAAATATTAAAAATTGTTGTGCCAATTACGTTACCTAAAGAAATTTCTGTCTTTTTTTTAATTAAAGCCGCAATGGAAGTGAGTATTTCCGGCGAAGCTGTACCTAGGGTAACTAAAGTAATGCCGATGACGATTTCGCTGACATTGAAGTATCTGGCAAAATTAACGCCCGAAGTAACTAAAAATTTAGCGCCCAAAATAAGCAGCAACAAACTTAAAATCAGATAAAAAAATTGCCTAATGATTTCTCCGCGGTCACTATCCAAAGCCAGGGCTGTCTTTACTTTTTCTATAACCCTGATTCTCCCCTGGCCGGCGCTCCAAATAGCATAATAAATAAAAAGAAAAGCCATGATAAGCAGAATCGCTCCATCAAATCTCGATAAATAACCATCCATCGCCAATAAATATAATATTACCGGCGCTAAAATTACGAAAGGCAACTCTTTTCTTAAAACAGAAGTCTTTATTTTAGTCGGATGGATAAGGGTAATTAAACCGACTATTAAACCGATATTGGCTAAATTAGCCCCCAGGACATTGCCCAAAGATAAGCTAGCTTCATTTCTTAAAGCCGATAGAAGACCGACAAAAAATTCAGGAGCGGATGTCCCAACAGCCACAATCGTCAAACCGATTAACAAAGCCGGAATACCTAATTTCTGGGATAAAAAAACAACCGCATTAATTAAATAATGCGAGCCCCAAAAGACAAAAGCAATAGCTACTATTAAAAAGATTAAATTCAAAAAAATCATAAAGTTAGTTATCTGAATTTTAAATCCTTATTCGGCCTTATTCCTCCGTCTTAGCAGAATTAGCAAGGTCAAGTGGATCTGATTCTGATTATTACAATTATTTGAAAATTAATTCATTGTAAATTAATTGGAAATTAGAAATTATTTAAAACTATCCTCTAGAGACTAAAAATATTAAATAGCAAATATATAAAACTAATAAGGTTATCCCCTCTTTCTTGGTTAATACATTCCTCTTGCCAGTATAAATTAAAAACAACAATAAAATTGTAATAGCCAGTAAAATTAACATATCAATATTTAAAACCAGATTATAAGTAATCGGATTTATAATTGCACTAACCCCTAGAACCCAAAAAAGATTAAAAATATTTGAACCTACCACATTGCCAATTGCCATATCAGCTTGTCCTTTTTTAGCTGCCATGGCTGAAGCGGCTAATTCAGGTAAAGATGTGCCCACCGCCACAATCGTCAAACCAATCAGAATTTCACTCATGCCGAAAAACTTAGCCATATCTATAGCTCCATTAACAACCCAGCGACCGCCTAAAAACAATCCAACTAAACCAGCAATAATCATCCCTATAGAAACAAAATTATTGTAAGTCTTTATTTCATCCGACCCACTCAAACGATAGTCCTCTTTAATACCTTCTAAAACTCCTTCCTTGGCTTTGCTTATACTAAATGTATAATAAATAAAAATGGAAAAAAATAAAATTAATATTAAACCGTCAATCCGAGTTAAACTACTGGGGCTGACATAATCTATTAAAAAATCATTTATTAAAATACCAACCGCTACTATAGCTAGTAAGGAAAATGGTATTTGTTTATTAACAATATCTTTCTTAACTATTAGTGGATAAATAATAGCGGCTATCCCTAAAACTAATAAAGTATTAGCAATATTTGAACCAATAATATTACCTAAGGCAATACCCGTACTTCCTTTTAAAGCCGCTACGGCACTGACTATTAATTCCGGGGCCGAGGTTCCAAAAGCTACAATTGTCAGGCCAATAACCAAACTAGAGATATTAAACTTTTTCGCAATAGAAGAAGAGCCGTCTATCATTATATCGGCTCCTTTTATCAAAAAAATAAGGCCTAAAATAAAGAAAATAATACTTAAAAACATAAATTATATTCAAAGTCCTGCTGGCTTAACACCGCCAGATGGCTTAGAGGGCGGATTTGAGGGAATATTATTAGACTTTTTTTGCCCAGCAAATCCAACAGATCCCCTGCCCATACCAAAACGGTTCTGGGCTGTCCCCTTTACTCCTCCGCCAGCCTGGCCTAAAGCTACCCTTGATCTGGTTTCAATATCCTGACCGCCAAAACTAACCTCGGCAGAAACATATCCGGTCTTTCCCAACTCCGCGCTCTGCCTTGATGCTGAAATATTTCTTGTTTTTTGCTCTTTGGTAAGACCCGTTTCCTTTTTACCTGAAATTTTATCAATTATACCCTTTCTCTTGCCTGGATCATACCCACTGTCTTTTAATGTTTTATCCATCTTTCTGGCGCTAAAACCGCTACTGCCAGCGGCCTTGGCCAAAGCCTCTTTTTCTCTTACTCCCCCCTTAAAAATACTGCTTTTGGCAGCATCTATCGCGCTTTTTCTAAAAGGATTAATCATATTTTTATAATAAATATTTACCCCTGTTAAATAAATAATGAAATAAATTGTAATTGACGGTTTAAAACCGTTAACCTGCCTACCAGACAGATAGGCAAACCACTCTTATTTAACGGGGTTTACTGTTCTTATTATATCATAAACCCCCAGTAAAACCAAAAAACCCCTAAGGGGGGAATCATTATTTATTATTCATTTTTCATTTTTCTACATCCCTTCGTATTCCCTCATTGTTAGCTGCGACTCAATTTGCTTAACGGTTTCGATTACTACCGCTACCACGATTAGCAAACTTGTGCCGCCAATAGCTAAGGACTGCATGCCGGTAAAATAACGCATAATCAAAGGCAGTATAGCGATAACCCCCAAAAATAAAGCCCCGGCAAAGATAATTTTGTGCGTGGTGTTAGCCAAATATTGGCTGGTGTGGCTGCCTGGCCTGATGCCAGGAATGAAACCGCCTTGTTTTTGCAGGTTTTCCGCAATCTGCGTAGGATGGAAAATAACTTCCGTATAAAAATAAGTAAAGCCAAAAACTAAAATAAAATACAGGATGCCGTAAAATAATTGGTTTTGAAAAGCGCCTATGACCCACTGGGCAGAACTAGCGATCCAGGAAGTTCTAGCGTGAATGAAAAACTGGGCAATCATGGTCGGAAATAGAACCAAAGAAATGGCAAAAATTATCGGAATAACGCCAGCCATATTGACCCGCAGAGGCAGATGAGTGCTGGTCCCCCCATACATTCTATTCCCTCTTACCTGACGGGCATATTGGACTGGAATATTTCTTTGGCCTTCATTAATTATAACCACGCCAATAACGGTAACCAAAGCGATTATAGTAAACCCTATCAGAATAAACATCTGGGAAGGGTCAAAAGTGACAATTGTTTGCTGGACTATCTGGGGAAGACCAGCCACAATGCCGGCAAATATCAAAAGAGAAATACCATTGCCAATATTTTTCTCCGTTATCAGCTCACCTAACCACATTAAAAATATAGTGCCGGCCGTTATGGTAATTATCATAGCCGAAAGGTCAAAAACGCTTACATCACCTAAAATGCTGTAAGAAGAGCGGCGCAGAATAGTAATCATGCCATAAGACTGGGCGACGGCTAAAGGTATAGTCAACCAACGCGTCCACATATTAATTTTCTGCCGGCCAGATTCCTCTTTCTGCATTTCTTCCAAAGCCGGAACAATCATAGCTAAAAGCTGAAAAATAATGGAAGAAGTAATATAGGGAGCTACACCCATCATGACAATGGAAAAATTCTGCATACCACCCCCGGAAAATATATTCATCAGACCTAAAATCTGATTGCTGGCAAAAACGTCTTTTAAAGCAGCAACGTTTACCCCTGGAATCGGAATATGGGCGGCAAACCTAAAAACTACTAACATGGCTAAAACAAAAAGTATTTTCCCTCGCAAATCCTTTATTTTCCAAGTTTGTATAATTTTTTCAAACATTTGTTTCTTATTTTATTTATCTCACCTTGGCAGTAATTATCCCAAGCTGTTCCTTTACGCTTTCGCTAATTTTAACTCCCTCGAATTTAATATCCTTTATCCTTAATTCGCCGCCGCCTAAAATTTTAATCGGCAATTCTATTGTACCAATTAATTTTTTAGCTAGCAATGATTTCGGGGCAATAACCGCTCCGTCCTTGAAATTACTATTTATCTGGGCTAAACTTACTACCTGACTTTTTGGCTTTTTAGATTTAAAACCCCTCGCTTTCGGAATTTGGAGTAATTGTTTTTTCATCCCCAGGCGCTTTAAACCGGTTACGCCAGAACGGGATTTCTGCCCCTTCTGCCCCCGGCCGCTATAAGTGCCATGGCCGGAAGAATTTCCTCTGCCGACTCTTTTTCTTTTTTTCGTTGCTCCCTTATTCGGACCAATAGTATGTAGTGATAATGACATAATTTTATCTCTTATTTTCCCGCCACTTTATTAAAATATTTACGGGCGGGATCCCGCCTCGGCGGTGATTTTATCTTCCTTTCCGTTCTTCTGGTCTTTACTTTTTATTTCAATTTTCTTCATTTTTTTTAAGGCCTCAATCGC
>Ga0268282_1000952_pt1 | contig 13428 bp, 9 predicted proteins | sample saktaG_12_FD_190133 | JGI IMG/M metagenome (GOLD analysis project Ga0268282, IMG submission 190133) | Saline water microbial communities from Sakinaw Lake, British Columbia, Canada - sak_2011_5_24_120m | ecosystem: Environmental > Aquatic > Non-marine Saline and Alkaline > Saline ...
ATTTTATTTTCTTTATCGCCTCCGGACCGAATTTTTTATTTATTTTTCCAACGATTTCCGCCTGCCCGGATTCCAATTTTTCTATCGCCGCCGAGGATAGAGAAGCGACATACAGGATTTTGTTTTTAAAATACATGGGCCTGACCCGGCCGGCCAGCTCCGCGCCTAAAACTTCTTTTTTTACCTGCTCAAAAAAACTTATCACCTGCTTATCTTTAATCTGCTCGGCTATGCCGGCTCGTTTAATTGATTTAGGCAGTAATGACTTTAAATTATAAAACATAATCCTTACCCTTTTAATTTTTTCAATGCTTCTCGCCAGGATTTTAATTTCTCTTCTTCCTTTTTAACTATTTCTTTCGGCGCTTTAGTTATAAATTCCTTATTTTTTAATTTCTTCTCGGTCGCGGAAATCATTTTTTCCAGATTGGCTATTTCTTTTTTAATTCTGGCTTTTTCCTTTTCCTTATCAATTGCCCCAATTAGATAAATTTCCACAATACTACTATCAATGGTTATATGAATTTCTTTTTTAATTTCAGGTCCTTTTTCTTTAATTTCCAGTTCGCCAATGCCGGTACGCAAACCTTTAATCAATTCCGCCTGCGATTCAACTAAATCTTTCAGATGGCCGGCGTAAATTAAGGCTTTCACTTTCTTGCCCGGCTCAACTTTATTTTCCGCCCGCGCGTTGCGGATTGAAGTAATAATATCTTTTATTAAACTCATTTCTTTCGCGTCAACGGCTCTGGATAATTCTGCCTTAGGCCACGGTTCTACCATTAAAAGATTATTATTGCCCATCTCTTTCCAGATCGCTTCAGTCACAAACGGCATAAACGGATGCCACAATATCAATAAATTTTTTAAAACATAAATCAGAATGTCTGATTTATCGCCTTCAATCTTGGCAATCTCTAAATACCAATCGGCAAATTTATCCCAGGTGAAATCCCGCAGTCTTTCTCCGGCTTGCGAGAATTGATAATTTTCTAAATCCTTCGTTACATTTTTAACCAAAAGGGCCAGCTTTCCTAAAATCCATTCGTCTGCTGCCGTTAAATTTTTTTGATCGATTTTAAAATTCGTAATTGGTGATTCGCAATTCGTAATTATATAACGCGAGATGTTCCATAATTTATTTGTGAAATTTCTGTAGCCCGCAATTTTCTCTTCGAAAACCCTGGTATCGTTGCCCGGCGTATTCCCGATAAGTAAAGACAAACGGACCGCATCGGTGCCATACTTATTTATAACATCAATCGGGTCAATGCCGTTGCCCCTTGATTTGCTCATTTTTTTGCCGTGTTTGTCTAAAATCATGCCGTGCAAATATACTTTCTCAAAAGGAATTTCCTCTAAAGCAAACAAAGACATCATTATCATCCGGGAAACCCAGAGAGTTAAAATTTCATAGCCGGTTTCCAAAACTTGAGTTGGGTGATAATTTGCTAAATCGCCAGACTTTTTCTTATTTTTAAAATTATCAGGCCAACCTAAGGTTGAGAAAGTCCATATTCCAGAAGAAAACCAGGTATCTAGGGTATCTTCATCCTGTTCAATATTATTACCCCCGCAAGCTGGACATTTCTTAGGTGTTTCAGTTGAAACCATGATTTGACCGCAGCCATCTTTCGCATCTTTTTCAGTAAAGGGATAAAATTTATAAGCATACAAATAAGCTTTCGACTTTGGAGTGACAGTCTTTTCGGGATTTCTTAATTTTAAAGCTTTTATTAACTCTTTTAATGATTTATATATTATATAATGCGTAGAGTCTTTATAATTTATTTTTTCCACCGTTGTCTCTTCAACTTCCGTTATTATGCCATATCCAAATAATGTCTTTGTTTGTGAATTTTCAAATAATACTTTATCTCCGATTTTAAAGCCATGATCTCTAAGCCGGTAAGTCTTTGTTTTGCCATCAAAAATTTGCGGCGCCACATCTTTATGAAATCCCATTTTAAGCTGGGCGAATTTTTCCGACCCGCCGCAGTACCAAACTGGAATCTGGTGCCCAAACCAAATTTGCCGGCTGATGCACCAGTCATGCAAATTTTCCATCCAATCCAAATATTTTTTCGTAAACCCTTCGGGGATAAATTCTATTTTTCCGGTTTTAGCCACTTCTATGGCTTTCTCTTTTAACGACTTATTGCCTAACCGCTTTAACTTTTTATCCACGGCTATAAACCATTGTTTTGACGGCAAAGGTTCAATCGGCGTGCCGCAACGGTAGCAGATAGATAAATTATTATCAATTTCTTCTTCCTTTTCTAATAACTTTTGCTTTTTTAACTCTTCCACGATCATTTCTCTGGCGGCCAAAACGCCTTTGCCTGAATATTTGCCAAAATTATTGTTTATTTTTCCATCCTCATTAATTACTTTCACGATTGGCAGTTTATTAGTTTCAGCCATCTGCCAGTCAACCATAGAATGGGCCGGGGTAACGCCGACAGTGCCGGTCCCGAATTTCATATCAACGTTTCTGTCGGCAATGATTTTTAATTTTAAAGGCACGCCGACAAAATCTATTTTAAATTCCTTGCCGATATATTTTTTATAGCGCTTGTCTCTTGGATTAACCGCCACCGCCGTATCGCCTAATTTAGTTTCCGGCCGGGTGGTGGCAATGGCAAAAGGAAAATCCCGGCTATATTTAAAGGTATATAATTTTGCCTTTTGTTCTTTATAGCTAACCTCATCGTCAGCCAAAGTGGAATGGCAGCGCGGGCACCAATTAACGATTCTTTCTCCGCGGTAAATTATTCCCTCTTTATACATATCAACAAACATCTTCCGAACCGCTTTCTTTCTCGGCTCATCCAAAGTAAAAGCCTGCCTTGACCAATCTAATGAGGCTCCCATTTTTCTGGTCTGTTTTAAAATTGTCGCCTGGGTTATTCTGACAAAATCCCAAACTTTCTTCAAAAACTTTTCTTTGCCTAAGTCATGACGCGTTAATTTTTCTTCTTCTAATAGTCTCCTTTCCACTACGTTTTGTGTGGCAATGGCGGCATGGTCAGTCCCGGGCAGCCATAGAGTCCTGTCACCCTTCATTCGATGATAACGTATTAGCAAATCTTCAATCGCTAGAGTAGAACCATGGCCCAGATGCAATTTATCCGTAATATTCGGCGGAGGCAAAACTATACTAAACGGCTTGGCATCTTTTTTACAAATTCCTTGGCGAACACAAATATCAGGGTTGAAATACCCTGATTTTTCCCATTTCTCATAAATCTTGTCTTCATACTCCTCGGGCGTATACGCTTTAGGCAGATCTTTCTTCACCCCATTAGAAATTTCGTTGTTTTTTTTCTCCATAATGATATACTAATTTTCGCCAGAGGCATATCCCTATCTGCCTTTAGCATGAACCCCCTGGCTGATATTTTTTACCCGTTTATTTCTACTAAGATTTCTAACGGGGTTCATACCTCTTAGATTACCAAAATTAGCTTAATTTTGCAAGAAAAAACCCACAATTTAAACACTTGACACTGAGAAAAAATTAATATATATTAAAAGACTGACAAAATAATTCCAAATTCCAATTATTATGCTAAATCAAGAGCAGCAAATTTTTGAACAAATCAAAAAAGCTAACAATATCTTAATAACTTTCTCCCATATTTGGAACGGAGATTCAGTCGCCAGCGCCCTGGCCTTGTTTTTATTTTTAAAAAAATTAGGTAAAAACGCAGAAGTAGTGGCGGAAAAACCAAAAACAAATACGGCCCTGCCCGCCACCGGAAGACTTTTTTCCTTTCTGCCGGCTTTTTCGGAAATAAAAAATGAGCTTGAAAATTTGCGCAAATTTATAATCTCCCTGGATATTACCAACGCCAAAGTGAGCCAGATAAAATACAAGCTTGAAAAAAGCAGCCTTAATTTTATAATTTCCCCTAAAGAAGGCTTTTTCACCGAGGATGATATAACCTCCTCTACCGGCGGATTTAAATATGATTTAGTTATCGTCTTGGATGCGCCAGACTTAGAATCCCTTGGCAAAATTTATGATAATGACACAGAATTCTTTTATAAAACTTCAATAATAAATATTGACCACCACAGCGATAATGAAGAATTCGGGCAGATAAACTTTATAGAATTAAACGCGGTTTCCGTTTCCGAAATTTTATTCTCTTTGTTTGAAAGCTATTCCCGGGAGTTAATTGACGAAGATATTGCCACCTGTCTGCTTACCGGCATAATCCATAAAACCAGAAGCTTTAAAACTCCAAACATCACTCCTCATACCTTAACCGCCACTTCGCAACTTATTTCCATGGGCGCGCGCCGGGAAGAAATCGTTAATATGCTTTACCGCTCCCGCACCCTAAACGTTTTAAAATTATGGGGGCGGGTGCTGGCCAGGCTTACCGGAAGTTTGGACAATAAATTAATCTGGTCAACTCTTTCTCATATTGATTTCCTAAAAACCGAAGCCGAAGGGGGGGATTTAAACGAAGTAATTGACGAACTTATTATTAATATCCCTCTGGTAAAAATAATTGCCATTATCTACGAAAAGATGCCGGAAAATGATATAATCGGAAACGAGGTAAACCCCATTAGAGATTTATCTATAAACGGGGCAAACAACCAAAAATTTAATTATCCGACAACCAGTTTATTCGTTTACTCGGTAAAAAATATTGACTCTATGGAATTAATCAGGGAATATAATCCTACCGGCGACCGGCGGCTGGCCCGGGCGGAAATTAACAAGCCGTTAGCAACTGCGGAAAAGGAAATAATTGAACTTATAGAGCAAAAACTAAAAAAACTCCCGCTTTAAAATAATCTTCTTCTTGCCAGGAGGCCAATATAATGATAAATTCTTTATTAGTAAGGCGGTTTTTTTATTTTTGGCGCTTGTAGCTTCCGCCTTCGTCCCGAGCGACTCGGGACTTCGGCGAGACAAGCAGTGGTTACCTGCCTGCCGCAGGCAGGGAGCACCGCTCTTACTTGCCCCGTTAAATTATTTTGCGCTTGTAGCTCAGTGGTTAGAGCACCGCTCTTATAAAGCGGGGGTCGATGGTTCAAATCCATCCAAGCGCACCAATAAAGCGCAAAATTTAACGGGGTGAACGGGGGTCGATGGCCTGCCCCGCACAGAAGCGCAGCTTTGTGCGAGGTTCAAATCCATCCAAGCGCACCACAAAATGGGCTTATAGCTCAGTTGGTTAGAGCGCCACGTTGACATCGTGGAGGTCAGAGGTTCGAGCCCTCTTAAGCCCACATATCCCAAACTATCTAAAACCAAATACCCTTGCTTAAAAACAGTAATAATTTTATAATAGATACATAACTACAAATTGTTTTTTATTTTCCCGCCAAAGGCGGATCAGCTTTTGGCTGATATTTTTAAAAATATGGGCAACTTTTTTAAAAAATTAGCTGGCATTGATAATAAAACCCCGGAAAAAACTGTTGGTGAAGAAGTGGGAATAAGAGATGGAGAAGAAATAAATGAATGGATGGACGATGATTACGAAGAAGGCCAGCTGTCAATTGACGTTTATCAAACACCAAAGACGATTGTGGTAAAGTCAACCATTGCCGGAGTTAAACCGGAAGATATTGATATTTCCATAAATAACGATATGTTGACAATCAGGGGGAAGAGAGAGGAGGAAGAAAAAATAAAAGATGATGACTACTTATACAGAGAATGCTACTGGGGCTCTTTTTCCCGTTCCATAATTCTGCCGGTGGAAGTTAAGGCCGAAGAAATTGAAGCTATTCTGGAAAACGGGGTTTTAACAATTATCCTGCCTAAATCCAAAGCCACTAAGCAGATTTCGGTTAAAATAAAGGAGAAATAGTGAAGTCCCGTGGGCTAATCCCGCCAAGGCGGGACAGGCAGGCGCCCGCGGCATCTTCACATCCCGCCGCTTCCAAAAATCTTTTTAAGTTTTTAAAAATTTTTCGAGAAGAGTGGCTTCGCTTTCCTTATAATTATTTTATTTAATTCGCCGAAGCGGCGGGATATACCGATCCGCCTCATCCAAGGGCTTACGCCCCTAGCTTTCGGCGGCTTTCGGTATAAAATATGGAATATTCGTTGACAATAGACCGCTTTGAGAATGAAAAAGCTGTTTTAAAAACTGAAAAGGGGGAAACCATTATTTGGCTAAAAAGTATGCTGCCAGCCGAGATAAAAGAAGGCAAAACTCTGACTTTTTCCATCTGCGGTGATAAGGAAAAAGAAAAGGATAAAAAGGGGCTGGCCAAGGATATCTTAAATGAACTGTTAAAGGTTGAGGAAAATTAAGGGAAATTATAGACCTGTCGCTTAATAATTTTTCGTCGCGTCCCGCCGAGGCGGGATGAGCGAAAAATTAGAAAAGCGACGATGTTTATATGATTAATATAAGCAGAGGAATTTTTCTAATTTTGCAGCCGAAATTTCAAATTGCAACAGAAAAGGTTATTAAGCAATAGGTCTAATATTATGTCTTTAGTTATAGACCCGCCAAAAAGCCGGATTCTGAAATGGCTACTTTTTCCTGTAGCTATTTTTTTTATTTTTCTGATTATAATTTCCCTTGCCTTTTTCATCATGGAAAGGCAATACGAAGGAAGAATCTATCCGGGAATTAAGATAGGAAATGTAGATTTAAGCGGGCTGACAAAAGAAGGGGCAAAAGAATTATTAGAGGAATTGATTAACGGGCTTAACCGAACCGGACTAGAGTTTAAGTATGCTGATTCTCAGATAACTATTACGCCGACTGTCGCCTCTTTTGAAGCTGACCTGGCTTATCGAATAGTATCTTTTGATCCCGAACAAACCAGCGACGGGATTTTTTCTTTCGGCCGAAATCGCAGTTTCTTCCTTAATCTAAAGGATAAGGCAACCGCCCTACTTTTCGGGAAGCCGGCTGGAATAATCTATACTTTAAATGAGGGAGAAATAGAAAAAATTCTTAAAGCAAACTATGAAAAATTTGAAAATCCGGGTCGAAGCGCTACTTTAACCGCCACCACCACGCCGGCCAATCCGGAAAAAATTGTTTTCTCCGTCAATGAGGAAAAATTAGGGAAAGTTATAGATTACGAAAAAGCGATAGAAGAGTTAAAAATAAAATTAAACAAACTCGATTTCTCCCTAATAGAACTTACCAGTAAAAGCGACTATCCTTCTGTCTATAAGAACGAATGCTTAAACGTTGAAGCTATGGCTGAAAAAATTCTAGAAACCGCACCCCTGACTTTAACTTACAAAGGGAAAAAATGGATTATGGATAAAAAGCAGCTGGCCGATCGGCTGGCTTTAGAGCGCCAAGAAAACAGCCAAGACTCCAGCCAAAATAAAAAGGGGGAAATAATAGTTAGCTTAAGCCGGGAGAAATTAACCGAATTTTTAGAAAAAATCATTGCTCCGGAAATAGAAAAAGAACCGATTGATGCCCGCTTTAAAATGAGTAACAGCCGGGTAGTTGAATTCCAGGGCAGCCAAGACGGCTTAAAGCTAAAAATGGAAAACAATATAGAAAAAATTAAATCTGAATTTATTGAAAATCAAAGCAACACCGTAGAGTTAATAACAGAGGAAATAAAAAGTTCCGTAAAAACCGGAGAAATAAATGATTTGGGCATAAAAGAAATTATCGGCATCGGCCAATCCAATTTTGCCGGTTCGCCAACTAATCGGCGCCACAACATCAGAGTCGGCTCTACTTCATTAAACGGCATTTTAATAAAACCCGGCGAAGAATTCTCTTTAAATAAAGCCCTGGGTAAAATCGGAGCCGAAACCGATTACCTACCTGAATTAGTTATAAAAGGCAATGAAACTATCCCGGAATACGGGGGAGGGCTTTGCCAAATTGGCACTACGATGTTCCGAGTAGCCATGGCAACGGGGCTGCCAATAACCGCCCGGCAAAGTCACTCTTATCGAGTGTCCTATTATGAACCAGCCGGCACAGACGCTACGATTTATAGCCCCTGGCCTGATGTCCGGTTTATTAATGATATTGGCAATCATATTTTAATTCAAACCAGAATTGATGGCGATAATTTATATTTTGATTTCTGGGGAACAAAAGACGGCCGAATCGTAGAAAAAACTGACCCAATAATTTACAATATCACCAAGCCCGAGCCGACAAAAATTATAGAAACTTTAGATTTGCCGGTCGGAGAAAAAAAGTGCACGGAAAGAGCCCATAACGGCGCTGACGCCTATTTTGATTATAAGGTTACTTACCCTGCTGTAAGTGCCACTTCCACGCCGGAAGTAAAGGAAAAAAGATTTTCCTCTCACTATGTCCCCTGGCAGGAAGTCTGCTTAATCGGCGTGGAAAAATTAACAGAAAAAAATGAAGAAAGCGAAAAAACAAGTGAGGCGGAAAATAAGGCAGAAGAATAAAAAAACACGGCTTCATGGCCGTGTTTTTTAAAAACAAAAAGACCGACTTAAACGGGCAGGCAAGAAAATTTCCTTTAGGTATTTTTAAGCCTAAAACAGAAAACAAAAATTCTTCTTCTTGACCGGCATATCTGGATTCATTTTATTACTTCTTTTACTTCCTATTATAGGCCTAAAAAACCCTAATAAGAAAATCCCCATGCTTGTCGTGCCTGACCCGTTTAAATCGGCCTTTAATTGTTAACTGGTTATCTTAGCATACAAAAATATTCTTGTCAACCCCCGGTACAGTTAACATCATAGAATAATCAAAAAAACACCTGTATTTCCGGTGTTTTTTGAATTTAATCTATCTTCCCATTATCTCTTTAATATCTCTTTACCATTGCTTATTAACTTTATTGTGCTGTCCAAATCGCTCCTTAACACTTCTGCGCCCGTTCTTTCTAATCTCTTTAATATTCTCAAATTGGGATGGCCAAAATCATTGTCTTTACCAACCTGGATTACAGCTATTTGAGGACCTACCGCTTCTAAGAATTCCTCGCTGCTTGAAGTATCGCTGCCATGATGCCCAACTTTTAAAACCTGGACCCCTAAATCAGCTCCACTAACCAGCAGTTCTTTCTCAATCTCCATTTCCGCATCACCCGTAAACAGAAATACTGTCTCTTCATAAACCAGCTTTGCCACGATGGAACTGTTATTTAAGTTATCTGTTTCCCGAGCCAGCAAACTTTTGGCAGGAGATATTATTTCTAAATAACAACTGTTGCCTAAAACAACTTTTTGCGGCCGGTCAATAATTACTAAAGGAATCTTTCTTTCCCTTATCGCCTCCAGCCAGGCCAGATAGTTGGGCGCACTATGGACAACGCCGGTATATAATATTTTTTTTACGCTATATCGTTTTATAACCTCAATCAAACCAGTGACATGGTCATCATGGGGATGGGTTAAAACCATTAAATCTATCCGCTTGTCCCAAAAAGGCAAATTTTTTCCCAATTCCTCTATAACCTTATTATCCGGCCCGCCGTCAATTAAAATATTCTGCCCAAAAGGAGTTTTAATTAAAACCGCGTCGCCCTGGCCAACATCTAAAAAATCCACCTCTAATTCTTGAGGCGGATTATAAGATAAACTAAAAATCGGAATAGCCAGTAAAACCGCCGCTATGCCTAAAATCAATAAAATTTTATAAAGTTTTGCGGGCATAGTTTAATTATAACACAAAAAAAAGCGACCCCATCGCCTCATGGCGACCAGGTCGCTAAACCCATTCTATTCTAATCCAATTTATCCCTAAAATAATCTTCTAATTCTTTAATCTTCACCCTAACCTGCTTCATACTGTCTCGGTCGCGCACAGTCACATCGTCATTTTCCAAAGAATCAAAATCTACGGTTACGCAATAAGGCGTGCCGATTTCATCCTGCCTACGATAACGTTTTCCCACATTGCCGTTATCATCAAACTCACAGGCATAATTTGTTTTTAAATTATCAAAAATCTCTTTAGCTTTTTTTACTAATTCCGGCTTGTTTTTAAGCAAGGGGAAAACCGCAACCTTAACCGGCGCCAGCCAATTCGGAAGTTTAAGAACTACACGAGTAGCTCCCTCCCCTTTAGACGGGGAGGGTTGGGGAGGGGTTTTTTCTTCTTTATAGGCCGAGCATAAAGCCGCCAGCACACTCCGGTCAACGCCTAAAGACGGCTCAATCACATGCGGAATAAATTTTTCTCCGTTTTCATCGCTATAATCCAACCTGTGGCTTTTTAAATCAAAATCAGTCCGATAAGCCAAACCATATAATTCTTTCTGGCCAAAGGGAAACTTATATTCAAAGTCAATAGTTTTTTTAGAATAATGCGCCAGCTGTTCCTTAGGTACGTTCAGTTCATAAATTTCTTTTTTTACGTCAATTCCTAAATCTTTCATCCAATCTATCATTTCCCGACGCCAGCCCTCAAAATATTTTTCCCAATCCTTGTCCTTTTTCGGTACAGGAATAAAATATTCTATTTCCATCTGTTCAAATTCTCTGGTCCTGAAAATAAAATTACCCGGGGTAATTTCATTGCGGAAAGCTTTGCCGATCTGGCCGATGCCAAAAGGAAGTTTCTTCCGGGTCGTATCAATAATATTTTTAAAATTAACAAAAATCCCCTGCGCGGTTTCCGGACGCAAATAAGCGATATTATCAACATCCTCAATCGGCCCAACAAAAGTTTTAAACATTAAATTAAAATTTTTCGACGAGGTAAAATCTGTACCACCACAATTCTCGCAGACATATTTATTCCACTTTTTATTTAACTCATCAGCTTTGTACCTGATATGACATTTTTTACATTCCACTAACGGGTCTTTAAATTCTTTTAAGTGCCCACTGGCTTCCCAGACCTTCGGATTCATAATTAGGGCCGCGTCCAAACCGACCATATCTTCGCGGTCCTGGACAAATTTTTTCCACCAGCGGTCTTTTATATTTTTCCTTAATTCCACGCCATAAGGCCCGTAGTCCCAGGTATTGGCCATGCCCCCGTAAATTTCCGAGCTGGGAAAAACAAAACCCCGCCTTTTACATAAAGACTCAATTTTTTCCATTAACTCATTTTTTTCTTCCGCCATATTATTATTTCAAGATTTTAAAAACCTCATTCCAATCCCACTTACGCCACAAGCCAATTTCTGTAGCGGGACTAGAACGAGGTCTCTATTTTTTATAAATCTTCTTTATAAATCCCGCGGTTCCATCTAGTTTCCCTGTCAGCCCATGATTGACAGGACATCTTAATTAACTTGATTTTACTAAAAAGGCGCCAATCTCCCTCTTTTATAAATTATATATCTTAGAAACTTTTTGTCAAATACAAATTGACAAAAATGAATTTTTTTTCTATAATACTCAAATCTTTAATATTATTCTATGCTGGGCGAAAATTATATAGAAATATATAAAAAACTATATAATCTGCCTGAATTTGTCTATAAAGAAAGGGTAGATTTTGATTTTTTCAGATTATGCGAAAAAAATTATATATTCGCAATAATCTGTATTTATAACGAAAAGGGGGAGCTTTTATTGCTGCGCGATTTTAATAAAAATATCGGCTGGGAATTGCCCGGAGGATATATAAACGAAAAAGAAAAAATAGAAGATGCTGCTAATAGAATAATTTTGGACAAAACGGGATTTGATACAGACGAACTTCAACCTATCGCCCTGGTTGAAAATATTTTTGAATACGAAGATAAAACCATAAAGCATTTTGGAGTCGCCTTTATAGCGGCGGTCCGGGGTAAGATCAAAACGCAACCCGATAATATTAAAATTTTTTTCACAAAGGAAATTAATGAAAAAATCGCTTACCAGAACAAAAAAATATTTGACGAAGCTACAAAAATTATAAGAAAGAATATCTTTAAAGTGCCTTATGAAGAAATAGATTGCGTAAAGGCCTTCTTCCCCTGCTATCTTTTCAATAAATATATAGTTAAAATTTTCAGCCACCAGGCCTCAAAAAAAATCAGCCGGGAAATAGCCAAACTTATTTCCGGAAAACCGAGGAAAATAATAGACGTTTCCTGCGGCGATGATAAGCTAATTTTGGAACTAGAAAAAATATATAAACCGGATATCTGCATAGGGAATGACATCTCCTGGAAAACCATTTCTCTGATAAAGAAAAAAAATAAAAAATCGGGCATAATATTTACTAACCACAATATCCTTAATCTGCCCTTTGAAGAGACTTTTGACCTGCTAATTTTTAAAAATACTCTGCACCATATCCCGGAATCAGAGCAGAAAGAATTTATTAAAAAATTGGCAGATTCGTCAAGGCAGACGATAATAGTAGATATAGAAGACCCAAGCCAATCCAATCTTTTGACAAAAATATGGCATTGGTATTATGCGCATGTCCTTAGAGACCAGGGGGAATATTTTTTAACTTTCAATAAATTTAAGGGGATTATAAAAGAAAACATAGAGGGGAAAAAAATTAATTTTGGTATAATAAACACTTTAAAGGGAAAATATTTTTACGCCTCCATAATAAAGAAAGAGCCGGGCGAGGAGGTAGAAATAAAAGTCAGGGCGAATAATTTAGAAATAGAAAATACTTTAAATAAATTAAAGAAACTCGGAGCTGATTTTAAAGAAGAAGAAAGTGAAAAAGATGTTTATTTTACCGCCCCGCACAGAGACTTCATAAAAACGAAGGAATGTTTGAGAATTAGGGAAAAAAATGAATTTTTGGAACTAACCTATAAGGGCCCAACCACCGAATTAATGAAAAACAAAAAACAATTTTGGAAATCAGAAATAAATATCGCCCTTAATTCAAGCCGGGAAGAAATAATAATGCTGCTGGAAAACCTTGGTTTTACTGAAGTAGCGGAAGTTACTAAGAAAAGAAAAAAGTTTTATTTGGGAAATCAGGAAATATCTCTGGATAAAATAGAGAACTTAGGTTGGTTTGTAGAGATAGAAAATATAGCCAGAAACGAAGGAGAGAGGGAAAAAGCCTTAAAAGAAAATATAAAACTCCTAAAGGAACTTGGGCTTAATGAAGGAAATGTTGTCAGCGAACCATACCGAGACCTTGTTATAAAAAACAAAAAATAAAATATAAATCACGTTCCTTAAAAAGAGGGGGGAGAAATTTAATGCAGCCAAGAAAAAACTTCATGCTTCGAGGCACTTACAGAAAATTGGTTGCTGAACATGCGACGGTAGAGAACGAATTAAAAGTAGTTATACCCCGAGAAATAAAAGACGCTTATAGCGGTGGTGGCGAATGGCACGATAACCCCGCTTATGACTCCGCTTTGGAGAAACAGAAAAATACCGCAAGCCGTCTTGCCGGATTAGCTCAACTCCTAATGTTTCCTGTCTTCATAGAAGATCTCGGAATAAATGGAGACGAAGTAAGGGTGGGAACACGCGTCACCCTTTCTTATCCCGACGGCAAAATAGTTTCTTACGATATCTTGGGGCCGGCCGACGTCCGCTATGATAATACC
>Ga0268282_1000953_pt1 | contig 13406 bp, 10 predicted proteins | sample saktaG_12_FD_190133 | JGI IMG/M metagenome (GOLD analysis project Ga0268282, IMG submission 190133) | Saline water microbial communities from Sakinaw Lake, British Columbia, Canada - sak_2011_5_24_120m | ecosystem: Environmental > Aquatic > Non-marine Saline and Alkaline > Saline ...
TCAGCCCGGAGCCAATGGTGACAATAGGTTCGTAAGAGCCCTTTTCGATGAGGAGACTGAAGCTTCGCTGGCCGGACATAGCTGGCGATGAGCTATCGGTAACGCCAATAATGAAGCTATGGAAGCCGGCAGTCCCGGGAAATGGGGTGCCTGAGATATAACCAACGGTTGTGTTCAGAACTAGCCCGGTAGGTAATGTTCCGCTGATGATGGTCCAGGTATAAGGCGACGTACCTCCGCTGACGCTCAGTGATGCAGAATAGAGGCTGCCCTCCTTGGCTGTGGGCAAACTCATTGTAGTGAAGGTCAGGGGAGGTGAAGCAATAGTGATAGAGAAGCCCTGTTGGGCTGAAGGCCCAATTGTATCAGTGACCATGACGAAGAAAGCATAAGTTCCGGTTGTAGTAGGGGTGCCTGAAATGGTCCCTGAGGCTGCGTCGAGACCCAGCCCCGGTGGTAGAGAGCCGCTTGTTATTGTCCAGGTGCAGGGAGGTGTTACCGGCGCAGCAACCAGAGTTGCTGTATAAGAGGTGCCCACCTGCCCGTTAGGCAGAGAACTGGGGAGAATCACTGGCTGTGCCTGGACAGGAGCTGTAAAGAAGAAAACAGTGCTAAAAAAGCCGAGCAGGCAAACCAGCATCAAGCGAGATGCCCAGTCAACAGTCTGCCTCAACGAACACAATTTTTGCCAGTGCCTGAATTTCATCTCTTTTTCACACTTAAGTCTATTATAATAGACAGACGACCAAATGTCGATAGCAAATAGGTCGCGTTGTGTGGGGAGAACATGGCTGGGGGCAAGTAGGTGAACGGAATGACACTTTGTTTGCCAGCGCATACTAGAAGTGAACAAAACAGCGAATCGTCGACGCAATAGTCTAACCTTACCTCCCCTTTGCCTTGACTGGGATGCCGGCTGTCATGAAGTAGACTTCGCTGGAATAGTGGGCGATGAGCTGGTTGGCTTTGCCTAGCCCGGTCACCGGCGAAGGATGAGGATAAATAAGCCGATATTCAATATCACGCCGATGGCTATTATTATCCAGGGCCAGAGCGTAGCTGCTTGTGGTGCTTGCGGTGAAGGTAGGGCTGGGGCAGCCTCAGTCTGGAAGCAGAAGGTAGCACTCCAATCGCTGGGAAACGGTTCGAGGGCCATCACTCGCCAGAAGTAGTTGGTATTGTAATCCAGAATGCCACTGTACTCGTAGGCGCTGGTGGACACCTCTGCCTCGACAATGATATAGGTCAACGCTGCGTCTTTAGCCAGAATGAACCTGTACTTTCCGGTCTCCGGGAAGGGTGACCAAGAGAATGACGTTGGTTTAACCGGGCAGCCGATACAGCCGTTATCTGGCGACAGTAAGTGGGGTCCGTAGTACGGAGTGGTTACCGGCAGGCCGGTTTTGACAGTGAAGCTTTCTCGCCAGGACCAGGGACTTTGGATGGCGTCACCGGTAGCCACATCCTGGACTTTGGCCTTCCAGTAGTAAGTGTGACCGGCTTCAAGGGCTGGAACTGTCCAGGTGTTGCCATTGCTATCGGTGACTGTGCCGCCGCCAGGAGGTATAACCAGGGCTGGAGCATCCAGGTCAGGCGGGGTATAAAAGGGGCCGCCCCAAACACCACCGATATCAGCGACTTGCAAGGCAAAGTCTTCATCCTTAGCTATCTGAATTTGATAGCCTTTGGATAGAGACCTCGGCTGCCACCTGAGGTTTATCTCGCTGGCTCTTCCTGATACCGGGTCATAGTCTACCGGGGCTTGACTTACTGGTGTGGTGGGGGTAGGACCAAGCCATGATAGAGTATCTAAGTAGCGCCAGACTCCGCCCTGGGGTGGATTATGTGGGCGCTGGTCGATAAACCAGACGGTTACTGGCTCACCAGACTCCATGCCACCGCAAATCCTGAGCCTTCTGGTTGGCTGGGTCTCGGTTCCAAGGGAAACATTGGTGTCAAGCCCAGCGGTAGCTGCAGACCATCGTACATATGGAGTAGCTGGTGCCCATAGGCTTGCTGGTGTAGAAAAGTAAAAGCCATAGTTTCTGGATATTGCCAGGCCGGTGATAGGGCTGGGCCAGCTTGCCCCGCCCCACCATGCTTCCCATTCGTCTTCTCCGGAGTAAATTCCCCAGCAGTACATTCCACCTGAGTTGATTGCCAGAATATTGCCGTCATGCTTGTAGCCTGAGCTGGCAATTACTAAAGTATTGCCGCGAGTAGGGAGTAGCCGGGTGGTGGTGAATGTAGTGCCACCATCCGTGGAGTAAGAAACATCATAGATGCCTGTACCTGTGCCACCTACTATGACATGCCCCTTATCATTATCCGGTGTAATGCCTGTGTAGGCGGTAGCGATGCTGTATCCAGTATCGAGCCCGGTAGGCATACTAGCGTGAGATGTCCACCCCGTTCCGCTGTAAGTAAACTTCTGCACCTGACCAGCGGCAGTAAGGATATACAATGTCTTGCTATCTTCGGCTGCCATATCCTGGACAGTGAGCCTGGGGTTGATGTTAAGCCAGTAATCACCAAAGTCTGGTGACCACATTACTTTTTGGGTTCCAGTGGCTGCCCAGAATAAAATTTGACCATCAACTTTATCTCCTGCCAGCCTGAGAATAGCTGTATCGGTTTGACCTGTGGCGCAAGCTCGTTCAGTGGTGGGTTGACACAGCACCCGTTCCCAAACAAGGCCAATTGGCGAACTCCGGCTACGCCAGATGCTGTCGAAGCCTGAACAGCAGAGATTGTCGCTGACTGAAGCTAAATAGACGGTGGAGCAATCAGGGGCCGGGGCAATATCAACTAACTGGCTGATTCTGGTATCTATTAAGGCAAGCTGGTTCCATGTCTCGCCGTTATTGAGACTTAGTGAGAAAGCTGACTCATCGAGGTCTTCACCGCTAAGATAAGGATTTGGCCAATTGGCACCGGCTATAAGAGCTGTGCTGCTGGCTGTTCCAACATAGGCAACTGAGCCATCGGGTGACCAGGCAATTTGGATATTACCATAGCCTGAGCCGGTGCAGTTGTCGGTGCCAGCGGCCCCTGTGGGCGGCTTAATAGCTGGGTACCAGCAGGGGATAGGGCAGGTAGTGGGTGAGTCGGTGAACCAGGTCATTACTGTGGCCGAACATGGGTTGCCGAGGACCTCGCCAGCTAGAAGTTTGCCTGAAGCATAAGTGCCATAGTAGGCAATGCTGGAGATTCTCTTGGTTGTCGTAGCAGGCATTAACCAGTAGCCAGCGGTGTTATCAAAGCGATAGATGCCGGCATTGCCTGTAGCCCCAGCGTCATCGATGCTGATGTAGCAGCGGCGTAAGCTCATAGCCTGCCCGGAGAAATCACTCGGTAGCTGTAAATCAGCGGTAATAATCTGATTTGCTTTGGGTGAAGTGCCGGTAGCTCCAGTCGTAATTTCTGGTGGAGACCCACCGTAGACTGTAGCCCAATCAGTGGTGTTGACAGCTAGGTCATGGAGGCCAGCATTGAGGTAGGTTCCAGCGGCGTCAGAGTAGACAGTTGTTATAGTGGCATCACTATTGTAGCTAGGTGAGAACTTAAGTGCCATGATATCACCGGTAAAGTCTTGGGCTGTCCAGGTACTGTAGTCAGGCGCTTTTAGCATCCAGATGGTACCAGTACCATCTCCAGTTCGAGTACCGATGGCAATATCATGGCTGTTGTAACTCGTAGAAATGCCAATAGCGCTGATGTTATCAGCTGTGGGACAGTCAGTGTCCTGCCAATTAGCGCCGCCGTTAGTTGACACCCAGACATTCCGTGGCAAATTGCTGGCGCTATTGTTGGTAACCACAGCCACAAAGTTGACATTATCGGGGGCTATGGCTACATTCCACACACGAAAGTTGACTTGCTCAGCAGGGGTCATTGCCTGGTAAAGGTGGTTACTAATTTTATCACTCCATGATACGCCGCTATCGGTTGATTTATATAGAGCTTTACCGCCAGTAGTATTGTCTGAGTTGACGATATCTACGGCGTAGAAAGTCTTGCCATCCGAGCCGATGGCGATACAGTTGACCTCGGATGGGCTTACGATATCATTTTTGTCGAGGGTTGCTCCTGGTGTATTTATACGACTCCACTTTAGGGTGCCTGGGTCTGCCCGGACTGGCTCTGGGCTGATTACTGGCATCATACTGGCTATTATTACCATGGTAGCTAGAAGTCCAAAAACAGCAATGCGTTTAGTATTCATAATGCCTCCTGAGTAATTTTGATGTTCAACTTGAGATTAAATAAATCCCCTGCTCTTAAGAGCAGGGGATTTATAGCGTGTTATGGCTCATTTTCCTCACCCCCTTTCTCCGCGGAGGCTTAGTTAAGCTAGGGCAGGCGTTCTGACTTTTACAGCAGGCAGGACTGTGCCGGAATTCCACCGGCTTGCTCTCCAATTAAGCCCTCAGGTGACTGAGGGCACCCTAATATCTACGCATGATTATTTACATAAGAAACCGGTATCTCCTTCCTTGACTCCCTTTGAGCATCTTCTACTTGGGCTCCGTCTCAAGTGCACCGAATATCTCGGGATGGATGAGTTTTGCTACTTCTTCTAAGCCATCTACTATTCTGGGTCCGGGACGCTCAATCAGATTGGCATCACTTATTTTATAGATGTGATTGTTAACCATCGCTTCTACTGTTCTCAACCTTGTTTCCTTCTTTATAGAATTGTATATCAGATTTCCCGTTGCGCCCATACCGCTGACGATGATTACCTGAGGGTTCTCAGTAACAACTGCCTCCAGTGAGACAGCTCGAGATTTCTCAAAGTCATCGGTAAAAATGTTAGTTCCCCCAGCTTTCCAGATTAGGTCATCAATGAAAGTCTTTGAACCCATTGTCCATATAGGGGCATGCCAGCAGACATAGAGGACTCTGAGCCGCGCCTCCGGGTTTAGGTTTCCTGTTTTTGAAGTTATGGCTTCGATTCTCCGGGTTAAATCACTAACTAACTGAGTGGCTGCCTTGCTCTTTCCATTAATCTGCCCTACCAGGGTAATGTCGTGCAGCACAACATCTATAGATTCTGCCGATGTAACGATTGTTGTTAGCCCTAGTTTTTTCAAGGCTGGAAGTACAGTGTTTTCATGAATTGCCTCAGCGAGTATCAAATCTGGCTCCACAGAAATCAGTTTCTCTATGTCAGGTGTGGTATAGCCAGCTACTCTTGGTTTAGTCCTGGCGGCTTCAGGGTAGTCGCAGTAGTCGGTAGTGCCTACTATCTTGTCCTCGAGGCCCAGGGCAAAAAGAATCTCAGTGTTGCTTGGGGCAAGGGAGACAATCCGCTGTGGCAGTTTCTCGATTTTTACCGTTCTTCCCAGGTCATCTATGATAGTTAAAGGAAAGCCAGGTAATTCCTCTGTCTCCGGTTTAGCTTCCTGTGGTGGTTTTTCTTCAGTAGGTGGTGGGGATGGTGGTATGGTCTCCTCAGGTGGAGGTTGACTGATACAGGCAGCTGATGAAATCAAGCCTATTATTGCCAGTAAACTTAGAAAACCTAGAATATACTGTTTCATTGCGACCCCCCTTCGTATTTACAATTAATCCCCCTGCTCCTGAGAACAGGGGGATTAATAAACAATAAATCCCACCCCCTTGCTCCGCGGAGGTAGACATGCTATAGGGCTGGTGTTCTGACTGTTACAGCAGGCGGGACTGTACCGGAATTCCACCGGTTTGCTGCCCAATTAAGCCCTTAGTCACCCAAGAGCGCCCTAGCTATGTACTATTCAGTTTGGCGATATTATAGCAATAACCTAAAATAAGGTCAATAGCTCGGGGGGAGCGGTTCTCTTGCAGCAATGTTGACCATTCCTCTAAGTTTTTGCTACCTTGTAGGTAGTCTGAGCTTAGAGGATAGAAATGAAAAAATTAATCGGAATCATTGCTTCTGGAGCAAGTACAGTGGTTAGCATATGGACCTTATGGGGGACCTTTTGTAGTCAATCTCCACTGTTAATAAAAGCATTCCTTGCCATTTGGATTGTCGCCAGTTTCATTTTATTTGTCTGGCTTAGCTTCCCACTTTGGGTCAATATATATGAGGTAGCTAAAGTAGGGATTGCTCAATTAACAAATAGGAATAGCCATTTATTCTTAGCTATAGATAGGATAATCTTTTTGCCAATGAGTGGTGGGAAGAACCAGAATGAGATACAGGCTAATGGAAAGCTAATCAATTGCCGTTTATCTCGTATACGACTTGACTCAATGATTATGGAAATGCACATTCAGGGAATTGTAAATACGGGGAAAGCAGAAATTGAATTTGGTAGCAAAGATAATGGTATAACAATAGTGCACCCTTTATCTGCCATACCTTTAACTGGCAAAACGACATCTGTTCTTCCTGAAGGATGGTACGAAACAGTCTATAAAATGGCCCAAATTGGGCATCATCCCATTAGCGCCGAACTTACATTCAAAGGATACGATAATCGAAAAGAGATTGTAAATATTCCAAAGTTTAGTTATACGGCGCTGATAGAAACGAAAGGAAAATCGATTTTATAATAAGGGTGCCCTCCAAGCTCAGACAAAAGAACCCAATGGAAGAAGAATACTCTTAGCGACTTTTAACAGGAATCAGGAGGTCAATATTGCAAAGGCGAAACATCATAACAAAAATACGCTACACAACGGTAAAGTGTAAATTCTGTGGAGACTGGGAATCCGTAGTTCAGTATGGCAAAACAGTCAAAGGCACGCAACGATACTTGTGCCGAAAGTGCAAACGAACTTTTCTTAATAACCGTGCACCAGAGAGGAAACAATATCCAATAGAGGCTATCGCTTCTGTCTTAAACTTATTCTATGAGAGCGCATCATTAAACAAGGTACAAAGGCAGTTAAAGCTCACTTATGGAGTAAGCCCAGATGAATCAACTATTTATCGCTGGATAGTCCATTATTCTCGAAAGGCAGTCAAGGCATTAGGCGATGTGCCAATAAAAGCAGGTTCAACATGGGTAGCTGATGAAACTGTCCTGAAGCTGAAAGAGAAGGAAGATTCTAAAGTCTGGTTCTGGGATATTATTGATGACAAAACGAGGTTTCTATTGGCTTCACATCTATCAGAGAGTAGAGGTACAAAAGATGCTAAGATTTTAATGGAGCGAGCAGCAAGACGGGCAGGTAGGATACCAAAAACCGTCATTACAGACAAATTAGCGGCTTATCTTGATGGTGTAGAGCTAGCTTTCGGAGCTGACACAAAGCACATACCAGCTAAGAAATTAACCTCTACTAATGGTACACAAATTATTGAGCGATTTCATGGTACTCTAAAAGATAGAACCAAGGTATTACGTTCATTCATGCGTAAGGGAACAGTCAGGATATTCACTGATGGCTGGCTTGTTCACTACAATTTCTTTAGACCCCATCCTGCTGTCGGTGGTAAGACTCCCGCTGAGGCCGCTGGTGCTGATGCACCATATAAAAGCTGGAAAGATGTGGTAAAATCAAAGTAAAAAATGAGAGGAGAAAATTATGAATCCTTTTTATCATGGTGACTGTCTTTTTGTAATGAAACATGATATTGCGCCTGAATCTGTTGACCTTATCTACCTTGACCCACCCTTCTTTACAGGCAAGATACAAAAAGGCTCAAAGAAGTGGCAACCAGGAGCTATGGAGGTTTCCTTTGAAGACTCTAAGAAATTTTGGGCAGAAAAGGGGCTTGGCAGCAAAGGCGTTCCTGAATGGATAAAGCATATTGCCCGCAAAGGTAAGGAACGTGCTGCCTTTGCATCCTATCTATACTATTTAATGAAAAGGCTTGATGCTTGCTATAAGGTATTAAAGCCTACAGGTAGCATATACCTACACTGTGACTATAGGGCTAGCCATTATCTCAAGATGGTCTTGGATGATATATTCAATGAAGAAAACTTTATCAATGAAATCATTTGGTGGTATAAAACGGGAGGGGCATCAGTACGGCATTTTAGTAGAAAACATGACACCCTATTTTATTACAGCAAAGGTAAGGATTATACTTACAATAACATAAAGGAAAAATCTATAGTCAATAAGTCTAAAGGGTATAATCCAATCACTGAACAATTTATAGATGCAGATGGTAATACTTGTGTTTGGATTAACCCCCGTGATATTTGGGATATTCAACATATAAACATGCACGATTTCACTGAACGAACTGGTTATCCAACCCAAAAACCAGATGCGTTACTTGAACGTGTTATCAAATCATCTAGTAATGAAAGAGATTTGGTATTAGACCCATTCTGTGGCTGTGGCACAACAGTAATTGCGGCATCCAAGTTAAATAGGCAGTTTATTGGTATTGATATTGATACATCGGAGAGAAAAAGCGGTGAATTGCCTACCGCCTTTGTTGTAATTAAGAATCGTGGCCATGAATTATTTGGGCAATCACAATATATTTCTAGAGACTTAGGTGAAGTGCTTGAGACAAATCCCAAACAATTCGAGGATTGGGTTAATGAATTCCATAAAGCCAATAAACCTTCTCCTGATAGAGGAGTTGATGGTATTACACAAAATGGAGTTCCTATTCAAACTAAAACATTCCGAATTGGTTATGAAGTTATAGATAAACTTCTTAGTAGCAGCAAGTATCATCCTTTAGTTCCTAAACCTATTAAGGAAATTATTGTGGTCTCCCAAACTGGGTTTGATGACAGTGCAAGACAAAGACAGGACGAAATAGAAGCTGATGAAGGAATCAAAGTCAGACTGGAAACTCCAGAGACAATGCTAGAGATAGAGGACTAATCAACACAAATGCAAAAGAACCGGGGGAGATCTAAGTATAGATATGAAGTTGCGAAGATGCCTAGAGGGTGAGGAGTTGAACAAGATGACGTTATGTGTGACTGGCATCGCTGGAAGTGGCAAGCTTGGGTAAAGCCGTCCCACAATGGCTACAAAAATTACCCTTATCTTCAAACCCGCAGTTGGGATATTTTGTTTTCATGGATCCTCTATATGTTTGTTATCCTGCTCCTGTTAAAATTTAACCCAATTGAATATCAAATAGGGTAGAGATTAGCCTTCTGCTCATTGGGATATCAATATAGGCCAAGGGGCAAAACTCTGTGTTATAAGAGCCTGAGTTCCCAAAGCCACATAGACAACAATTTACTAACATTAAGGCATTCAGCCTGCGAAGGCGAGGGTCGTTGGTCTTGCGTACTCTGTCATTATACTCGTGGGCTGCTGATGAGAGATTTAATGAAGTTGAATCACTGCTACTTTCGATGATGAGTATATTAGGAGCATTCACTACATATTGGTCTGCCTTACTAATTGCCACATTGGCAATTTGTTCATACACCGCGGAGCCTTCGGTTGCGGTTGTATCACCGATTTCCACAAGAAGCTCTCTTGTTTCTGACATAGCTTTCTCATCTCTTCGGTCTTGTTCTTTTTTTCTGAAATGTTTCACCTCTGCATATACCACTTCATTGTCTAATTCTATTTTGAGGTCGGGGCTATCTCGCAATGTAACCTTGAACCCATTGGTTAAAAACAGTAAGGCCGCCCGACCTTCAAAAGACAGATCATTGTGAATCGCAGTATTCTTTGCGTTGTTTTTCAGATTTACTTCATATTGCTCAATACCAATAGCACCCTTGCCTCTTAATTGCGTAACAAGCTGATCTATGTACTGTAGCATGCTTAAGGTCCCCCTTTTACATCTCTCACTCCCACTGGCCACCCAGGAATCAGGTTGTCTATCTCAGCCATTAGTCGAATAGTCTCTTTCAGCGCTACTATCGAGTAATGGGTTAATTGAAAGAAACGATGGTTTATGGAATATTCACACCTACCTGTCTGAGTTTTTCCATGAGCGTGGTTTGGTCTATAGGTTCAGTGTACAACCATGGAATGAGGATAACTCCCTTAGCCTTGCATTTTTGAGCCTTCAATCTATCACGATTAACTGTGTTCTCAAAGGATTCTTGCCCGCCGAAAAAGTCAATCGGTTCGAAGTGTTGTTTTCCCTGATATTCGAATGCCAACTTTCTTGATGGAACAAAAACATCAAGGTGTTGAGGCTTGAGCCACTCAGGAGCTGCATGGTGCTGGACTTCAGGGAAAACAGTTTTAATCAAATCATAGAGTTCCATTTCTGAAACCCAACCCTCACCAATTCTCGGAATGCTGTGCTTATCGCGCAATAGGTTTTCTGCCTCTCTAAGTATTTCTTCGATAAGCTCTATAAAAGGATTACCAATATCTTTTGCACGGTCGGCATCTTTTCTTAACAAATCTATCTCGTAGAACTCTTGCTCACTTATTCTGTGACTACGACCTGTATATCGTATGCCATCAGTTCCATAATCAGATTTCTCAATTTCGCTTATGGATGTCACAGCGATGAAGTCTGGCTCTCTTTTTCCTCTTTTCCAAGATTTATGTCGATACGCGTCGATGCCGTTAAGATGCAGCCCCCCATTTAAAATCTCAGTTTGATAGCAAGAAGGCGAGTAGGTCGCCCATAATCCCATATATTTAGTATCTGGGGGATATTCGATAATACGGCAATGTTGAACCTGGTCTGGATACCTGTCAAATAATCTTCCCCAAGGGCAAGCGTCAAATTGAACGCTGAAGCTATCTAAGTTTACCGGCGTCGAATCTCTTTTAAACTCTCCATCCCATAAATAGACCCCCTTGTGCCAATCTTGCTTACGCTGTTCAATCATCGTCTCCATGGTTGGCGCATATTCGAGCAATATATCAAGCAACGATTTTCGCCCCATTCCCTGTAACTGCCCGAGGATTTCATCTATGCAAGAGACATATTCAACAAGATTTGATGCAATGAACTCATTGCGTGATGACTCACTTCTAAAGTAAAGTAGGTCCCTGCCAGTAAGAGGGATTGAAGCGAGGCGTTTTAGATAAATCAATTCGCCTGTGAGCTCACCATAGAATCTATCTCCCGGAATAGCATAGTATTTTTGAAGAGCCTCTACGTATTTACCTCCCGAAATGAGGTCTCGGACTTCCTGATAGTGGGCAATATATTCTTTAGGTTTTTTCGTGGCCTTTACCAACTCCCCCGAAGCATCTTGGAAATCAATGTAACCTTCATGTATAATTCTTTGCTCGACTGCAGCAATATCTTTCCTAGCAGGTTCCCAATAGTTATCTTCAAAAACCCTAGCTAAATCCTGAAGACTTTTACCCGTTTCCGTTTTTAACCTTTCTGCTGCAAGGCGAATTCGTCCCTTATGTTTTTGGGAATGATAGGCGTAGTCATATTGCCCGTCTTTTCGACAGTATGTGATGAGGGAGAGGATATCAGCTCCGTAAATCTTTGGCCGCGATATATTCATAAAGCATGGGCTGAAGGCTGACTTTCCAACAAGGAGTTTGTAGAGTGCGGCCATCAAATCAATTTGAGAATCAGTGAAACTGACAATATGCCATATGTCTTCTCCTTCACCCCGGGTCTCATGCTGGTAGGCAAGCTTGGAAAGTTCAACAGCCGGAGGATACCGTTTACTTCTAGAAAAACCGAAGTGAATTCTGTATAACTCAGTCATTATGATTCGGCTCTCATTCGTGGTGACATCTAACAACTAAGCTCAGTGACCCTATCAGGATTTTCAAAGCTGAGCGGTAAGCATGCTTGGTAGCATCACACAGCGCCAGCTTTTTCTCAATGGCGTGTATATATCCAGAAAATGACTCTATGTTACTCTGTATTTTCCTCATCAGCAAAAAACTCATCCTTGTGCGCATTATACTACACGGGCAAGCATCGTTCTACAGAGTAAGAGAATTAAGCAGAAACAGAAAATGACTGAACAAAGTAGCGTTTTGTTCATAAAATAGCCTTGTCTATTATCCTTTTACCTTCACCGGAATGCCAGCTACCATGAGGTAGACTTCACTGGCGTGTCGGGCAATGAGCTGGTTGGCTTTGCCCAGCATATCGCGGTAGATACGGCCGAGCCTGGTTTCGGGTACCAGACCCATGCTGACTTCGTTGGAGACAATGATGAAGCTGGAATCGAGCTTGTCCATACAGGCGGTAAGCTCATTTATCTCGGCAATCACCTGCTTTTCAGCCTTTGAGTAGTCAGACTCATCACCTAGAAGATTTGAGATGAGCAAGGTGAGGCAATCTATTAGCACCACCTCGGCATCGCCGATTCGTTGTTCTATTTGTCTGCCAATATCGGTAGGTGCCTCGAGAGTTCGCCAGCTTTTAGGGCGGTCTTTTTTGTGGTGGCTGATTCGAGCCTGCATTTCCTCATCCCGTGCCTCGCCGGTGGCTACGAAGAGGACTTTATTGCTGAGCTTTCCGGCTAGCTCTTGAGCATAGCGGCTTTTGCCGCTGCGAGCACCACCGAGTATGAAGATACACTGCTTAGCCAAGGCTGTACTCCAAAATATTTAAGAACCACCGGTCGTCTCTGGCTACCGGGACTGTCTTGCCTATCTTTATGGGTTTGTTGAATGATGGGCCATCATAAACAAAGGTATGGAATTCTCCAGCTTCGCCGCAGAGGTCGATATCCAGCCTTTCAGCAAGCTTGCGAAGCTCAGCAGCTAATCTGGTATCTATTTGTCTGCCCAGCCACTCTTTAGTAAAAAATTTGGCTTTGGCGCTGACTATAATAGCTTTAAAGCCAGCCTCGATAAAATCAGCTAGAAGCTGGGTGGTGTCCATCTGCCACAGGGGTAGTATTGCCTTTATGCCTACCTCACCGCAAACCCTGTCTATCCAGTCTTTGTGTTCTTGAAGATAGATATCGCCAGTAATCAATCCGGTAACACCCTTTGGCTTTAGTTCCTCTAAGACGGCTTTGAATCCTGCCTCATAAGTTTCCCAGGTGACCTTTTGCTGGATTATAGGTAGTGCCATAGCCTGTGCCTGTAAGGCTATGAGTTCAGGGTCTAAACCGTGGGACATTGCTCTTGTTGAGTCCTCATTTACGAAGTTCACCAAATAACCGGCCTTCACGCCCCGGGAAATCGCTTTCCAGTGGGCGAAGCAACTGTCCTTGCCACCACTCCACGAAGCAGCGCATTCGGCCATTATAATCTCCCAATCAAGATGATAAGTAGAAGGACTAAAACCTCGGCTAGCTCATTGATAGCACCGTAATTATCGCCAGTAAGCCCGCCCAGGCGCGACCGGAAGCAGCTGGCGATGCCGAAGGCAACAAGCCACAGGGCTGCCATCAGCACCAAACCCCACCACTTCAGCAACGCTACGGCGACAGCTAAGGCTATGATTGTAGCTATGGTCAATCGCTGCCAGTTGGCTCCTTGTTTGAAGGCCAGCCCCATGCCGGAGCTCCTGGCATAAGGAAAAGTGAAGATGATGCTGACCATCGCCCAGCGGCTCAGTGTGGGCATGAGCAGTA
>Ga0268282_1000958_pt1 | contig 13359 bp, 9 predicted proteins | sample saktaG_12_FD_190133 | JGI IMG/M metagenome (GOLD analysis project Ga0268282, IMG submission 190133) | Saline water microbial communities from Sakinaw Lake, British Columbia, Canada - sak_2011_5_24_120m | ecosystem: Environmental > Aquatic > Non-marine Saline and Alkaline > Saline ...
GCATGTTCCGGAGCGGAGAAGTACACTCGATATTGATTTCTTGGCACGATTTAATAATCAGATAACGAACATTGAGAAAATGATAAAGGATGTCTGTAGGACGGAAGTTATTCCTGACGGTCTTGTCTTGATCCTGAAACAGTGAAAGGACAGAGGATAAAGGAAAATGCGGATTATGAAGGTATACGGGTAAAGTTCTTGGGATTTCTCGACCGTTCACGCATTCACATGCAGATCGATATCGGATTTGGCGATACTACTTATCCAAAACCGAAACTTATTGAATATCCTGTTATTTTAGATTTTTCCAAACCTCATCTTAAAGGTTACCCGGCAGAAAGTGTGGTCAGTGAGAAATTTGAGGCCATGATTAAACTTGGCCTTCTTAATAGTCGAATGAAAGATTTTTATGATATTTGGCTTATGATGCACCAATTTGATTTTGAGGGTTCAAAACTTACTGAAGCGTTAAGAAGAACTTTCGCATATCGCAAAACAGAGGTTCCGGAGGGTAAAAAGTTGTTTGCTAAAGAAATTTATAACGAAAAATCTGATCGGCAGACACTTTGGAAAGCATTCTTGAACAAAGGAGATATAAAACACGTGCCTGAGAAATTGTCGTCAGTAGCTAAAGAGATAGAAAGATTTCTTTATGAACCGCTTAATGCAATTAATGAATCAGAGAAGTTTGATGCCAGATGGAAAGCTTCCGGCCCCTGGGGATGTAAGAATTAAAATAGGGACAACCCGGTTAAGAAACTCCTCAAACCCCATCATGTCCTACAGTTTGTCACGGTAGGACAGCCAGTCACCCGACTGCCCCCGCACAGATCCCAGCGTGCGGAATTACCGCACTGGGCTCTTGGAAATGGTAAACTAAAATGCACCTTTTAAGAATAGTAGAAAATAGGTGTCTGCCCTATTATTCTCCTTAATTTAAAAGTAAAATATTAATTGTCTAAGAAGATGGGATGTGTCGCGATTTATTATTTATTACTATTATATCCCAACATTTTGACCTTTAGATGTCAAGCGGTATCTTTGCTTAGGACTACTGGGCTTTTTTGGAATAGTATATTCAATAAGCCCAGCCTTCATTAGATTTCTCACCTGCTTATTTAACTCACCTGAAACAACTTTATGACCTATTTTTTCTGCAATAGCAGATTTACTAAAATCTCCATCTTTTAAAATACTCAAGAATTTTATTTTGCAAAGATAGCTCTGGCCGTAGCTCTGGTTCTTTATCTTTGATAAATGCTGGGTGGAGCAGTAACTCTACTATAAAATAACTACGGTCTTCATCCGTATGAAAAATCGGTTTCGGAGGTCTTGCAATATCATTTTTCATCTTCCTGCTTCAATTTTTTTAATCGCTCTATTCACTGTAATATAATGTATACCAATATATCCTGCTATATCTTTTGTTATATTGCAAAACCCTTTAAACCTTCTAATAAATCTCGCCGGCTGGCTAATTGCTGCCCTGCAAGCTAATTATCTTAATCCGGAATCATCTAAAGAAGAAAATGATGAGGGGAAAAAAATAATAAAAACAGAAGAAATGCAACCAGAAAGCAAAATAATGAGACCAGAAAAAATAAATCTCAAAAAGAAACCAGACGAAGAAATAAAAAAATTATCCCGAGAAGAAGAATTAGAATGGATTAGAAAGATAAGAAATACTGTTTTAAAGTAAATAACCATACCCCTGTGTAATTCTCTACCGTAAATAATTCTATTTTTATATTGCATAATAATAGTTTTATGTTATAATATTGTTATCATATGATAACAATATTATTTAGGGGGAATCGGCATTCAATTACAAAGAGAAATAGTAAGAAATGTTTTAATCAAAATAAAAAGTTTAGTAGCAAAAGGAAATTATATATTTCTCGGGAATCGAAAGAAAAATTTCGAAACACTATTAGATTTAGGTTATAAGCCTGAACATATAAAGCAAGATATTTTAAGCCTAACCCCAAAAGAGTATTCAGAAGGTCCCCTATTAGACAAAGATCAAATTAATTATAAAGACGAATCTTTTTGGATATTTGGAAAAAATATACAAAATAAATTAATATACATCAAATTAAAAATAAGAAAAATTAATGAGTATGAAGAAGCTGTCTGTATGTCTTTTCATATTGCAGAATATCAAATGAAATTCCCTTTAAAATAAAAATTTTATTTAAAATAACTTTACTCAGGAGGAAGTAACTACCATGGTAACTAATAATAATTCCCACAATTCAAAAATAATAAAACGTAAAGCCACCTACCGCATAAAAGGTGAACCTATAGAAATATTAGAAGAGGTCCGAATCAATCTTAAAAATAATGAAGAAATTTTTGATGATAAATTAGAAGATAAAAACTTAGAAAATATTTATAATCAATATAGAAAAAAACACTCTTTATTAACGCCTAATAGAATCAAAGAAACGAGAGAAAAATATGGGGTAAGCCAAAGAGCTTTCTCTCGAATATTAGGTTGGGGAGAGGTAACTATCCATAGATATGAAACCGGAGCTTTACAAGACCGGTCCCATAATGATGCACTAGTTCTATTAGAAAATCCTGATAATATGAAAATATTATTGGAAAATAATAAAAACAAAATAAATAGAAAAGATTATATAAATATAAAGGAAAATCTACAAAATTTAATGAGAGATGATATTGATAAAACATTAGAAAAAAATATCACAAAAAAATATTTTAATGAAGTTTTGGACGAATATTGTGGCTATTCTCAATTTAATTATGAAAAATTTGTTAACATGATTTTATTTTTTGCTGTAAATATAAAAAGATTATTTAAAACAAAATTAATGAAATTACTTTTCTATTCAGACTTCGTTAATTTTCGTAACAATACTTTGTCTATTACCGGATTAAAATACATTAAAAATCACTATGGTCCTACCCCTATAAAGTACGAACTCTTGCTTGGAGAATTATTTGAAAAATATATAACCTATCAAGTTGAATATGTTAAAACTTCCAAAGATAATGTTGAAGAATACGAATTTATAAAACCTCTTGAAAAACCGACCATGGGTATTTTTTCTCAAGAAGAAATAAATAGTATAGAAGAAGTATTAAATGCTTTTAAATATCTTGCTTCAGAAGAAATGACTCAACGTTCCCATAAAGAAGAAGCCTGGACAAAACCAAAAGATAAAGAAATTATTAGCTATGAATACGCAAGAAATTTAACTTGCATTTAGCGATAATAATTACTAATTTAAATCACAAAAAAAGCTATTGGAAATGGTAAACTAAAATGCACCTAACTTGGAAAATAAAAATGCACCCTTTAAAAATAGTAGAAAATGGGTGTCTGCCCTATTATTCTCCTTAATTTAAAAGTAAACTATTAATTGTCTAAGAAAATGAGATGTGTCGTAATTTATTATTTATTACTATTAAATCCCAACATTTTGACCTTTAGATGTCAAGCGGTATTTTTGCTTAGGACTGTTTGGCTTTTTTGGAATAGTATATTCAATAAGCCCAGCCTTCATTAAATTTCTCACCTGCTTATTTAACTCACCTGAAACAACTTTATGACCTATTCGTTCAGCAATAGCAGATTTGCTAAAATCTCCATATTTTAAAATACGCAGTATTTTATTTTGCAAAGATGACTCTGGCCGTAGCTCTGGCCGTAACTCTGGCCGTAACTCTGGCTCTTTACCTTTGATAAATGCTGGGTGGAGCAGTAACTCTACTATAAAATAACTACGGTCTTCATCCGTATGAAAAATCGGTTTCGGAGAATCGTTCTTTTTGATTGCCTGTAAAATCTTTGGTATTCCTGTCCCTCGCCCTTCTGTCATATCAAGTTCCTTTAAAAATTCTCCTATCCTTCGGTTACGGTATCTCCTTGATATAAACCGGCATTCTTGCATATCTTTATCAGTAATTGATCTGTCCGGTCCCGGGAAACTGCCAATCGTAATTCTATCCGGTAATATCCTTACTTCAATAGGCTCACGTATCTCATATGAACGATGATAAACAGCATTGGTCAAAATCTCTTCTATTGCTACATACGGATAATTATATCTGCGTTCCGCTTCTGCCCTATCAGGAAATTTCTGAACTTTTTCTTCAATAAATTGAGATTTAATATAATTAAGTGCATCAATAAGCATCCGGTCAAGCGGCCCTTTAAAAGATTTCTCAGAAAAGGAATCAGCCCCGGGTCCATCAGGGAAATGCACCACATTGTATGCAAGACATCCTCCGGATTCCAGCCTTCTTTAAATTCTAATCGCTCCCACTCTACGGTACGCGCATTTATTAAATCATTTATGTTAATAGGTAACTTATTCATATACCCTATCCGTCCCTCTGTGCTTTTGCACTTTTATTTCTTACTTTTTCTTCCCCATCACTTTTTTAACTTCTGTAAGCAAGCCAGCGAATTATTGACTCTGTACACCTTCTCTATTTATCTAATCTATAAGTAAAATAATAATTATCCAAAAAATGTGTGATGTGTCCTAGTTTATTATTAAAGATACAGAACTTTCTTGGCGCTCTTCGTTTTACATTATTTATTGTTAGAAAAACCGTTGTCCTCCTGACATTCATGCTTATAAAACATCATCGATAATAATATTTTATACTCTTATTTGTTTAAAAATTTTAACATTTCGTTAAAAACATTTAAAAGTCTCAATCTTTTATTTTCTTTTTCAAAGTCTTCCTTATATTCAGGCTCAAGTTCCTTTAACGATTTAATATATTTTTCTAAATTTTCTTTTGAAAATTGTTCTCTAAATAATAACCAAGCTAATTCAAAAGTCTTCTTCATTTCCGCTTCATCTGCTAATTGCATCGCTTCATCCATTTTTCTTATAGCTTCTCCATTGCTATTTGAAAGATCTCTAATCCTAACTCTCCAAATAGGGCCGAAATCCCAGGAGTGTTCTATCTCTATAAGAGATTTCATTTTCATTCTATTGTCTTTATAACGAGAATAAACAAAAAGTAAGAGTATAGTAATCCATAAAGAAGGTTCGACTTCTGGAAAAAGATTTGACGATATATCACCTAAATCCGGAGCAAGTTCTTTTTTATCGCTTAAAACTATATCTCGAGCCCATTGTAAAAATTTACTACATAATTTTCTTGCAATAATATTTTTTTCATAATTACTCTTCTTTATTTTCCATCCTTCAGGAAAATAATCTTCCCAAATATCATACTTTTCTGGAGATTTTGCTACATTTTCAAAAAATACTCGACAAAAAATATTAAATAAAGAATCAATATAATAGCGTTTCTTATTATTCTCAACTAACTTTTCCTTATAATGTTCAGTATGTTTTTCAAAATGTTCAAAGAAAGAATAAGCCATTCTTTCTTTGAAAGAACGTTCCTCTATTTTGTTAAAAATATCATTCAATATTCTTAATATTTCATTATAATTGCTCCGTTTATCTAATTTACTTTCCTTGCCTAAAAGTTTATATTTTTTTGCCAAATCTTTAAATGCCAAGCTAAAATTTTGGGAAAAACATCTTCTGGTATTACTAAAAAAGCAATTGACCGATTATTTATAGAATTATAAAAATCATTTAAAAGTTTTGATATAGTTTTAAGGTTCTTTTTTGGTGATTTTAGTAATTGGTCAATTGTGGGAGAAAATATTTTAAAAAAATCGTTTTCATTTTGAATATTTATATTCGGAGTTTGCCATACTGAATGCCAAGATTCTTCCATATCTTGTATATTTTTTAATGCTTTTAAATAGTTAAATCTAAGATTCATTTTGTGACCCTTCATCCATTTGTAACAATCACCTAAAATTCTTAATATAATATAAATTCCGAATAACCATAAAAGCAAACTAATAGAATTAATAAATACATTATTTGTAATATACCAAAGAAAAGGAATTATAAGAATTATCCCCAAATATGTTACAAGTTTTTTTCCATTAATAACCCTATCTAAAATTACATTTGTATCTAAGGTTTCAAAGTTCTTATCCCTAAAAATCGCTATTGCTATAGGAATAAGAATTGCTACAAAAGCTAACCCTATATTTTGAGCAAGTATTGAAAATGTATTCAATTCCTCAAAAAATCCTAAAAAAATATCCAAATTTTCCATATTTTCTCCTTAGAAATCTTTCCATTAAGTAAAACTAGTTATAGACCCATTTTATTCATATATTTTTTTCGTAAATTGTATTAGTAAATATAGTAAATGGCAAAAATATATTATTTCTACAAATAAGCCAATATAACGATTTTTATTTATTTTTTTATATTTATTTCACTTTCCACTATTTTTATTTCCCTCTCATCTAGGTTATAGAGTTTATAAATAATTTGGTCAATTTGCTTTTGAATTTCTAAAATTTCTGATCTTATATTTTGCACTTTATTTAAAATATTAGCTTTCTTCATATTGAAACTTATTATACTGTCTGGAAGGAGAATATTTTCTTTTATTTCATCCCATGGTTTATTTTTCCAACTTGGTAAAATATCATAAAGTAACTTTAACAATTCATAAGGACCTTCTATAAAAAACGATGTCTTATTCTTATCTTTTATCTTAATCTGAGCGTCACCAGTAAGAATTAGTTCTGGCTTCTCTATCTTACTGAAATAAAATTCATTTTCATTAAAGTTCATTATTTTTTTTATCTTTACTTCCGGATGAGTACGAATGTTATAAATATTTTCAGGAGATATATTTTTTATAATCACTTCATTATTAATATTTGGTAATTGATTATTGACTGATAACCTAGTAATTCTAAGACCAGAAAAATATTTGGAATATTCAGCCAATTCAGCCATCTTTTTCTTTATAGATTTTACTTTATTTACTATTTCATTATACCTCTTTACTTCTTCAGCTTTATTAAAGTCAACACAATGGATAGGAATCTGTTCCTGAAGTTTTTGGCGCATATAACCTATTTGCTTTGCTTTACTTTTCATCCAATATCTAATTAGATTTGAATTAAGTATTCCTAAAAAATAAAATAATGACTCCTCAATATTTGGCTTCTTAATAAAAAAGGTTATATCCCTTTTTTCAAAAAAATTTCCAGACTGATATGCAAATGATTGCCAATTAATTCCCCAATTAGAAACAACAATTTTTTCAGAAGATAATATTTTTTTATCACGAGGCCTATTAAGACGATACCATGGATATGATTCCTTGTAATCTTTTTCTTCATAGCGTATTAATCTTGCTTCTAATATTTCTCTAAATTTCTCTAAATGAGATTTAATTTCGGGATATTTATTTAAATTAATCTTTCTATTAATATATATAAGATATTCTCTTTCATTTATAGGAATATCCACAAAGTATGGAGATATATGAGAATTTCTATAAGAAGAAACTAAAAGTTCATATTTTTCAGGATTTGATACAATTTTATTAGCTTCATCTTCCCTTAAAATAAAAATACCATCTCCTATTTTTATATTTCTTTTATTTATAATATCTGTAGACAAAATTTTAATATTCTCTTTTGTAACCCTATCAATTCCAGGGACCACACCTTGATTAATATATAATACCTTATATAATTGGACTGAGTTTTGTTTTATTTTTGATATTATTTTCCTAAAAGAATTATCAATTAAAATATCATTCCATGCGTCTCCGTCTTTTGGAAGTTCTCCTTGTTTTACACCACTCCAAAAAACTTTTATGTACTTATCATTATATTGTGGCCTATTTATATATTTCTGAATATGTTTCTTTAGAAAATCTAGATTTTCTCTAATGTTATTTCCTGGTAAATCTTGATTTTTACATTTCACTTGTACTACTTTAATATGATTATTTTTTCTTTCTTCTTCATGTTCTTTCCCAGAACATTTAGTTAATACAAAAACCATATTGTGTTGACCTTTAGCGTGTTCAAATATTTTCACTTCTTCAAAGAATATCATTTCTTTTATCTTGGCATTCTCTAGAATATATTTTCTCAATTTTGAAGCACCATCAGCAGTAATCCAGTAAGAGGTTGTAATAAATCCTAATTTTCCGTATTTTCTTAACTTTGAAAGTCCCAGAATAATAAACCAATAAAAATAATCCATCTTCCCTTGATAATATTTTTTCCAATAAGAATAAGATCTGAGAGTATGTTGAAAAAGTTCTTTGTGTCCCTTTTCACCTATATACGGAGGATTCGCGCATATATAAGCAAATTTACCTATAAGTTTATCTTTAATTTTTTCATATATTTTCTTTTCCGCTATAGTGAAATGAAGAATCTCACGACGAGGTTCTTCTTTTTCTTTCTTAATTTCTATTGGTAGAAGCGATGTATCGGGATTATGTAACTCCATTGAATCTCCGCAAATGATGCCAAGCGGCGTTGGTTGTTCACGAGGTTTTTTCCCTGTTAATTCTATATACCTTCTAATTACAGGAGTAAGTTGGATAAGTAAATTTACTTGAGTAAGATAGTAAGGAAAGACTGAAATTTCACTACCAAATATACCCCAAAGAATAGCATTAAACATATCCATAAGATCTTGGGGATCATTCCAATCAAAATGAGGATAATCTCTTATCCTTCTTGCAGCTTCTACTAAGAAGCCTCCTGAACCGGTAGCGGGGTCAAAAATTCGCTTAGGTATTCTTTTTCCTTCAATATGCCAAAAAAATGCTTTGGGATTGTTAAACCCAACTCTATCCCAAATAAAATTTACAATCTCACGAGGTGTATAATACTGTCCTTTATTCTTTTTATCAACTTTTTCAATATAATCTTCATAGATTGTTCCCAATATATCTTGATCTAGTTTACCAAGATAAAAATTAGAAAGTTCATAAAGTGAATCAATTAAAGCATCATCTGAAGGCTTATACCAAGAGTAGTTATTATTCGTATTAAAAAGCCAAGGGTATCTTTCTTCTGACAATTCAAATGCATAATTTAAAACTCTTCTGATTTCACGGTTAAAGTTTTCATACCATTTTGCAAAACCGCTGTCATAAAGAGACTGCTCAATAAAGCCTATGTCTTCCCATACCCTGGCAAGTAAAATACGAGTCATCACAAAGTAAGCAACACGCCGGAAGAATGCATTTCGTGCTTTTCCATAAAGTGTCGTATCATCTGCTTGCATAATTTCATCGAAGCTTTCAGTAGTCAATTTTTCTCTTTCTCTTCCTGAGAATTGGGTGGAAATTTCTTCTATCTCATCAACTATATTCTCTCCCGATACTCTTCCAACCTCAAACATATTCATTAATTCAGATTTTTTCTCTTTTATATCATCATGTAGAGTATTTACAACGTACCTTAGTTGGTCAGTAAGGGATTTAACATTGATATCTTCTTCTCCGTTCCATGATTTTGCTTTAGCTATTCTCTCTATCTTTTTCTCTCTGGTGAGCTCTACGTAAGAAAACTTTTCTACAAATTTCAAAAATCGTTTGGTATTTTCTTTTTCTAAACATCTTTCTGAGCTTTCCTTATAGTCTCGATAAAGCTCCTCAAAGTTGAAGTTATATTCTTCAATTTCTTTTTCCATTTCCGAAGTGTAAACATCAAGATCACGTATATTAGTGAGAATACCATACTTTAATCCCTGAGACTGAATATATCTTTTAATCTGAGGATGATGTTGAAATAATTTATAAGTATCCGTTCCCTTTGCATCAAATACAAATGGATGGGTATGGGTATCAACCGGTATATAATCTGGCTTACCACCTACTTTTAATTCCTGTGTATTTATGTTTTTTCCCAACTCAAACCCCAGTATTGATTCCAAAAATTTACGGAATAAGATAGGAGATATTAGTTTGTCCTCGTCTGCTCTGGACCCTTTCATATATTCAAGATAGGTTTTATCTTTTCTATTTGAATAGTTTTCGTATGAAACAGAATCCAAAATCTGGATAGTTTTTTTTATAATTTCAAGATATTTTTTCATTTATTACTTCCTTCTTTTTTATTTTTTAATTATATTTTATGCCTTATTTTCCTATCATATTATATGAAAATAATCAAGATTTTTTACAAGATTATAATACGCATAAATCATGAGCCTAATCGTGAATATAATCATGAGAGTTCATAATAATACATAATGTAGAGTTCTTCCTTTTCTTTTACGTTTCAATAATTGCAATTTAATAAGTTAGCTAATTTCATCTAAGGCTTATTATTACTCTTTTGTTTATCTGCAGATGTTAATAGTTTCATTAATTTAGTTGCAACAAAAAGCTTATCCCTTTTCCTTCCAGGTAGTTCACAAAGAATACCAATTTTGACCAGTCTTAGTACACCTGTCTTTACAGAATTAAAAGGTATATTCCATTTTTTACTCAATCTCGAAATTGATAATACAGGATTTAGAAAAATTTCCTCTATCAATTTATGGGAAGATTCCGGAATTTTTTTAGTTTTTTCAAGCATGCTTTTATATTCGTTGTATAATTTAAGTATTTTCTTGGCGTCTGATATAGCATCATTAGATTGATCTATAACTCCTCGAAGAAAATATTTAATCCATTCTTGCCAATCACCTCTTTGGCTCACAGCAAGTAATCTAGAGTAATACTCCTCTCTAAACCTATCAAAAAATGCTGATAAATAAAGAAGTGGTTGACTTAAGTACCCTCTTTTACAGAAAAAGAAAGTTATTAGAAGCCTCCCAATTCGACCATTGCCATCAAGAAATGGATGAATTGTCTCAAACTGATAATGCATCAGAGCACATTGAATTAACGGAGGCTCATCAGGATTTGAATGAAGATATTTCTCCCAATCACTTAACGAGCGTAACATTTCTTCTACTGGTGGAGGTGTGTAAGTGGACTCACTAAGTGAGCATCCTGGCGGACCTATCCAATTTTGACTATGACGAATTTCCCCGGGAGTAGCATAATTACCCCTGACTCCCTCCATTAAAATTCTATGAATTTTCCGTATTAATTTAATAGAAATAGGTAAATTTTTTAAACAATTGAGTCCGTATTCCATGGCTTGAACGTAATTTTTTACTTCCTGCACATCAGAAATCTTAAGTTTTTCAATTTTTCCAGCTTCAAAGAGGAATAAATCATTAAGTGAAGCTTGGGTTCCTTCTATTCGTGAACTTGATATTGCCTCACGACGAATATAGGGAGCAATTAAAAGATAGGGATTAGGCAATAATCTTCCAATCCCTGATAGTTCACCCAATAATCTATCACCCTCAGAAAGCAGAGATATAAGGTCCTTATTATAATTAATTTGTGGCGGTAGAGGATTGGGTATATAAGCCCAATAACCAGTTAACGTCTTTATGCATTTACCTGATGATGATTGTTTAAAATTTTCTGGATTCAATACATCACACCTCCATTAAAATATCCTGCAATAACTAATTTATTATTGCAGGTTTTAGCTTTATCCTGCAATAAGCAAGTATCTTAGTGATAAAACCTGCAATAAGCTATAATTTTAGTTATATAAGATTACATAATATATATTCGACAAAAGTTTCGGAAATCCTTCTTTTTGGGGGAAGTTTTTTGGATTAAAGAGGAAAGTTGTAGGATGTAAGGTGCAAGGTGTGAGATTATTCTTCTCTTTATTATTTGCTGCCTCGTTCGGCAAGATAAATCAAATACATCAATACGGTGGCAATAATAGAAGTAAAAAATATAAATACCCATACTTGACGAATGTCAAACTCGGTAATTATTAATCCCAATATAGGTGGTCCGATAATTCGGCTGATACTTTCGCTGATGGTGACCAAAGAATTAAAACGTCCCCGGTGAGTTGCAGGGCTATGATTGGCAATGTAGACTCCGGCATTAGTACGAATCAAAATTTCTCCAATGGTCCAGATAAATGTAGAAACCAATATCCAATTAAACTGATAAATCCAATAAAGCATACCGAATCCAATTGCAAAAAAGATTCCTGAAAAAGTTACATTGAGAATGGGCCGATTTTGACGGCTCACAAGAGTAACGGGCATGGTCATAAAGACTACAATAAAACAGTTAAAACTCATTACCATACCAAAATATCGGGGTCCTATCTGTCCAAACAAGTCATTAATCTGTAATGGTAAACTGAAAAAAAACTGACTATGGGCAAGATAAAAAAGAATGGAAACCAGGGAAAAGTATATTACGATCGGTTTTTGTAATAAAATCTTTAACAAACTCTGTTTTTGAAGCGATTTATCATTATTATTCTTTAATCGTACTTCATGAGGCAAAGTCTCTGTAATATTAATATAAATAAAAAGACATACAAACAAAATTATCACTACATTTCCCAAAAACAAAAACTTAATATATCGCGTATATAAAAATCCGGCAATGAGAGAACCAATCCCAAAACCAAGATTTAATCCTAAATATATAAATGAAAATATTTCTTTACGATTTTTAGGAGTACTCATATCAACCATTATGGCATCATAAACAGGACGAGTAGCTCCATTAAAAAAAGCAGCAATAGTTAAAAGCTTGGGAATAATTAATGAATCTCCTAAAAATGCACAGGGAAATAAAAATACTGCTATAGCAAATTGAAAACTAATAAGTGTTCTTTTTCGACCAAAGATATCTGTAAATTTACCTCCAAATAAAGCACCAATTATTCGACTAATTTCTACACACATTAAATAAAGGCCAACTTTATCAGCGCTAAGGGAAAGATTTCTGGTTAGGAATAGAGTTAGGAACGGAAAAACGAAATAACCCATTGCATTAATCAAGCGGCAAACAAAAAGAATATAGATAGTCCGGGGAAATCCACTATAGATAGAAAAAATGCTCCCGACTTTTTGCAATAAATGTTTTTTCATAGTCTAACCTTGAATAATAATATGTATTTTCTGCATAGATATTAATAAATTTATATATTTAATTTTACAATAAACTATTATAGTTTACATGGGCTTTATAAATATTACAATAAAATAAATAATTAAATGGATAAAAGTGGGGGAAATTAGTGGGGAGCTGGTTTCGCATTCCCCGATCAGGTCGAGTACAGGTTTCATGGGAATGACATAGGGGAAAATAGAGATTGCCACGATTGCCTTTGGCAAGCTCGCAATCAGAGATAACAGACGGGTCGGATTCATCCGACCCCTACAATTCACCCTCACCCTCTCCCCTCAAGGGAGAGGGGAAGATAGTATAACACAATGGGGAGAGGGGAAAGAATAATGATTAATCCATATCTGAAAGGGAGGAGCTGCCTAATATATAATTATCCTGGAATAAACGGTTGGTTTTATCCAATTTTATAGATAATTTTTCCAAAAATACTAATAAGCATTTATTCCCAAGATTGGGGTCTTCCTTAATCAGAAGTTCAAGATTTTTCTG
>Ga0268282_1000960_pt1 | contig 13317 bp, 7 predicted proteins | sample saktaG_12_FD_190133 | JGI IMG/M metagenome (GOLD analysis project Ga0268282, IMG submission 190133) | Saline water microbial communities from Sakinaw Lake, British Columbia, Canada - sak_2011_5_24_120m | ecosystem: Environmental > Aquatic > Non-marine Saline and Alkaline > Saline ...
CTTAATACAGAGGCAAGTATATTATCTTCTCTAAAAGCATTCTCACTTTGTCCAAGTTGCTCTATATCATATTTGTATGAACTGCCAAAGTCCCTTCTTGGATTTTTTGATAACATATAAATATATCCTCCGCCATATTTAATTTTTTCATCTTTTATTCCATATGCAAGATGAGCATTTAATTCTACTTTTGTACTAAAAGCATTGCTTGTCCTTCCTCCTACACGAAATCTGTTGCCTTCAACTTTATTAAAACTATATGTAGTAAAGTATGGTCCTAATTCAACATTGCCCCATAGTTTATAACCTGTTGTAATTATTCTTATTATGTCAACGTATGTCTTAAAAGCAGGTATGGTCTTAACAGAGTCAACCATTTTATAAATAGATATTTCATTTTTTGATAAACTGTCATGCCTGTGCTTTAACCAAAATTCTTTGCTTCTGTCCAAAGAACCTGTTTCTACATTAACATTAACAGGCGTGGAATAAAATTTATCAGATTTCGGCTTATTAAAAACAAAATCTTTATAATAAGTTGTTTTTTTACCAAAAAATCCCATTATAGTTTTAGTGTTTTTGACAACATTGAAATCTATAACTAATTTATCTTTGCTAAGCATCCAGTATTTATTATTAATTCTTTTAAATTCCTGGGTGCAGACCATATTATTTATGAAATTTATATTTGCATCACTAATAGCACGTATTTTGAATTTTTTTATGGCAAAAGTTGTGTCATGAACCCAAAAATTACCTGTAAATGTAAGTTCCTGTTTTCTTTTTGGTTTGAACATTATATTATAGCACCATTGATTGTCAATAAAAGTGCTGTCAATTAAATAATATTTGTAAAACATTAATCCAAAGTTTGCAACAGGACTTACAAAGTTTTTTTCAAATAATTTTATATAATTATCATAGATATTAACATTTTGGTATAAATCGCCCAAAAATTGAGATATGCTTTCATTTTCAACACCTGATACTTTTGTTGCTTTGATTATTTCTTTTTTTGATTTTGGCGATTTTCTGTAATATATATCAGACAAAGATTCTGTTAAAAATGTTGGAAGATAAGATATACCGTTTACTGTTGAAGTATCCACATTATCAAAGATAAACTGAAAATGTTTAAAGACCCTTTTCTTCTTAAATTCTTCAGTGATATTATTCATATCAATTTCTATTTTATTATATGCCTCATATTGATATGCCTCTAATTTTTCGCAATCATTATTTTCTTTATTTTTAATAATTTTTTTAAGTAATATTTCAGCAGGATTTTCACTTGGCTTAATAACAACCTCGGAGAGATTTATATTGGCTTTTTTTAACTCAATATTTATGGTCTGAAATTTATTTTTTTGAACTTTTTTTGAACTTGGTATATATCCAACAAAGGAAGCAGATAGAGAATCACCGGCATGTTTTGTCTCTAATGAATATTTCCCGTCAAAATCAGTCGTTGTCCCTATTGTTGTGCCTTTAAACGAAATATTTACAAAAGGTATTGGCTCTTTGGTGTCTGCATCAGCAATTTTGCCCATTATCTTTGTTATTTGCCCAACAGAAATAAAAGGCAAACAAAATACCAGCAAAACTATTAGAATTAACAGCCGTTTTTTATATCTCAAATCCATATTCATTATTGTGTCTATACTGAAACAAGTTCAGCACAAGTTTCAGTTTGTCATAAAGATTTACTATATTTCAATATCTTTAATAACCATATTATACTAAAAAGAAATGCCTAAAATACTTAAAATTTTAAAAATACTTAATCAGGCAGTTGCCTGACAAAATGCTTACGAATTATTAATGACAACTAATGACAGTGAGAAAAGTGAACAAATCACTATGAATGACTTAATAAATTATTACGCAAAATATATTTATAGGGTTAATTCGCCTTATGTGGATGACTGAATAGTTACTCATTATTTAATCATACAAACATACATAAAATAAATTTATTATACAGACATTTTATTTAACAAAATTTATCCCAAATATTCATTAGATAAAATTTCTATATCTTTACAATTAATTTATAAAAAATCGTTTATACTAAAAATTAAAGGATTATGAGATTTTTAAAACAAAAAATTATTATAATATCATTGCTGATATTATTTTTTTTGCCTGTTGTTATTTTTGGTTTTACAGGGCAAGTTGTAGAATCGTATAATACTCCCGGTTCATTTCCTACGGGTTTAACTTTTGACGGACAACATATATGGCTGGCAGACAGAAAGACAAAAAAGATTTATTGTATTGACCCAAATAACGGCAAAGTAATCCGAAGCATACAGGCGCCGGCATACTGGCCAATGGGTTTGGCATGGGATGGAGAATATCTGTGGAATGCTGACGTAAAAGGAGGTCTGCCTCTAGCTGAAAATTATAATGGGAAAATTTATAAAATCAGCCCCAAAGATGGCACAATACTTAAGACAATTAATGCTCCTTCTGAAACGCCAAGAGGACTTACCTGGGACGGAAAATATCTGTGGTGCCTTGATAATCATTCTGATAAAATAATACAATTTAGCACTGCAGACGGAACAACAATTAAGTCCTTTAATTCACCTGCCGAAGAACCAAGAGGATTAACTTTTGACGGTAAATATCTGTGGGTTTCCGATAGAAGCAGAGATGAGATATATATGATAGACCCTGAAACAGAATGCGTTGTCTTAATTGCTGATGCTCCCGGACCTTTTACAAGAGGATTATGCTTTGACGGTAAATATTTATGGGCTGTTGACTCTCAAAATGATAAGTTATATAAACTAAAAATTCATGATAACGAAAAATTTAAAAAATATAACCTGCATAAAAGCAAAGTTACTTATACTTATCAGATAACAAATTTTGGTCCGGGACAAGTAAAATCATTAGATGTTCAACTCGCTGTTCCTTTAAATCGTGTAAACCAGACCATAACAGATAATATTGAATATACTCCTGATTATACAGATATTATTACAGACAGATGGGGACAAAAAACAGCACATTTTCATCTTGAAAATTTAAAATCAGGTGTAACGAGTAATATTGAAATGATTACAAATGTAACAACTTATGATGTCCGCTATTTTATTTATCCTGAACAGGTAGGCACACTTAATGATATTCCTGATACTATTAAAAATAAATATTTGGAAAATAATGAAAAATATCAGATAAATAGTCCTGTAATTCAGGATGCAGTTAAAAAAGCTATTGGCAATGAAAAAAATCCATACTGGATAGCACGAAAGATTTATAATTATATTATTGATAATATGTATTATGAGATGGTAGGCGGATGGAATACTGCGCCTACTGTGCTTAAAAGAGGAAACGGCTCTTGTTCTGAATATTCTTTTGTTTATATTGCTATGTGCAGAGCCGCAGCAATACCGGCACGATATGTTGGAACCGTAGCTATCAGAGGCGATGAAGCAAGTATGGATGATGTATTTCATCGTTGGGTAGAAATTTATATACCCGATTATGGCTGGATACCTGTTGACCCAAGCGGAGGCGACAGAACACTGGCACGTGACCAGGCAAGATGCTTTGGAACTATATCAAACAGATTTTTGATAACAACAGAGAGCGGCGGAGCATCAAAGACCATGGGATGGTCATATAACTCTAATGAAGAATGGACAACAGAGCCAAAAACAAATATTGTTATGGATTATTTTGCCGACTGGCAACCTGTAAAATAAAAAAACCTTTATTAACTTTATTTCGTATTAGTAATTAATTAAAATTTGATTAAAACATTTATGTCTGTTTATAAAAAATACATAGTAATTATTTTTTTGTTATTAAATACTTCTTTTTTGTGCTTAGCACAGGAAGAAGAAGTTAAAGAAGATCCTCTTAGCTATTATTATGAATCAGCAGCTGAAAAAGATTCTGTTAAACCTTATGATAAATATAGGTTGCCTTCAATAGGAATAGGCATAGGTGTTTTGCCTTTTTTTGGAGATATAGGCACTTCTGAGTCAAAAATTCCAGGAATAGGCAGGATTAATACAGGATTTGATTTTAATGTAGAACAAAGAATTAATAATACTTTTAGCGCTTCATTAAACGGACTGTTTGGGAAATTGTCAGGAAATGATAATGACCCATATCATCATTTTAATTTTTCAACAAAGATATCTCAGATTAATACTAATATAATTGTTCATCTTGATAATGATTCTATAATAAATAAAACAAGCAGATTTGCTCCTTTTATCTCTTTAGGATTAGGATTTATGTCATTTAATCCATATACTGATTTGTGTGATGAAAACGGAAAACAATATTATTACTGGGAAAATGGAAAAATAATGGACCAGGCTTTTGACCAGGAAAACCCACAAAACGGTAATGTGTTGGTAAGAGATTATGTTTATGAAACAAAATTAGATAAAAATAATAAATACAGCCATCATACACTAACTATTCCTATTGGAATAGGACTAAAATTTAAACTAACAGAACAGTTTGAAACAAAAATATCTTCAGTATATTATTTAACAAAAACCGATTATATAGATAATAAAAGTTTTAAAGATAAGAATTATGGGTTTTTTAGCGGACATAATGATAGCTATTTATACACTTCTGTATCATTATTGTTTAATATATCAGGAAAACCTGTTGGCTATTTATCCAGAAGATATTATAAAGATGTAAATTTCAGAGAAATAGAAGAAATGGATTTAGATGCAGATGGCGTAAAAGATGATAATGATTTATGCCCTGATACCCCAAAAGATGCGAAAGTTGATGAAAACGGATGCCCTTTGGATGATGACAGTGATGGCGTGCCAAATTATATTGACAAAGAACAAAATACACCAGCAGGAAATCTTGTAGATGAAAATGGAGTTACTATTACACAAAAAATGATTGAAGACAGATATCTTAGAGATTCTTTAATCATGGCAGGTTTAATTGTTCCTGATAGAGATTCAAGTATGTTAAACCAACCTGATTTTAATGTAACTAATGTTGAATATAAAGAAACCAAAACAGAACCAACTCCTTCTATTGTCAATGACGTTATATATAGAATTCAAATTGCTTCGTTAGAGAATGATACGTCCAAGTCCCGTTTTCAATCTTATCTTAAAGATGAATATATGTCTGAAGAGGTCTTTGTTAGTCCTTATCAGGGAAGATATTTATACTCTGTCGGGACTTTTAACTCTTTGGGTGAAGCAGAAGAATTTAATAATGATTTTGAAGACAAAACCGGTCTTAGCTCATTTGTAATTGCGTTCAAAGATGGTAAAAAGATAGGTGTTGAGCAGGTAGATGAACTTATAAATGTAAAAAAGGAAGAAAATATAAATAATATACCTGAACATAAAAAAGAAATAGTCAGGCATGAAACAGAAACAAATAAAGAAAAGCTGTCAGTTGTTCCTTCTTCTGTTAAAAAGAATATTATATACAAAGTTCAGATAGCATCATTAAATAATAATACATCCAAACAATATTTTCAATCTTATCTTAAAAACGAATATGGTGTGTCTGAAGATATCTTTGTTAATCCTTATCAGGGAAGATATTTATACTCTGTTGGCACTTTTAACTCTTTGGATGAAGCCAAAAAATTTAAAAATGATTTTGAAAACAAAACCGAGCTTAGCTCATTTGTTATTGTGTTTAAAGATGGCGAAAAAATAGATATTGAACAGGCAGATAAACTTATAAAAGAAAATAAAAAAGATATATCAGCATCATCTATCAAAGGTGTTATCTATCGCGTTCAAATTGCTTCATTAAATAATGATAAGACAAAATCTTTGTTTAAAAATAAATATAATATTACAGACAAAATTTTTGTTGATTATTACAAAGGAGCATACAAATATTCTGTAGGAACTTTTTATTCTTATACTGACGCAAATAATTACAGCAATGATTTAAAAACAAAAACAGATGTTAATTCCTTTGTAATTGCATTTAAAGATGGAAAAAGAATAAGTTTTGAAGATATATACAGATTAAAAAAAATAAATAATGTAAAAGAAGATAAAAAATCCAATGTTTTGACCATTCCTGTTGAAAAAAATGAAGAAAAAAACAAAAAACAGGAATACAGTCCGCCTAAGACAGATAGCACTAGTATCCAAATTGAGAAAAATATTGATAAAGATAAAAAATTTGAAGAACAAGAAACAGATAATACTGTAGAAGAAAAAAACACAGAACCTGAGCAACCTGTTGATAAATCATTAGAAATTAATAACGAAGATGTTAATGAAAAAGATATAGAAATTGAAAAAACTGATGACAAAAAATTAGAAACTAATAATAAAGAAATTAATGAAAAAGATACAGAACCTGAAAAACCTGTTGATAAATCATTAGAAATTAATAACGAAGATGTTAATGAAAAAGATATAGAAATTGAAAAAACTGATGACAAAAAATTAGAAATTAATAACGAAGATGTTAATAAAAAAGATATAGAAATTGAAAAAACTGATGACAAAAAATTAGAAGCCAATAATAAAAATATTAATAAAAAAGAGGTAGAACCTGAAAAAGCAACTGATAAAATTGAATTATCAGAGACCACTAATGAATCAAATGAGGTTATATATAGAGTTGATTTTGCTTATTTAAGAAATGATACGTCTGCATTTTATTTTCAAAATGAATATTTCATTACTGAAAAAATATATATTATTCCTTATCATAAAAAATATATATATTCTGTTGGCACTTTTAAGTCCATTGACAAGGCAAAAGAGTTTAAACGTGAGTTTGGAAAAAAAACAGGACTTGATGCATACATAGATGCTTTTAAAGGAAAGCAGTTAATAACTCTTAAACAAGCAAAAAATATTGAGAATCAAAAAAATGTTGGTAAATCATTAGAAACTAACAATGAAAATATTAACAAAAAAGATACAGAACCTGAAAAACCTGTTGATAAAATATTAGAAGATAACAATGAAAAAGAAACAGAAGCTGAAAAAGCAACTGATAAAATTGAATTATCAGAGACCACTAATGAGTCAAATGAGGTTGTATATAGAATTAATTTTGCTTCTTTAAGAAATGATACTTCTACATTTTATTTTCAAAATGAATATTTTATTACTGAAAAAATATTTATCACTTCTTCCCACAAGAGATATATATATTCTGTTGGTTCTTTTAAGTCCATTGACAAGGCAAAAGAATTTAAACGTGAGTTTAGAAAAAAAACAGGACTTGATACATATATAGGTGCTTTTAAAGGAAAACAGCCAATAACTCTTAAACAAGCAAAAAATATTGAGAACAAAGAAACTGATAATTAATATTTTTTATTAAAAAAAATAATTAAATTTTATCATAAATAAATTTATTTATTTGTATTTTTGTTTTTTTATAATTTTATGATAAATATTTTTAAATAAAAAAACACTAATGAAGAAAAAATATTTTGTTATTTCATTTTTGATGATATTGAATATATCGGTTTTTGCTCAGTTTGGTCAGGACTCTAAAGAATCTTCTGATAACAAAAGAGATACTCTGCAAATTTTTACAAAAAAATATGATATTCCATCAATAGGAATAAGTGCAGGCAATATGTATTTTTGTGGAGATTTGAGCAATCATAAAGGTGATTTTAATTTTAATACAGGAGCCGGTATTTTTGTCCAACAAAAATTTGCAAAAACATATTTATCTGTTTCTTTAGATCTTATAACAGGAAAATTATCACAAAATTATGATGAACAAAGACAAAATTATGATTTTGAAACAAACATATTTCAGTGCAATATTTCTTTAAATGCATATCTTAACAAAATATTAAATTTTAGCAGAGCAAGTAAATTTTCTCCTTTTGTTTCTATAGGAATTGGTTATATGACTTTTAATCCTAAAGCTAACCTTAAAGATGAAAATGGAGATGATTACATTTTTAGACCTGATGGCACTATTACTGATAAAGATGGAAATATTACAGAACGAGATAATAATTTTGAAACAAAATTAGATTCTACTAATTTATATAACCATTATGCTCTTTGCTCACCTCTTGGTATAGGAATAGAATATAAATTATCAAAACGATTTTCATTAAAAGTTTCTTCTGTTTATTATTTTTCAAAAACAGATAATATTGATAATAATCCAGGCACAACAAAATTTAATGTTGAAAATAAACATGATGATGGATATCTGTATTCTTCTATTTCTTTTTTGTTTAATTTAAGCAGAAAAGTTAAAGTAGAAAGACCTAATATGTATAGTTACAGGGTAATTTATCCTCCTACTCTGGCTTATTCAAAATAAAAAATTATTATCTTCTCTTCTGCAAATCTTATCTAAATTTTTAATTTGTTTTGTATAATTTATTTATTTTAAACTACTGATTAGGCATTCGTTCTGATAAAAACGAAATTTGCAATCAGTAGCCGAATAGATTACCTGACGATTTTTATATAAATTTGCAAATATTATGATTACACAAATTCCTATTAATATTATCACTATACAAGATGACGGATGTCATTTGATGATTGAAATATTAGTAAACAACAAAAAAGCAAGTATGCTAATTGATACAGGAGCATCAAAGACCGCATTTGATATAAAAAAAATAAAAAAATTTATTCCTGATATAAAAAAAAATGATTTTGAGTTAATTGATAAAACTTCTACAGGAATAGGAACAAATTCTTTGGAAAGTTATATGATAGTTTTAAAAAAAATAAAAATAGCTAACTTTATCTTAAAAAATTATAAAGCAGTTGTTATTGATATGCAACATATAAACGAATCATATTCCAAACTAAAACTTCCTTTAATTGATGGAATACTTGGCGGTGATTTATTGATACAACAGAATGCAGTAATTGATTATAAAAACAAAATCCTTAAAATCAAATACTAACATATAAATTTAATTTTTATTTAGACAAAATAATAAAAAGTATATATCTTTGTGCTTTTTTATTCTGTTATAATTTGAGAAAAAGTTATTATTCAGATTAATAAAATTGTTGAAAACTTATATATACTAAATAGAGTTTGTTCGTAAAGTTAAAACTTATGCTAAAAAATAAAAACAACAAATTACAAGCACCAAATTTCAAATAAATTTCAATGACCGAAATTCTAATGTTTTAAACTGTTTTGGTCATTTGATAATTGGATTTTGAGATTTATTTACTCATAATGTTGTTTATTTTCAAAGGTATTCGTGAGATCGCTTCGCTAAGTTGTTTTTTGGAATTTGCTATTTGGTGCTTTCAATTTGAAAAATGGCGACATTACGAACGGACACTAATCTAGATACAAAAAATTTAATAAAGTTGAAAAGAATATTATTATATTTTATATTTGTTTTAATTGCATCTGCTAATTATAATTTAAAAGCACAACAAATACCTGTTAAGAAATCTGACCATATTGAAACAATTAATGGAGAAAAATATTATATACATATTATACAGGAACATCAAACATTATATTCTATTTCTAAGGCATATTCTGTAACAATTGAAGATATAATAAAGGCAAATCCTGAAGCAAAAGAAGTTATCCATCCTAGTCAGAAATTAAAAATTCCGGTAAAAGAAATAAAAACTACCGAGACAATAAACAAACAGAAAAAAACAGATAATACAGAAAAGAAATTAGTAGAAAAAAATAAAATACCAGAGCAAAAAGAATCTGTTAAAATAGAATCAGATACAACACAAAACAAAAAAAAGTTTATATATTATACAGTTAAGAAAAAAGATAATCTTTATCGTATATCAAAAAAATATTCTGTTGATATTGATGAGCTAAGGACTGCTAATCCTGATTTAGGCGAAAATTTAATAACAGATCAGATAATTAAAATACCATTAAAAGAAAATCATAAAAAAGGCATAATATCTACTATTTTTCAAGGTAAATCAAAGGAAAAAACAGCAGAGGAACCTGAAATCAAAAAAGACACATCAAAAATTATAGAAAAAATTTCTGAATATTCCTGTGATGCCCCCATATTAGATTCTGTTTATAACGTAGTTCTGATGTTGCCTTTTTATCTTGATGATATAAACGAGATAAAAGTAGATGATGAATTTGAAATAAAAAATCCTTTATATTATAAATCTTTTACTTTTATTCAGTTTTATGAAGGTGTGCTTATGGCTGTTGATTCCTTAAAAAAACAAGGATTATCTGTTAGGTTATATGTATATGATATTGATGAGGATAGTATGAGCATAAAAAAATTACTTAGAGATTCTTCGTTTAAGGATATGAATCTTATAATAAGCGATAAAGACCTAATAATAGGACCTGTTTTTAAAAAAAATCTTGAATTAATTGCAGAATTTGCAAAAAAATATAATATTAACATTATATCTCCTTTATCCTCTTCTTCGGATGTATTAAAAAATAATCCTCATGCATTTAAAATGATTCCTTCAAAATATACTAAATCAAAAGAACTGGCAAAATTTATTGTCTATAAATATAAAGGAGACAATATAATTATTGTCAGCAATACTAAAGAAAATAGTAAAATTTTTGAAATATTTAAGAAAGATTTAAGTCAGACCTTGAAAAATATTGATACCATAAATAATATTAAATATGTATTTTTTGATAAGATTGGAATAAATGGTTTAAAGAAAACTATGTCAAAAGAAAAAAATAATATATTAATTACCTTATCAGACAATCAGGCATTTATTTCTAATTATGTGCGTGAATTAGATAAAATAAAAGAAAAAGATGATTATAAAATCACATTATTTGGAATGGATACATGGAGATTATTTAACAGAATAGAAATAGAATATTTTCAAAATCTTGATTTACATTTATTTTCTCCTTGTTTTATTGATTATGATGATAATAATGTTAAAAATTTTATTCTTCGTTATCGTTCAATATATAAGACAGAGCCGGATAAATATGCTTTTATGGGATTTGATATATCCTATTATTTTTTAAATGCTTTGATGAAATACGGAAAAAAATTTGATAAATGTATATCAAATACCGAACTGTCACATTATATAGGGACACAAACTGTTTTTGAATTTAAAAAAGATGGTAATAATGGATTTGAAAATACTTATTTGAATGTTTATAAATATAAGGATTATAAGTTGATTAATATCAGAAAGGATATTCCCAAGTAGAGGCGACTCATAAGGCGTCTCCTATTTGCTTTCTGTAAATGTTATTTATTATAAAAACTTTGTTGTATTTCGCTTTTAATATAATCTATAGCAATAGAATTAGGTAGCTTTTCTGTTTTTACTGTTGTTCCCAAAATTGCTTGACTTAAATCTTTTCCTGTGGCTTTATCATCAAGTTTTGAAGCAGCTTCATTTATAAATTTTGTCATTTCTTCTTTTGCTTTTTTTATTAACTCCCATGATTTGGAAGATATATATATTTGTTGTGATAAGTTATGCTCAAACTCCTCACGAATAGTTTGTATAAGAGCTATATGAAATTGTACTGCTGTCATATCTTTTTGATAAGTTCTGATAATCAAACTGTTAGGTGAAATCCTTTCTAAAAACAAGACAACTCTTTCATAAGCCTGTAAACGAACAGCTGTTATTTCTCCTTTATCATCTTTATTAAAAAATTGCTGCTTTATTCTGAAATCAGCTTCTACAATAGCTTTTCTAACTTTGAGATCGTTTACCAAAAAATTTTTTATTAAAAAATATGCTGTTGCAAAAACAACTAATGATGGCAAGGTATATTTTAAAATCTCTAATATGTCTTTCATTATAATTTAGGTTTAGTAAAAAAATACAAATTTACATAAAATTTTTGTAACCGTTCACACTCTATTTTTTATAATAAGATTTAGGCACTTAAGAAAAAAACTTTACCAACATTGTTGTCTATAATATAAATTTCTAATTGCTCTATCAGGCAACTGCCTGATGACCTAAACAAGCCCTAATTTCCAATGTCTAAATTGGGGCATTGGTCATTATTTTGGTCATTTTGCATTGGGTATTGGTCATTTTTTAGGTCAATTAATTAATATATGTTTAATGATACAGACAGTTATAAAATAATAAGCTGTGAACGGTTACCATATTTTTTTATCCATAAAAAATACCGAAGAGCCATAAATTTCTTATAGTTCTCCTTCTGTCTCTTCTTCATATTTATAAATAGAAGAATCCTCAAATAATCTGTAAATTATGTGTATTGCAAATCCTGCTGAATAAAAATATCTTTTAAATACTATATCATTATTATATTCGGGATAATGGAGAGATTGTCTGTAAGTTGGTTCAAGTTCTATCAGAACCGCATCTGATATAGGGAAACATATACTCATATTAGCAATTGCGTCAAGATTAAAATTTCTTTCAGCTTTTGATCTATTACTCATAATACTTTTTTGGCTATAAACTGATACAATATTTTTTCCAAGTGAAATGTCCGGTGCAATTCCTATCCCAAGATTCAATGATACATTGCCAATATTAAAAACTTTATATTTTAACATAACAGGAACATTAAGTGAGTAGTATCTATATACATTATAAAAGTCGGATATGTTTAGAATTTCACCATACATATTAAAGACAGTATCATTTTGTGATTTTGTTTTATATCCTTTATTTGCAAAAGAGAGTCCTAATTGAAGATGTAATTTATCTTTAATAAGCTTTCTTGAGATTGTTGCTCCAATTGTAATACCTGTTTTAGAAATTTCAAAATCATCTAATTGGCTGGCAGTATATTGTAAACTTTGGTCATCTGTTTCCAACATTCTATAATTATAGTCAGGAGACACATAAATACCCACACGCCAAACAACAGTATCTCTTAGGGGCTGGGAAAAAGATTTAAATACAAACAAAAAAATAATAATTATACTAAAAAATACACTTCTGATAATTGACATTTTATTAAAGTTTTAATTATAATATGAATAGTTTATTTTTTTAGAAAAATTTAACAAATATATAATATTTCAATTATTTAATCGGTTTTTTTATTTTTTTTTATTTTATACAAGTTATAATTATCCGTTTAAGTCAGACAAAAAAATAACATATAAATTTGGGTATTTTTCAAAACCGTATGTATATAAAGTAGTTTACACTTTTTTTGATTATTAAATTTCCCCGAAGGGGAAAAATATTAATAACTCCGTATTTACCCCGTTGGTCATATGACCAACGGGGTGAAATGCGGGGTTAAAGAAATAATAAATTATGTTACAATCAGGCGGTTGCCTGATTGAATAAAAACTAACATAATAATTGTTTTTCTATTCAATCCTTTCAGGATTGATGTTAATATGATTAGTTAATAACCACA
>Ga0268282_1000961_pt1 | contig 13315 bp, 9 predicted proteins | sample saktaG_12_FD_190133 | JGI IMG/M metagenome (GOLD analysis project Ga0268282, IMG submission 190133) | Saline water microbial communities from Sakinaw Lake, British Columbia, Canada - sak_2011_5_24_120m | ecosystem: Environmental > Aquatic > Non-marine Saline and Alkaline > Saline ...
TTTCTTTCTCCATGTCCCGACCCGCCCCGAGCAACGGGAAAATTATCTGACGTGGCTAAGTCTGCCTGAAGCCGACGGTGACAAAAATGTGTTGTCTCACGGCAGGTCACGGATGTTTCTGCACACTTTGCTGCCGGAGAAGGCACAGATCGTCACTCGTGGCGGCCCCGGCAAAGAGGCATGGGGCCATCCGCTCGAAGAGACGGCGCAATATAACCATATGACTAAGGATCGAATGAAACCTCCGGTGTGCCCCTGGCGGATAGAGGTCGGAGACCCGGGCGATAGCAGCCGCTCCTTTTTTCTACACGTTTTCGAGATCGCTGATGAGCAGATTCGTCAGGCAACTGCTGTTAAGTTTGTGGCACCCGCAGGCGTCGATATTGCGGAGCGATGGCAGATACGTTTCAATCCGGCCGGCCCGCTCGGAGGTAAGATAGGTGACAAACCGCTGACAACAACCGTTCAAACCGAAAGGCAGTATAATGAATTTTAGCTCGCAGTGTTTTTTTTGCAGGTACCTCAGGATTTTCGTAGTCTTATTGATCTTGATAAACTGCCAGCAGCAATCTGTCCGTTCACAAACAATCGATGGAAAGATTCCCTGGGAACCCATTGGTTTGTCCGGGGGAGGCGGCATGTTTTCGCCTGCGATTTCCCCCGCCGATCCTGATCTGATGATGCTCAACTGTGATATGAGCGCAGCATATATCTCCGAGGACGGTGGCCATAACTGGCGCATGATCAACCATGCTCAGCTTAAATCGGATACAAGATGCCGGCCGGGATTTCATCCTTCCGATTCCGACGTCATTTATGCTTCATCGGGCGGCCAGCTCAGAATCAGTCGCGACCGCGGCAGAACTTTCTCGCCTCTCGGCAACCTTCGCGAGTCTCTCTATGGTGAAATAGCGATAAACCCATCCGACCCGAAAGTTCTGCTCGCAGGCACACGTGACGGCAAATGCAGGCTGTCGCGTGACGGCGGAACTACGTGGACTTTATGCAGCGGGCCGGAAGGCCAGGTTATTGGTTTCCATTTTGACCGCACTCGTCGAGGGCATGTCATGTTCGCCGCCACCGATAAGGGCATTTGGCGTTCCGACGATGATGGCCGGACCTGGACGGACAAGGCCAATGGTTTGCCCTGGAAACCGATACAGGGATTCGCGGCAGGTTCGGATTCTGCTAACAATACCATCATTCTCTACTGCACGATAAGCAGTAAAGACCAGGGCGGCATTTTCAAAGGAGGTCTTTACAGTTCTATCGATCGCGGCCAGACCTGGCAGCAGGCGATGGGTCGTGGTATCAACACCGAAACGAAAAAGGCCGATCAATGGGCCTACGGTTCAATCGCCCAGTACCGGCAAATTCTCACGACCGACAGAAATCCATTGACGGTGTATGTCCTGAATACAGGCACGGGATTCCACCCCCCTCATCATGAAACAGTCTATCGCAGCGATAACGGTGGTAAGAGCTGGCGCGCTACCTACTTCCAAGATCCGCGTTTCGAGCGATATAACGTTGCTCCCAACTATGTCACCGCATCCGCAGGACAATCCTTTAAGGGGGGCGATACGCCGTTCGGAGTTGCTATATGCAATACTGATCCCGATCGATTGATCCTTCTCTGGAGCCAATCCTATATCACACATGACGGCGGCACGACATGGTTCAACGGCGATACATATCCCGCTCCCGGCCAGGAGGCCAAAGCCGGCTGCGCATGGTCATGCAGCGGTCTGGTCGTAACCACGACGTGGAACTACTACGTCGATCCTTTCGAAGCCAACCGGCACTATATTGCCTACACAGACATCGGCTTTGCCCGCTCCCTCGACGCCGGTAAAACGTGGATTTGGTGGGACAAAGACTCATGGGCCCCGTGGCGGAATACCTGCTACGAGATTGCATTCGATCCCGACACGCCCGGTAAGATGTGGGGCGCATTCTCCGACGTGCACGATATCCCCAACGATAATATCATCTCCGAACGTCACGGCCACAACCGTACCGGCGGAGTTTGCATTTCGAATGACTTCGGTGCTTCATGGAAACATGAGGCTAAAGGTATTCCGCTCAAAGCTGTCACCTCCATCGTGCTCGATCCCGAAAGCCCCAAAAACGCACGCACGTTATATGCCGGCGTATTCACCGAAGGCGTATACAAATCGACCGACGACGGCAAGACCTGGGCACTAAAGAAGCACGGCCTGGGTCACCCGAATAACATGCGGGTTTATCGCGTGGCTCTGCATAAAGACGGAACGCTTTTCGCGATAATTTGTGCCAAACGCCCTGCTGGCGGACAGCCGCTCATGAGCGAAGGCGTGGGCCTCTACCGGTCCGGAGACGGCGCCCGGACATGGCAAAAGGTTAACGCATCCCGGCTTTTTCTTTACCCAAAGGACTTCTCCGTTGACCCTGACGACAGTGACATCATCCTCATCGGAACATGCGATGCGAACTGGCAGGACAAGTCCGGCGGATTATACAGGTCCGAAGACGGCGGCAAAACCTGGCAGCGTATCGGACGCCAGGGACGCCAGACATTCGGCGGCTATTTCCATCCCAAACGTGACGGATGGATCTATATGACTCTTACCGAAGGCGCTCCCGGTGCCGGCCTGTGGCTCACGCGGGATAACGGCGTGACATGGGAGGCATTCGACGATCTGCCGTTCTCGAATGTCCAGCGCGTGACGTTCGACCCGTCGGACGAGACCTTAATGTATGTCACTACGTTCGGCGGCAGCGTCTGGCGAGGGCCGGTCGTGCCGCACGTCGCGGCTCATGTCGGCAATACAGGCAATTGACGAGAAAGTCAGCCTCGGATCACTACCCGTTTACGCGGTGCCGGAATTATTGCCGCCGGAGTGACATCAAAATCGGGGTGATAGGATTCGAACCTACGGCCTCCTGCTCCCAAAGCAGGCGCTCTAGCCAAGCTGAGCTACACCCCGATATACCCGGCGTCGCCGCCGGTCGTTGCCGCCCCGTATCGTTTATCAAAGAGCGTATCATTCGCAACAACGAGCATTCTACACGAAGCTCGCCGATAATGCAACAATAATGAGCACCCGGTAAAAGCTCGTTTTTTCATGCACTTCTTTCACGTGTGATAGTCGGCGTTGATTCTCACGTATTCGGCGCTCAAATCGCAGCCGTAGCAAAAATCGCTCGCCTTGCCCGCGCCAAGATCCACCGTTATCGTATGCTCGGTCTGCATGATAATTTTGCCCACCTTGCCCGGGTCGAACTTCGCGGGTTTGCCGTTTTTGAAAACGGTTATCTGCCCTATCTTGCACGACAGTTTTTCCGGATTCAATTTCACGCCCACCGAGCCAGCGGCACAAATAATCCTGCCCCAGTTCGGATCCCCGCCGTGCACCGCGCATTTGACTAACGGATAATCGGCAATCGCCCGGCACGCCTTGGCCGCATCGGCCTTTGTCGCGGCACTGTTGACCACGACCTTGAACATCCGCGTCGCCCCTTCGGCGTCGAGAGCCATCTGCCGAGCCAGATCGTCGCACAATTCGCCCAGCGCCTTGGCGAATTTTTTATATCGCGGACACTTGCTGACAATCGGCCGATTTCCCGCAAGGCCGGAAGCTAAAATTATCGCCGTATCGTTCGTGCTCTGGTGGCCGTCCACGGTCAGCCTGTTCAGCGAATCGCCGATGGCCGACTTCAGCGCACCGGCCAGCAGCAGCTTACTGATGGCCGCGTCGGTCGTTATAAAACAAAGCGTGGTCGCCATATTCGGAGCGATCATTCCCGCCCCTTTGACCGTACCTGCTATCGTAACCTTACAGCCGGAAATTTCGAGCACACGGACGGCCTGTTTCGGCCTGGTATCGGTCGTCATTATCGCCATTGCGAAATCCAGCCCCGCTTTCGACGAATCCGAAAGCTGTAATGCTGCTTTTTCTATGCCGGCGTAGATGTTTTGCATCGGCAAATGCTCGCCGATAATGCCGGTCGAAGCGACAAGTACATTTTCTATTGACGATTGTCTATTGTCTATTTTCAGCTCTTTTGCCGTTTTGCTGCACATGGCGATGGCATTCTTGATGCCTTTTTCGCCGGTGCAGGCGTTAGCGTTGCCGGAATTTACGACGACCGCCGAGATTCTGGGATTTTTGACATGCCGCTTACAAACCGTTACTGCTGCCGAGACGATTTTGTTGGTCGTAAAGACCGCTGCCGCTTTGGCCCCGGTCGGGCAGACGAGCAATCCGAGGTCGTTTTTGCCCGATTTTTTGATGCCGCAAGGCACCCCGGCAGCCAAAAAGCCCTTAGGCGACGTAATAGTCTTGTTTTTCATTGTTTTATCCATGGGCAAGAAGCTACCAGAATCGCAAAATCCCTTCAAGATAATTCGCCTTTTCAAAGCAACAAACGTCATTCGTCTTGTTTCGGATTTTGAGCTTCGTACTTCGGATTTCCGGCCGAAGGCCGGCGATTGGCTTTGTTTGGCTTTGTTTTCTGGCCACCCCGGCCCATTATAATCTTCGTAAACCATTGTTATTATTGACTTAACGTTATTTTGCCCATTTTGAAATTGGGTTTGTTTTTTCAACCCCCAGCGCAGGTCTGGGGGCTAAACGAGATTGGGTTTGTTTGGCTTTGAATTGGCTTTGTTTTTTCGCCGCTCAAAAGCGTAAAATTCTTCATAATACCCTTTCATATAAGACTTTGCGCCATTTTCACCCTACTGCAAATTGGCTTTGTTTTTTCAAATTAAGCTCAATTTTTCGTCGTTTTCTACTCTTTTTCACCTGTTTTTTGCATTATTTTGGCTTTTTTTCTTCTATATTTCTCAATTCTACATTCTAAATTCAAAGCACGATATACTACATACTATATACGACATACGAATATGTTATACATTATACGAACCGAAATCCAATAAAGCGGGCTTTTTATAAAAAAATCTCCATTACACGGCGATCTTAACCGCAGAGAACGCCGAGAACTCAGAGAATCGAATAGTCAATTTATGACTAAGGAGGCTTTCTGCATATATTGTGCCAAAACGGGTAATCGGGAACCCGAAATTCGTTGAAATTGCGATGTCGTTTTGGTATTATGGAACTCAAATTGAACAGAAGTGTCTCAGGAGAAGTATCCGAGGCGTACAGAAATGCCATTTATGAAGTTAAAAGGGAAATGTCAGGTGAAGATACCTAAGAGCAAAGCGGAGCTCAAGCGTCCAGTTGACAAGCGTCATGCGATCTTGCGGATCGAGAAAGAGAACGCCTGGGTCAGGAGTCTCGATCGTGAGCTCGCGGAGACCTTCTGCACGCTGGTCACGCGGAGTGATCCCGTCACCGTCGTGAGGACCGCCGGGGTCATCGTCTGGGGGACCTACGCCGGAGAGCCTGAGAAGACCGGCACGATCCTCCTCGATCACAAACCAGACGGCCGCTTCAAGCTTGTACCGCTAAGCATAATGCCGAATAGCCTGCTGAAACAGGTGGCACACTTTGTCGGACGCCATGGCAGCGTGACCTCCGAAGAAGGGCAACACGGACTCATCTTCCGTGGTGAACTCCGGAATCCGGGCGAGCCCATCGAGACGGAGGCGACGGCTCAGGAGCCGGAACCCAAGGACGCACCAGCCAAGGAGAAGGCCCTGGCAGAAACGGTGAAGATACCTAAGAGCAAAGAAAAACTCAGGCGTCCAGTTGACAAGCGTCATGCGATCTTGCGGATCGAGAAAGAGAACGCCTGGATCAGGAGTCTCAATCGTGAGCTCGCGGAAACCTTCTGCTCGCTGGTCACGCGGGGTGATCCCGTCACCGTCGCGAGGACCGCCGGGGTCATCGTCTGGGGGACCTACGCCGGAGAGCCTGAGAAGACCGGCACGATCCTCCTCGATCACAAACCAGACGGCCGCTTCAAGCTCGCACTGCTGAGCATCACACCGAATAGCCTGCTGACAGAGGTAGCACACTTCGTTGGACGCCATGGCAGCGTGACCTCCAAAGAAGGGAAACACGGACTCATCTTTCGTGGTGAACTCCGGAATCCGGGCGAGCCCATCGAGACGGAGGCGACAGATCAGGGGCCGGAACCCGAGGTCGCGCCAGCCGCCGAAGCACCCACAGGTGGATTCGAGAAGATCACCGGGGCCGATGCCATCGCCGCCATTAGGCAGAAAGTCACCATGGAGTTCATCGAGAGTGGCGTCAAGGTCCGCATCCAAGGCAAGAAGGCGGACTGCGAGAAGACCGCGAACCGCATTCTCAAGGGCAGCCCGACGGTGGCTTCGCAGCGGGGCTCAAAATACATGATCGAAGGCAACCTCAATAAGTCCTTTCTCAGGACGGGAGCCAACCAGCAGGGTCCCGATGCCAATGGCGTGTATACCAGGAAGAACGGCTCGGAGCGTACCTTCACAGCATTCGGAGAGAACCTCACAGATGTCCAGGCAGCCTGCCTCACAGGTTGCAAGGAAGACACGATGTTCACGATCGTCGTTAACGACCGCTCGGCCGGTCACTTAGTGATCAGCTCAGGTAGACGACGCCTGGTGTGATTCGCTCGCAATGACATGAAAACGCATCCTTATGTTATTGCGAGGAGTGTAGCGACGAAGCAATCTCGTCTTTGCCAACAGGCCCGCTGTCCCTGGTTTATGTAGTCCCTGAGATGAAAAATGGTGGGGCAAACCGCCAGCCTACAAAGCGGGGAAAGCCTTAATACGCAATCCGCAATACGTAATACGAATATTTATTGATTTTTGTCTTTATTAGCCGATTAATATATGGTCGCCGAGTAAATCTTCAGTGTCGGCTGATGAGCAATGGAACGCCGGATATGAAAGGATTGGCAGATGTGCAAAACATGCGGATGCAGTTCGGGAAAGAAAGCCAAGAAGAAAGTCAAGAAAAAATCCAAGGCTAAAAAGAAATAGACGCCGGCACCTTGTCCCAATTTGTACTTTAGCGTTCGCTTCTTTCAGGAAGCTTGTCCCTTCAACTATGCTCGGATCAGGCCCTGAGCTTCGCCGAGGAATGTGGGCCACCAATCAATAGCAGCCGTCACGGGTCAGTGAGGGGTTTCATTTCTGACAAAGGGCAGCCGGATTAAAGTTTACCACGAGTGCTCGTGACAATGTCTTGTGACGCTGAGAGACTCGCTTGCCGCAGCGGTTGTTATCGCTTCGGCGTGTGTGTCACTACCCTTCCTTCCAGTACCGCTGGACGATTCCATCCCTGACCTCAAACGCGACGGTGTGTACCACATCTTTATCGTCATGGATAACGATAGGAGGCGGAAACATGACAAATTTGTTGTCCTTTCTCCTTACGCATTTGTACTTGAGGATTTCGCCGCCGTCATCGGTGAGAATTTGCTCGCTCGGCTCGCCGAACGTCTCGATCACCCAGTCCCTCGTGGTCTGGCCGCACTCGACCTGCTTGAGCGTGTCATTTTCAATACCGTTGTACTGCTCGTCCGTTTGGCAGACTATGCAGCCGACAACCAGAACCGACACGGCAACCAGAGCCGCAAAAAGACCAATCTCGCCGCATTTGTTTAATTTCATTTTGTGCTTCTCCTTATTTCAGTTCGCATTTTACGCCGTAAATTCGGCCCTGCAAATCTTTCCGCAGGGGCAACGCATATTTGTCTTTCCTATACTATAGGCGTCAAAACCATGAAAAGGTTACAAAAAATTTTTAAAACTTTTTTTGTCCCGCTCGAAGATCGCTCGAATACGAGATACGTTTTACGCCCCACGAGATGTGGATAAGAGCGTTAACATAAGTTTTGCAGCGACGAGTGTCATTAATCAATAGACAATAGTCAATAGTCAATAGTCAATTATAACGATGTCTTCCGGGATAGCGACGACGTCACGGTGTTTCGGGCCGAGGAGCTTTTTGATTTCGGTGCTGTGCTTGCCAGCCAGAGTTTTAAGCTGGGCGCTGCCGATGCTGGTGACGGCCTTTGCGTTATCGTTGTCCTTGGGACTCCTTACGGAGAGCATCACAACGGCGCCGGCTTCGAACGCGCCGCTGACGGAAACCACTCCGCTCGGTAGCAGGCTCTTTCGCGCCCGGACCGCTCGCATCGCGCCCTCGTCGATTAATATCGTACCGGCGGGGCTACTGTTGAGAATCCATCTCGAACGATTCGAGAGCTTTCGCTTCGGCATGAAAATAGTGCCGATTTCTTCGCCGGCGATGATCCGGCCGATTACATTTTTCAGCCGGCCGTTCGCCAGGACGATTCGACAGCCAGCGTTGGAAGCGATTTTCGCCGCCTCGATTTTCGTTTTCATGCCGCCCGTGCTGTGCCTGCTGCCTTTGCCGCCCGCGTTGCGAACGATCTCGTCGGTGATTTCGAAAACAGTTGTGATCGGTTTTGCGTCGGCGAATTTTTGCGGATTCTTATCGTAAAGCGCGTCAATGTCACTGAGCATGATCAAAAGGTCGGCGTCGATCTTGCTGGCGACCAGCGCGCCGAGCTTGTCGTTATCGCCGAAGGCCGAGCCGATTTCGTCCGTGCTGACGCTGTCGTTCTCGTTGAGAATCGGAACGACGGCCAGCTTCAGCAGCGTCTCAATCGAATGGCGAAGGTTCAGGTACGTTTTCCTGTTATCGAGCACTTCGGCGGTCAGCAGGACCTGCGCGACTGTCACGCCATAACGCAGAAACGATTTGCGGTACTCGGCCATCAGCAGCGGCTGACCGATAGCCGCACACGCCTGCCGCATTTTGATGTCCTTCGCTCTCTCGGCGTCGAGTTGGCCGAGCCCCATCCCGATGGCCCCGGAGCTGATAATAACAACCTGCCGGCCGGCCTTGAGCAGAGAATTAACCTGCCCGGCGATTCGACTAAAGTACGCAGCGTCAACGCCGCCGTTTTTCGTCAGAATATTAGTGCCGATCTTTATAACGATTCGCTTTGCCTTGCTAAAGTCTCGCATTGTTTAGTATCTCGTATATCGTATTCACTAAATGTCAAATACTAACGACTATTCAACTAATCGTTTTCGTTTCTCCAATAGTCGGCGTGGTACGTGTCGCCGTCTTTGTTCCAGATCTTCGTTATAATGTCAGTATCGCCGTCGCCGTCCACGTCCGCAAGTACGGCGTCGTGCCAGCCGGGATTATCTATGTGGATAACGACCGGCGAAAAGGACGGGATTTTTGAGCCGGAATTTTCCCATATCACGCCGCGTTCCTTGAGCCCGCGCGGTTTCATGGCCAGCTTGCCCTGCGCTTCCATATATGTATCGGGGTCTTCCTGCTCGCCGGCGAAGATATCCGGATCGCCGTCCCGGTCGAAGTCGGCAACTCCGAGCGAATGGAACGACCCGGTGCCGGGCACGTCCCCGGGCGCTGTCGGCGGATCGTCAAGCTGATGCCGCGTCCATTCAGCGCCCTTGCCTGCGTTCTCGACCCAGTACACGTGCGAGTGACCCGTATCGCAATCGCTATAGACAATATCATTTTGTCCATCGCGGTTTATATCGGCTACCCAGCAGCGCATGCTCGTGCCGTACGATGCGTTTTTGATCGGCTTGTGGGGCCAGGCATGACGCTGCCACGTGCCGTCGCCCTTGCCGGGATTGGCGAACCAGTAGCCCGGTATCACAACGTCGTTGTCGCCGTCGCCGTCAAGATCGCCGATGCCGTTGGGTGCCGTGCCGCCGTGATTCTCGTCGGCCCCGCCGATCACGGTCTGTTTCATGCCGTGCGCCGGGTCGAACCAGGATGCGGTCTTGCCGTCGTAAACCAGCACGTCGAGATGGCCGTCGCCGTTAACATCGCCGGAGAGGATATCGTGGCCTTTGCCGGCGTACTTGTGAGCCTGCCACGGTGCGCCGGGTTCGGCCGCGAGGTTGCCGGGATTCTTAAACCATACGAGCGAGTAAACGATGTCCATCAGGCCGTCCAGGTCGCAATCGACCGCTGTGGATCCGAGCTGTGTGTTAAAGACTTCGCCGGTCGCTATCGTATGCCGGACCCAGGTGGAGTCATTCACTCTCTGGAACCAGTAAGCGGCTTTGGCCTCGCGTCGGGACAGACTGATATCCGCGTCCCCATCGCCGTCGAAGTCCGCCAGCGGAATCCCGCCCACCCCCCAGGCCGGGCCCGGCAGCGGATCGGCAATCGTAAAATGCGTCCACTTAGTCGCATCGATCTTAGCCCCTGCAGGGCCGGTCATACAAAGCATCATCGCCATAATCAAAGCAATTCGCACGCCGGAGGCCATCTTCCTAATCTCAATATAACACCGCATTATCAAACCTTTCTATTAGATTTGTTAGTTTGAACTCATCAGAGAACATATTAAGCAATTCCCTGAGTTTCTGCAATACTCAACGGTTTTTGCGCATTTGTCCACAACATTAAATTGTTTAACACAAGCAGAATCATTTGACAAGCTATCGTTTAAGAGTTGGTGTGTATTGTATGTCGTGCCGGTTGAACCCGCCGAGTAAATCGGCGGGCTAAATATTTTTGCTAATCTTTAATTCTCTATCTTTCTGTGTGTGAACTTTTTTTTTGCGTTTGGGCCGGAGTAGTCGGCGACGATTTGGCCGGTGCCGAACATTTTCCATTTGTAAATAAGCAGACCTTCGAGACCTACGGGGCCGCGGGCGTGGATTTTGTTTGTGCTTATGCCGACCTCGGCGCCGAGGTTGTAGCGGAAGCCGTCGCTGAAACGCGTGCTGCAATTGACGAAAACATTAGCCGAATCGACCAGTGCCATGAACCGCTCGGCCTTGCTCGTCTCGGCGGTGACGATTGCGTCGGTGTGTTTCGAGCCGTAGCGGTTGATGTGCTCGATGGCGGTGTCCAGACCGTCGACGATTTTTATCGAAAGGATATAATCGAGATACTCGGTTGAGAAGTCCTCTTCGGTCGCCGGTTTGACGTCGATGATCGAGGCCGTTCGCTCGCAACCGCGAAGCTCGCAGCCGTTTTGCTCCAGGGCGGCTTTTACTTTGGGCAGGAACTCTTCAGCAATTGCGCTATCGACCAGCAGCGTCTCGGCGGCGTTGCAGACCGCGACGTACTGGCACTTGGAATCGACGACGATGTTCACGGCCATATCGAGGTCGGCGTCGGCGTCTACGTAAACGTGGCAGATGCCGTCGGCGTGGCCGAGGACCGGAATGTTCGTATTGTCCATGATGTAGCGGACGAATTCGTTCGAGCCGCGCGGGATGATCAGGTCGATGGATTCATCGAGGCCCAGCATCTCGGCGACGTCTTCGCGGGTTTCCAGCAATTGAATCCAGCCTTTGGGCAGGCCGGCCTTTTCGCTCGCCTGGGCGATTGTCTCGGCCAGGATGCGATTGGTTTTAGCCGCTTCGCTGCCGCCTTTGAGCAGGACGGCGTTGCCGCTTTTCAGACAGAGCGTCGATATCTGCACGAGGGCGTCCGGGCGGGATTCGAAAACCACGCCGATCACGCCGATGGGACAACTGACCTTGTAAAGCTCCAGCCCGGCGTCAAGCTCGATAGCGCTCAAAGTCCTGCCCGCGGGGTCGTCGAGCTTGATAAGGCTCTCAATGCCGGCGACGGTCTGGGCGATTTTGCCATCGTCGAACTTCAGCCGCTTGAGAAGCGGGGCCGCCAGGTTATTCTTTTGGGCCTCGGCCAGGTCCTGCTGATTGGCGACAATGATTTTGGCGCTGCGCTGTTTGAGAGCCTTTGCGATTTCCGCCAGGGCGTTATTTTTTATGTCGGTGTTGACAGCCGCCAGTCGGATCGAGGCCGATTTTGCCGCCGACGCGATTTCGCTAATATTCATTTTCAAATTCCTGTTGACTAATTTTTGTTGACTGATTACTATGAGATTATAAATTATTGATGGCTTATAATCAATAACGAATAACAAGCGGGCGTAGCATAGTGGTAATGCATCGGCCTTCCAAGCCGACTACGTGGGTTCGATCCCCATCGCCCGCTTTTGCTGTTGATATGTTTGACAAGAGTTCTGCCGCCACTCGGTTCCGCACAAGATGTTTCTCACTTCTAATATAATCCACATGTTTATCGGTAGTTGATACGACATGAATTATGTGCTTTTATGATTGAATCGGTTCATTTTGCGTTTTTCTCATATACGTATTAGTTTGGTGCAGGCTCCATTTGTATGCGCCGAAGAATATTTACCCGCCGGTTCTGGTTTGCTCAAACATGTTCGCTTGCCACAAGTCCTATAATACCACAATTTACTCTAAATTCTAACAATCTTCCGGGGATGGACGGCAAATTATTTCTTTTCTTATTGACATTTACCTTTCGATGTGTTATTTTCAATTTATATAGGAGTAGTGATGGAAAGCCCGCAGGAGGCCTGTTCAAGCTTTCCCTTTTCGCATAGTCGCTTGTATTCAATATGGTTGCGAATGTGGTAGCAGCCGGAAAGAAGGAGTAGCGAGATGATGAAACAGGTAGTGATTTTCACATGTATGATAGCTTTGGTTTTTCCGTTAGCTCTGGCAGGTTGCTGCAGAGTCGAAATGGCAAGCCTTCAGGAGGAATTAGACAGAAGCCTTATGGAAAGAAACGATCTGCAGGCCAAATTGGAAACTGCCATGCGAAGACCTAAACAGCCGGTACAGCCGGAACCACAGGTCCTGGGACTTACCGGCTCGCTCAGCGAGTTTCAGAAACAGATCGACGCATTTGTCAGCTTTCGCGAAGATCTGCAAAAGCGGGAGGATGAACTTGCCAAGTTACGCCAGGCGGCTCTTGCCGAGGCAAAGATCGCACAGGAGCGAATGGATAAGCTCGGAACTCAGTTGCAGGCTGAGACGGAAAGGGTCATTGGGCTTCAGGACGATCTAAAAAAGGCTCAATCAGCAATTGTAGAACTCCAGGACAAACTCGTAGATTGACAAAACCGGCAGGGAGTCCTCTTATCAGAATGTGAACATGACAACGGCTGTGAGCACGGCAGCTTACCGCCCTTTGGGGCCTCTGTTCTCTTTTAGTCAATCAATATCAGCAAAATTTGCATACATTCCCCGCTGAAGATCCATGCAATTGGGCATAGACGGCTCAATTCGGAAAATTTTTCTTGACGAGAAGGTGGTTAATTTGGTATAAGTAAAATTGTAAGTATCTGTGGTGTTTCCTTCTTGCAGCAGGCAACGTTTTTATAGTTTGTATCGGTTTTCGTTCTTCAATTGGCAACTCATATTGAGCTATTGAAGAAAGGAGGTGGCGTCAAATCTGAATCTTTAGTCAAGGCAATAATATTGATATGTCTATCACAAATCACGAGTGTTTTGGTGTGTGATCAAAGCATAGTTATTGCAACTCTTTTT
>Ga0268282_1000964_pt1 | contig 13283 bp, 4 predicted proteins | sample saktaG_12_FD_190133 | JGI IMG/M metagenome (GOLD analysis project Ga0268282, IMG submission 190133) | Saline water microbial communities from Sakinaw Lake, British Columbia, Canada - sak_2011_5_24_120m | ecosystem: Environmental > Aquatic > Non-marine Saline and Alkaline > Saline ...
ATATTTGTTGCGCTATCTTTGTCATACATAAACAGCCTCCTTGTCAATCCGCTTCTTCAGAAAAGGGTTCATTTTTTTTCTGTAACTGACGATGTCGACTGAAGAATGCAAGTTTTCTTCTAAATCTTGTTTTATTCCAATGATTTCAAATAAGTCCTGTTTTGACAAACTAACAACAATGTCAATATCGCTTTTGCTGACGGCTGTATTTCTTGCAACCGAACCAAAAATGCCAAGGCGTTTTATGTGATATTTGCTTTGGTTCTCTTCTTTGAATTTTTTTAATCGTTTGATAATTATTTTTCGATGCATTAGGAACTTCTTTTTAATCCAACTTTCTATACTGACAGGAGTATAATACATAAAACGTTTTTTAAAAGACCCTGTTTAACTGTTTCTAAAACAACCTCGTAGATTATTTTTCGCATGGTGAAAGAAATTCTTGACCTTGCGGTTGGTTTTATTGATAATGGGTGTTATTAAAACAGGCAGGTGAATTTTATGGGGGAGATTAAGACAATATTGTTTGATTTGGGGAATGTTATCGTTAAGGTGAATCCGGAAGTTTTGGTGGAAGGATTCAAGAAGTGCGGGAAAGTTGTACCTGAGAGAGTTATTGATTATTTTATGGATTCGGATAACGTCAATAAATATATGGAAGGCAAAATCACTTCTTCACAGTTTTTCTCCAAAACCCGCCGGTTTTTTAGGCTGGATATCAAATATCGTGAATTTTATGATTTGTGGAACAAAGTTCTTGAGCCGTATCCGGAAATGGAAGAGATTATTCGAAATCTCAAGAAAAATTATCCGGATATTAATATGATACTTGTTTCCAACACCAACGAAGTTCATTATGATTTTGTGAGGGAAAAGTATAAAATACTGGATCTGTTGGACGGGCATATCACCTCTCATGAGGAAGGCATGCAAAAGCCCGATCCCGAAATATTTGTCCGTGCGTTAAAACTTGCCGATACGCTTCCGAAAGAGACCTTCTATACCGATGACCGTGAAGATTTGATATCTGCCGCCAGAACAATGGGCATCCGCGCGTTTCAATTCAGAGATCACCACACGCTCCGTGCCCAATTAGCCAAATTTAACATAAAAATCTAAAGAATTCCACCACCAACCTACGAGGTTGGTGTTTTTGTTAAGCTTCAAAAAAGGTGGAAAGTATAGAGTTGACGTCTAATTGGAACAGTGATAGAATGGCACCTACAATATGTTAGTCATTTAAAAATGTAAAAACCCCACCACCAACCTCGTAGGTTACTACCAACCTCGTAGGTTGATAGTAACCTACGAGGTTGGTGTTTTTAAGCCCCAACTGCGCCTACGAGGTGCAGTTGGGGTAGAGGTCTGGCGGAGTGGGGATTAAATTTTGGTACTGCCAAAAATAAAATGAAAGAATATGAAAGGATTTAAACAGAATTAATGGTGTATATGAGGACGTAGAGAATGAATAATCTTAGACCACAGAGGCACAGAGGCACAGAGGCACAGAGGGAATACAATGGACAAATTAGAGTTAGAAAATAGAATATCGGAAAGAATAATAAGATGCGTAGGAAGTATATTACGGGACTGTCGCAAAATAGGCTACATCTGTCATCCTCGCGAACGCGGGGATCTGTAACTTCAACAGCTATAAAATGTTATAGATCCCCGCATTCGCGAGGATGACATTATTCGCGAGGATGACATTTTTAGGGCATTTGTACATCAAGCGCAATTATTAACCCATTTAAAACTAACAGGATTAAACCTATGGTTAATTTTGAATTTTAATACTGATTTAATGAAAAATGGTATAAAGAGAATGGCTCTCTAATAACTCTGTGTCTCTGTGCCTCTGTGGTATAAATTCTTAGGGGAGGTCAGATAGTCTTATGTAACCGTTATAAATACAAAGGACGTAGGAAATATTTGGATGAAAACTTTTGACAGAACGTAAATTTTTTTTCAGGAGGGAATTGATATGGGTAATTTTCGGGGGAAGTTTTATGTGAAAATGATCGCGTTGGTGGTCGCGTTGGTATTTTTGCATCAGCAGATTGTTTGGGCTGAAGGCGGACCGGCGCCCGCGGCAATGCCCGCGGCGATGCCCGCGAGTGAAAACACTGCAATCGACAGAGAAAGTGTTAATGCGTGTGATATAGATCTTCCTTACAATCTCGCACATAGAGATTCAGCTTATACCGGCGATTCCGAGGAAACGATAATTCATCTTCAGGACGCGCATGCTTCGCTCAGCGCGCAGTATTCGCTTGTGAATCTTCTGGACGTTCTCGCAACGGATTATGATCTTGAATTTATCGCGCTTGAGGGAACCGAAGGGGTTATTGATACGTCTCTATTAAAAAGTTTCCCTGACAAAGACATTAGAGAAAAAACTGCGGATCTTCTTATGCGGGAAGGACGTATGAGCGCGGGGGAATTTTTTCAGATAACGCGTGACGAGAAAGATATTATGCTCTGCGGTGTCGAGGATAACGAGCTATATAAAGAAAATCTTGACGGGTTTTGCCGTGTGATCGAGCAAAGAGAGCCTCTGGTAAAAATGGTGAAGGCTTTTAGACTCCAGATATCCGCGCTTGAGGAGAAAGTGTATTCGGAGGAGCTACGCGCTTTCCTATATAAGGGAAGGGCGCATAAAAATGGGACGCTAAGCTTTTCCGATTATTGGCGCGATATTAGGCCTTTTCTTGATAAATTTAAGATTGAAACGAAAACCCTGCGAGATATGCCTCTCCTTACCGAATCAATCGAACTCGAAAGAAAAATAGATTTTGAAAAAGCAAATACTGAAAGAACGGATCTTATAAGCGACTTAACCAGCCGCCTTGAAAAAAGAGAGCTTGAAGCTTTGGTTCTGGAATCTGTAAATTTTAAAGAACAAAAAGTCTCGCCCGCGAACTTTCATAAATATCTCGGACGCCTTGCCGAAGAAAATAATATAAACATGTCAAGTTACAAAAATTTTAGTATGTTTACCGAATACATATCGCTTTATGAATCCGTAGACATATTTAATCTTTACAGTGAAGTGGAATCTCTCGAGAAAACTATTCGCGATAAGTTGTATAGAACCGATGATGAACGCCAGCTTAATGAAATATCCGTTATGACGGAACTTCTTCGCGGGCTATACAGCATAGAACTTTCTTCACGAGATTTCGGTTTTTTCGAAACTCGTCGCGAAAAATACGACGCGAAAAAGTTCGCGGCGTTTTTAAGGGACAAATGCGGCGAGTATAACGTGAGTATTGAAAAAGGATACGATCTTGCCGAAATGCTCGGAGGAATAAATTCCGCCGCCGACTTTTATAAAACCGCCGCCCAGCGCGACCGTCTCATGATCGAAAACACGCTAAAACGCATGAAATCTGAAAAGAAACACGTCGCGGCGCTTATTACCGGAGGCTATCACACCAAGGGTCTTACCCAAATCATGAAAGAGAACAAACTTTCATACCTTATTATATCCCCCAAATTCGAAAAAGATGAAGAAAGACCGTATGTGGCAGTTCTTACAGGCAAAAAGAAGCCTTATCAAGAACTAATAGAAACCGGGAAATATCAAATAATGGCGGCGGCGTGGAATAACCCTCATGACGGTGTGGTGGACACGGCTTTAAAAACTGAAAAAACAGTTCTATTGGCTCGCGGTATAAGTGAAATAAGCGGTAATACCAAAAAAGACTGGGAAGAAGATGTCGAGGTATGGAATGATTCAATTTCTTCCGGTTCTTCTGTCGAACTTTTTAATCCGGATGAATTTGAAAAACTTCTCAAAACTGTGGAAAGCCGAGAAATAGATGGCGCGATTGTTACGGGATTTAAAGACGGAGATCCTCGTGTCGCGTTAATGCTTGGTGAAGATGGCAAGGTTCAACAGGTAGGAGTAGAAAAATATGAAGGAATTTGGAAAAAACGTACCGGCAAAATTATCCCGGCGATAGAAACTATTGCATCAGAATTGAATATTGAAATAGAAGCTGGCGAGGTAGAGAAAGTTGATAACAAACTTGCATTACCGCAAACAAATCCGCAATGGCAAAAGATGGATATGATTATACATCCGGTTTTGGTAGTTTCGGAAGAAAACATAAACGATACTATCGATCGTATGAGGGGCACTGTCGTAGGTGTAGGACAAGATGAAAATGCAGAACAGAAAAGAATAGCTGAAGAAATAAAAAGAGTACTCAAGGTAAGAGGAATAAAGGAGACAGAATTAAATAATAAAGTTGTAGAGAAATTTATAACTGCGGTAATGGAAGAGCTTAAAAAAAGAAATACGTCTAAGCAAATTGTTGCAAAGAGAGTAGTTAAAGATGACTCTGTTAAGTCTGAAATCGTAGATGACCAAAAATCGGGAGCTCGAGCATATTTGAAATCAGCAGAAAATGTAACCGACGGTCCCTCCAAAACTTACGAAGACCCAATTGAACCTAAAGACATTAAAAAATCGTTCATGGCGAGAATTGAAGCTCTACTCGCGAGATTCTTCTATGGAGCAACGATATTTACCGCGGTTATGTTGATAATGCTGAGAATAACACATAATGTTACCAAAAAAGAAGAAAGGAGTGAATCTATAGCGGTAAAAGTGAAAGAAGTTAAAGACAAACCGGTGAATAAAACTGACGATATTACGGTCAAAAAGGACAACGCGCGAAGATCAATTTTGGAAATGGTAAAAAAAGGTTTTAGAAGTGTTTTCGATTTGATTGCAACTCATAAGAATCTGATTTTAGTAATGTTTGGGTTTGTGATGTCGCTTGCGGTAGTTGCAAAGTTAGAGCCTTCTGGGTTTGTCCAAACACTCGAAAGAGTGTCGGCAAAACCGTTGTTTGCGGCATCAACATTCGGACCGATAGAACTTGTGATGGTGATAATGGCTATTGCTCTTTCTATTTGGACGTTTTTGAATCTTAACAGTGGTGACATGGGCGCGGAAAGAAGATTTCCTATTTTAAAAATACTTCACAACGAAACTTGTAAGTTAAATATTATCGTCGCGGGTGTTTATGTTTATCAAACTTTTATACAATTCCTGGTGGATGGCGCTTTTACGAAAGGTGTATTTCTTTTCGCGATAGCAACTGCCGCGCTTATTTTTTCCTCATGGACGTTTATTGAAGATGGATTGTTTGCAAGAGAAACAGATGTAAAAAAGATAAGCCGGAATTCAAAATTTAAAGACATTAATATGGCAGTTGTGAAAAAGGAAGGGGATATTCGCGTTGCGGAAGTGATAAGTCGGGAAGAGGCGCTTTTAATAGTGGTTGCGTTGGTGATCTTAAAAATAAACTTAAGTAAGGCGAAAAAGAATAAGGACGCAGAATTTTTTAAAGCAAGCAAAGAAGCCAGCGGAACAATTCCTGAAATAACAACTTTGAAAGATTATGCGTTAATGAGTATGGCAACAACGGCGCTGACGGGGTTAATCGCTTATTTTTACAAACCGCTTTGGGACATATGCTTCAACCTTCCAATGAAACATGGAATATTGGCCGCAATAGCGGTTGGCTTGGGACTTTTTACAGCCGGTACTGTGGCATTAACGGCGATATTGTCTACGTGCGTTACATTATGTACCGTGATATCAATGGGGGGCCAAAAAGCCGGTCGTGCCATTAAAAACATATTTAGATTTATCAAGGCGCATTTGGGAGTGATTATTCCGATAGCGTTTACCGTGGTATTGTGGTCGACAATAACGGTTGCGGCGACGAAGACAGGAGCGCCTGCAGTTACTTTTTATGGATGGTCTTTGGAGGAGATAGTAGTCCTTGGGGCGAGTATAGTAGGCGGCGTAACTGCTGCTGTTCTGGGAAGCAGATCCGCGCGTTCAGCCGGTTCTGCGCAAAAGACTCAAGAAGAAATGAAAGAGACGTCGCAGGTGACGGACTCTGACAATACAAAATCTGGAAGCACAAAACTGAATTCAAAAGGATCGGCTGGATCCGATTTTTTTGTAGCCTTGGTTTTTATATCATTAGCAGGACTGTTTGCTTACAAACTAAGAAACATGAAATGCGCATTGTTTTTTATCTCGGTGAGCGGTTGGTTTTTATATTTTGCTTTACGAAATTTCGTCAAGAGAGATGTCAAGGACACAACCGAAGAAAGCTCAACGGAAGATGCCGCGCCGAAGGAAAGCAGAACAAACGATAAAAAATCTTCTACGCTAATACTTTTTACTATTATGTTGTTCATGGTTTTCATGTTTGGGTATCGAACTCCGTTGGTTCATAGTTTAGACGCGGACGCGGTGAAGACGGAGACATCACAATTACAAAAAGTTCCGAGGAAAATGATAGAGTTGGATCCGAGTAAATTGGAAATATCCGGGAAGGGACTCAGTCTGGAATGGGCGGGGGATCTTACCGGGGGATACGCGTTGGAAGTCGGGCTCAAAGAAGGGTATAAGGGGCCCAAAGTACAGATGATTGTTTGCGATAGCGTGCTTGGAAGCATATTTAGTTGTTCAAAAGTGCCTACGAGAGGGGGGATTCTTAGGTTTGATCTTGCTTCAAATGATTATGAGAGGATGAACGGTGGTAATGAAGATCCGGCGAATGTTACCGGTATTAAGGTTAGTCTAGATAGTGACCATTCTTCCGAAGAAGTCAAAGAGAACATAGAAAGCATTCGTTTTGTACCATCAACAGGATATCGAATTTTGCGAGAGAATGATGGACAGACAGTTAAAACAAGTTCCCATGCGGTCTCAGGTATCGAATGGGAAGAAGGAGACTCGTCATGGAAGGTGTCTCTTGATGTAACCGCGGATGAGATGCGTGGACCGGCAAGATATGGAAGGATTTATGTAGATTTCGATGCCAAAAAATACGCGAAGAAAAAGCGTGGTAAGCCGGTAAAGGTGGGGATTCAATTAGAGGAAGAATTTACCGGAGTAAATGGAGGGGGAGGAAACGGAATTTGGGTTGCTCTTGTACGCAAGGACAAAAAAACCGGAGAGGAAGAGTATCTTTCCGAAAGTTCCGGCGGATTTACCGGCAAGGCTTCTTCCGGTAAATTGCGGGAATATAGTTTTAAGTTGCCGAAAGAGGGATTGGAAGACATTTTAGTGATGATTAGAGTGGATTGTTTTAATAAACCGGTTAACGGCAACGTGTTTAGCCTGAGGTTAGGTTTGCCGAAACTGTCTAAAAAAGAGATTTTATCCGCATCCGACAAAAGTGCAAAACTTCCAGAGGGGAAACCGGAATTGGAAAGAAAAAGTTCTAAAAGACTTGTCTCTCAGGAAATCATTTCGAAAGAAAATGTAAACCTCGACAAAAAGATAGTACCGCAAGTAGAAACTGAACCTGAAAAAAAGGAACTAAAAATATGCGGGAATACGCCGAATGTGCATGACTCGGCGTGCGATGTTGTAGTGCTTAACCCGCAGTACGGCGCGATACAGGATGAATGGCCGAAGGAGATATATTTTGATTATTGGGGAGACATTACGGGGTATGACGTTGAAATCGTTTTTACGGAGCAGGGGAAGAAGGAAAAGACGAGAATTGAAATTCTCTTAAAAAACAAAAAATATATCAATATGAGTTCGGACGCGGTAACGCCGGATGAAGACGGTATAATTAGGTTTAATCCGGTTAAAGTTGAAGGATGGCTTTTCAGAAAATCAATGGCAAAAGCGCAGGCGAAATTTGTCAAAAATATCGCGGCAATAAGCATTAAGTTTCCGGATTCGGATGCGCAAGAAGGAAGAGATCGTATAGAAGAAATTCGATTTGTCAGAAAAGGGATAAAAAAAGGAGCGTTTTCAAAATCAAAACTATTCAGTTTAGCGCCTGTAATCGGGCTGGGCGCTCTTATTGGTTCTTTTATTAAAGGATCAGGGGTGGCTAACGCGGCTTTGAGTGCGGTTGGGAAAACAGGAACTTCCATGGGGACTTTCGCGTTTGTCCCGTATGTCTTAATATCGGGTATATTGATTTCAACTATGGCTGGGGTTGTAATAAAAGGATCATCTCTGATAGCGTTTTTTCATAAAGTATCCCAGCAGGAAACATACGCGGAACATTTAAAGAAATCCTTTTTGTTGAGCCTAATGACGAATATAGTGATTGCCGTGATACTTTTTGGTTTTAAAAACTTGGAGCCGTTAGCCCTTCAGGGGACAATCGGCATGAGTGCGGTGGTGAGTGTTTGTATAGCTCTTGTTGTATTTATTGGCGTAACAGTATCGGCGACAAGCGCGAGTATAAAAGGGATTGGTAAAAAGTTATTCAACAAAAAAGAGCATTATGATTTGGCAAGTTCAGCTTTGGTCAGCGCGATAACAACCGGAATGCTTTACGCGATATGGCGCAATAGGGCGTTAATCCTGGGAACAGTAAAACAGTTTTTGGCTCAAAGTCCGATTTATGGAATTTTAGCCAGTATAGGTACGGGGGTTTATTTGGCAATACTTATTTACATGGCAATATCGAATATCGCGAAAACTATAGTGAAACTTTGGAAACTATCCATCGGGAAAAAACATGGCAATTTTGTGCGGTTAGCTATAAAAGGTGGAATTTCTGCCGTCGTCGTCGGGACCTTACTTTATAATTTATCATTGATCAAAAAAGGTTTAAGTTCTTCCGCGTTTCACCTATTGGCAAGTCAATTATCATTTGCGATGGTTGGTCTCGGTATTGGTGTTCTTTGTGTATGTACGATTTATTATGCGGTTCGATTTGCATATGAACTGAAAGAGCTATACAAGCAATTTGTCTCGATTGAAAAAACGGAAAAAGAACTTGCAATGAAAGAGTCGGATTCGAAAGATGTCCAAACGTCTTGGGCAAAACGTCTATTGAAGAAGATCAAACGGCTTGGCGTATTTGCTTTTATCAAAAAACATTCGAAACTGCTTTCTTTGATGCTTGTAACGGCGATTTCTTTTTTTGCAGGGATAGGTGTGTTTAACGCGGCTATTGCGGGCGCGCAGGATGCCAGGAGCCGTTTGGTGTTATCTCCGGCCGGTGGGTTCTTGAAGTGGGGCGTTTTGTTGGTAGCCATAATAGGGGGTGCGGCAATAGTAGCATATGTTTTGGCAAAGTGCGTAAGATTATTTTCTGAAGAACAGAAAGAAACTGATACGAAGAAGATGGCAAAAAAACAGAAGAAAAAACCTTCTAATATGGCACTTTTTACCGCCATAATGTTCGTGGTTAATATGATGTTTTGCTGGATTCCGAAAGTAGCGGCTAAGGACGAAAAGCCGGAGTCTTTGCCGGCGGTGAAGGTTACACAGCCGCGAGTTCCGCCTGGATCTGGGATAGATTATGTGGAGCCGCGACATGATGCAGGGATTGATGTGGGACCTCGGACACCCGGAGGGGATGTAGGACCGGAACCGAGATATGATAACGGAGTTGACGATGAAAGGGTAAAAGACAGAACTCCGAGGACGGATGTCGGGATTGGTGAAGAAATTGTGCCTTTAACAGGTTGGGATGTTGAAACTTATTACGATAGTCAGGGGATCGTTGACGTTTATGAAGAAGGCGGGATATTGATGATTGTCGCTGACATGGAGGGGCAGAATAAGAATACAAGTAAGGGCGAGGTTTATCGTTATTTTGATGAGGTGAAAGATTTTACCGGGAAGAAGGAAAGTTTTAAGATTCGCGCGCCTGAGAAATACGCGTTTAATAAGGAGAATGGGGTAACGCCGTTTATGGAGGATGTGAACGGGAATAAGCAGTACGCGGACAGGACAAAAGTTACGCAAGCCGGGGAATGGATAATTGTCGAGATGGTTCCCATGCCGTACGGACGCGCGCGAAAAAAAGAAAATGCGGGGAGATTCAAATGGACGGATCCTGGGTTTAATCCTTATTACAATCCTGACACTGGTGAAGGTGGGATAGTAAAGGTGGGTATAAAGCTTGTTATTGACGAAAAAAGCCAAGACACGTTTGTTTCGAAAAATCCGGATAGGACTATTAGGGATGGGGTTCTGGAAGTGGCGGATATTCGGATTCTGCCGATTGCGGGTGTTGTTCATGAGGCCGAGTGGCAGAATGTTTATAGGGATGTGCCGATTGTTGTTCCGGCAGTGAGCGCGGAGACGTTTGTCGCGAATTCCGGAGTGTCTCTTTATCTAAAAATGTACGAGCGGGCGATAGGAACCGATGACGGAGTGACTGCGCATTATGTTGAAACTTTGAATGAATTTAAGAAATTGGCAGAACACGGAGTTAAGAAGGTAAGGGTACTTCTGTGTATAGGATCAAAAAATACAAGCGGATTAAAATTTGCTGAGGATAACGAGACGCCGATCGGATTTAAAGACCAAGAACTCGCGATACTGGATGTCGCGAATCTAACAAGAATCGGGGCGGAAACAGATATAGAGTTAACGTTGGCTTTGCACAATAAGGACATTACGGAAACTCATCCCGGTGTTTTTAGCGACGAGGAGAAATGGACGGCGTTAGTTGCTCTTGACGAGATCCTTCTTAACGGAGCGAAAGAAATGCTGGAAGAAGATGTCTGGGGATATTTTGAATATGGTGAAGGGTTGAATGAACCGGATGACGCAGGTATGCATTCCTGGTATACGCAAGAGTTTGTAAAAAGAGTGAATATAATGATCAGAAACGACATCGGAAAACCCGTTACTCTCGGCCCGGCTAAAATAGAACATGCAGGCAACTGGCTTCCATTGCTTAAGACCGGTGATATGTATCAGATTCACTCGTATAACGATAACCTTGAGGAGCTTCTCGCGGAACTTAGAAAAAATATCGGCAGATTTGTGGTGCCTGAAGGGGTAAAAATTTGCTACGGAGAAGCGCAAGTCAGCATGTACGACACTGAGTCAAGGACGACTAATTCGATTTTGTATGAAGTATTTCTCGCGGCGCACCAGTCCGGCGCGGATGGTGTGTACGGATGGCTTGACAATCGATTTGCTCCTAAATATACGCTCAATCCGGATGAATATCTGCGCGTTACGGAATATGTGATGAGTGCGGATGATAATACGGATGTGACGGATGATGATGATGCAGATGAAACTGATACTTCCGAAGATGTTAATGACACGGATGTGTCTGATGATACAGCCGATGCGGATACGACAGATGATACTGTTGTTGACGATACGGACGAAGGAGACGGTCAGATTGTGGATGATACCGATATTGCAGACGATACGGATACGACAAATGATGAGGATGCGGACGAAGGAGACGAGCAGGTTGTCGATGATCCCAATATCGCAGATGATACGGATACTGCGGGTAAACCCGGAAGTACGCTTGATACTTCTTCCGGATGTTTTATCAATATAGCGGGTTCGAAAAATTTGAAACGCAAAAATGTGCCAATCGCAGAAGTGCTTGAACGTGAAGGTATGGGAGAGACGGGTTTTGAAAAGGCATGGAATTGGCTGAGGAGTGTAACAAATTCAGTTAAAAAGCATCTTGATTTGGTTGTTATGACAACGTTTGGAGGGGTGCTTTGGTCGAGTATTGTCAGCGCGCAGCCTTATGCTAATATGATCTTGAAAAAAGATGCAATAGCGATGGAGCTACTTATCGGTGGAGTGGCAATGCTTCTTTTTGTGGGATTTATTTTGGGTAATATTATTCTCATTTGCATTTATAATTTAAAGTACTCGAACAGAATCAAAAAAAATGAATTTAAGGTTGCGGTAGGGATAACTCCGGCATTTTGTAAAAAAATTGGTGAGAATGACTGGGGAGCATCGTTCACTAAGCTTATGACCAAAAACGATGTGGAAATGATCATTCTTGTGGAGGATTTCAACAGGGAAACTATGCAGGAAGAATTTAATGAAAAAATAAAAAAGAATCCAAAAACAAAAGGTAAAAAGGTTATTGGCGCGGTTCTGGATCCGAGTGTTTTGGATGGGATTAGTGATGAGGATGAATTTATTCGGGTAATAAAAGACTTTATCAAAACCGCGAAAAAAGAAATCGCGCCGCTTATGGCGTCCGAAGTGGGATTTTTTAAATTGAAGGGGCTTACGTGTGACGCGATCAAAAAAGATTTTGATAAATTGGATAAGCTAACCAAAGATAAAACAAAAAAGTGGTATGGCATAATCAAAGTGTTGGTGCGGACTTTGCCTATGGAGAGTTTGGAGCTTGTTGATAAGGGTGCGTATCATGTTCCGGTGAATAAATGGCATCGGGCGGTTGTTGGGGAAAATAGAGTGAGTTCCGAGGCGAAACATTTAGCTCAAGGCGGCGGAGGGTTATACTTAAGCCAGAGCCACAAATATGTAAGCGTATCCGCGTATAACCTTGCGGATATGAGGCTTATCGCCAATGCCATTAGGGATTTGGGAATTAATGAAGCTAAAGCGTCTGAGTTTATTCATGTGAGACTTCGCAATGACAATGTGCGAACAAGGGAACAGCTGATAAAATATATGAAAAAAACCGGATTGGACGGGTATCTCAAAGTGGAAAATGTGGATATTATTTCCGAAGAGGAAGAAAAGAGTATGACGCTTGATAAAATTCTTGGGAAGGTAAAGCACAGATTCGAGGAACATGTGTTTACTCTTAATAATAGCCAGATTTTTGTCGGGAGTACGAAAGATTTGAATCTTTCTTCTGACGATAAGGCGATATTGTCAGCTGGTGAAAAAGCCCCTACATTTTTTCAAATGGAAGGTGAAGGAATTGTGTCTCAGCTTCTTCTCACGCTGGTCGAGTTCAGCGCCGCGGGAGAAATACCGGCAAGTTTAGGTAAAATAACGTCTGATCCGAATAATCCGGGACTTAAGGTATATATTTACCTGCCGAATATCAAAAAAGCGGATTACAACGCGATACTTGATGTGATAAAGAATTATGAGAAGATGATGACGAGTGTTTAATCGTTAGCTCGTTGATTGTTGGGTTGTTGATGGTTGATGAGTTCTTATATTGCATATGTTTGAGGAAATAGAGATCCCGGGTCAAGCCCAGGGTCGGCTCATGCTTTTGGTGGTAGATGTTCGAGGCGATGGGTGTTGCAAGGAGCAAGGGCGCTTCCGGAAGCGCCCCTACGAATATTTTTTCTCGTATACACACAAATTCGTAGGGGCGGTTCGCGAACCGCCCTTTTTTTTGGTGCAATTAATTAATGTAATTTGGTCGTTATACCAATTACGTTAATTAATTGCACATTTTAAACTACGAAATAAGTGCGTGTATTTATGTGTTTAGACTGTTTCTTGGGGACATACGAGATCCCGGGTCAAGCCCGGGGTCGGCTCATGCTACATG
>Ga0268282_1000967_pt1 | contig 13268 bp, 8 predicted proteins | sample saktaG_12_FD_190133 | JGI IMG/M metagenome (GOLD analysis project Ga0268282, IMG submission 190133) | Saline water microbial communities from Sakinaw Lake, British Columbia, Canada - sak_2011_5_24_120m | ecosystem: Environmental > Aquatic > Non-marine Saline and Alkaline > Saline ...
GGTTTTTTAAAGTTAAAAATAAATGGCGGGAGGGGTAGGAATCGAACCCACCGCGGCAATTATTATTAATTACCGCCCACGGATTTGAAGTCCGCAAGGCCCACCAGAGCCTATCCGCTCCCTTCCTGTGTTATTATAAGTTGAAATGCAAAACTTTACAAGTATAAAAAATAGGGACACATCCCATTTTCTCTTTTTAGAAGAGAAAATGGGATGTGTCCCTATTTTTTAATTGATTAGTGGTAAAAATTATGATATATTTTTATTATGCCACGTATAGCAAGAATAGTAGGTATTGGATATCCTCATCATATAATCCAGAGGGGCAATAATAGACAGGACATATTTTTTGACCAAGAAGATAGACGTTTATATCTTAAATGGCTAGAAAAATATAGTTTAGAATGTAGTTGTACGGTTCATGCCTATTGTCTTATGAAAAATCATGTCCATCTTCTGGTAGTCCCTAAAAATAATAGTTCCCTGGCTAAAACTATGCAGAAATTAAGTCTTAGATTTACCCAACACATCAATAAGAAATATAAAAGAACAGGCAGGTTATGGGAGTGTAGATTTTATTCTGCTTTAGTGGATAAAGAATCGTATCTTTGGTCAGTAGGTCGATACATAGAGCGAAATCCTGTTAGAGCGAAAATAATAAGCAAACCAGATGAATATCAATGGTCTAGCGCTAAGGCTAATACTTCTGGTAAGAGGATGGGTTTTATTAAGCCGATATGGGAGGATGATACTGAGAGGGAAGGGTACATTGCCTTCTTAAATAACCCAGATAAGGAAGAGGAGATAGAAGTAATAAAAAAATCTACTATTAGCGGAAAACCTATAGGATCTAAAGAGTTTCTTAACCAGATGCTTGAGACCTTAGGTGTTACTATAAATACCCGGTCGAAAGGCAGACCTCGTAAAAGGAAAAATTAAACTGTAGAAAAGTGATAATAATAAATAGGATGTGTCCCTATTTAATAAAAGAAAAGGGGGGTTAATATGAAAATAGGATTATATAATCTGGTTTCAGATATACATAATGAAGAATATATTAATAGCACCCTGCAAGGTTTTTTAGCAGATATTGAAGAAAAATTAGGTGAGAAATTTGAAAATATATACTTAGAGGACTTTAACCGTAAAGATTATTTCCCCCTTATCTTTATAAAATCCGGGGGAACGGAAGTAAAGTTCAAATATATTTTTAAACAGGTCAAGGGACCTTACCTGCTTTTATCCAGTGGATTACACAACTCTTTTGCCGCTTCTTTGGAGATTGCCTCCTTTTTAAAACAGGAAGGAGAAAAAGTAGAAATAATTCACGGAGATAGTGATTATATTGCCAGGAGGATAAAAGAACTCAGTAAAATATTTGAAGTGAAAAATAGATTAGCTTCAACTAAATTAGGAGTTATCGGTAAACCGTCCGATTGGCTTATAGCCAGCGAAGTAGATTATAAGAAAGTGAAAGACAATTTAGGAATTTCATTAATTGATATTAAAATGGATGAATTAGTTAAAGAAATCGAGCAGGATCACAATTTTACCCATTCTAAATTAAAGGATATTAAAAATAAAGGGTTTGATAGTAAATCAATCGAGGGAGCATTAAAAATTTATAGCGGATTTAAAGCCATTGTAAACAAATACAAACTTGACGGTATTACCGTAAGATGTTTTGACCTGCTGGAAATTTATAAAAATACCGGTTGTATTGGCCTTTCATTGTTAAATGATGAAGGAATTTTAGCCGGTTGTGAAGGCGATATTCCCGCTCTTTTATCTATGGTTATTCTGCACTACTTAACCAATGAGCCTGTTTTTATGGCTAATCCTTCCAGTATTGATATTGACAAGAATGAAATAATTTTAGCTCACTGTACCCTGCCCTTGAATATGCCTGATGAATTTTATTTAAAAACCCACTTCGAGTCAGGTTTGGGAGTGGGGATAAAGGGAGTCATCGGGGAAGGTGAGGCCACCATTTTTAAACTTTCCCGAGATGGCAAAGAATATTTCGTGTCCGGGGGAGAAATAATTGAAAATTTAAATAGCGAAAATTTGTGCAGGACTCAAATAAGATTTAGAATGAATGAGGGGGTTAAATATTTTTTGCAAAATTCTCTGGGTAATCATCATCTGATTTGCAAAGGAGATTATAATAAGTTGGTGAGAGAATTCTTTAAATGGTAAAATGTTGATATAAGATAATCATAGAAAGGTGACAGAGGACCGTCCCCTGTCACCAGGAGGAGAATTATGGGAGATATTATGAGACCAGTTCCCTTTAAGCAGTTGCTTTGTTGGATAACTGAAGAATATCGGTCGCAATGGACAATTTTTGGGATACCCGAATCTCAATTTTTTATTAAAGAAAATGGAAAAAGTATTCAGATATTTGATGAAAGTTGTGCTACTCCTGTAGGACCGGCAGCAGGCCCCCATACCCAGCTGACCCAAAATATTATCGCCGCCTATCTGGTTGGCGGACGCTTTTTCGAGCTTAAGACCGTACAAAAACTTGATAGCCTGCATTTTGATAAGCCTTGTATCGATGCCCGAGATGAAGGCTATAATACCGAATGGTCTACTGAACTTTCCCTGGAGCAGGCATATGACGAGTATCTTAAAGCCTGGATACTGCTTCACTTCATAGAAGCAGTTTTTGATATGCAGGTTAGTTTAAAACAATCTTTTATTTTTAATATGAGCGTGGGCTACGACCTGGAGGGAATTAAAACCTCCGGCATGGATTCGTTTATTAATAGTTTAACCGATGCCTCCGAACATCCCTTATTTAAGCGTTACTTGGAAGAATTAAGTTTTTTTATTCGGGACACGAACTTTTCAGAAGTTCTGCACACTAAAGGAAAAGTAAAAAGCCTGGGAAATGTTTTCAGTGTAATTTCACCTCATATCGCCCGGTCTGTGACTCTCTCTACTATGCACGGATGTCCTCCGGAAGAACAAGAAGCGATTTGTCGATATCTTATAGTAGAAAAAAAACTTAATACCTATGTAAAATTAAATCCGACCCTCCTTGGTTATAAATTAGTCCGAAAAATATTGGATGATCTTGGGTTTAATTATATAAAGATTAAAGAATCTACCTTTGCTGATGACCTTCAGTGGGATGATGCCATAGGGATGCTTAAGAGGCTTTCTAAAGCAGCTGCTGAATGTGGTCGTAATTTTGGAGTAAAACTTTCCAATACGCTGGGAACGGTAAATACCCTGGGTGTTCTTCCCGGAGAAGAGATGTACTTATCAGGACGTATTCTTTTTCCTCTTACTATAACTTTAGCTTCCCGCTTATCGCGTGAGTTTAAAGGAACTCTCCCTATATCTTACTCGGGAGGAGCGTCTCAGCTAAATATTCTTCAGATTTTCGAAACGGGAATTAAACCAATTACTATAGCCACTGAGCTGTTAAAGCCGGGCGGTTATATGAGAATGGCAGGAATAGCCCGAAAATTAGAGCCAATAGTTGAAGAAAAAAGACAGCCCGAGGTTATCGATGTGGAAAAGCTTGACCGATTAGCCGAAGAAGCCCCTCGGGAGAATTATTACCGAAAAGATTGGAGAGGTACGAAGAAAGTTTTTATTGACCGGGAATTACCTCTGACAGATTGCTATATAGCTCCCTGTGTTCTCTCCTGTCCCATCGGTCAGGATATTCCGGAGTATATTCGGCTTGCGGGGGATGGACAGTATGATAGGGCTCTGGAACTTATCTATTTGAAAAATCCTCTTCCTAATATCACCGGATATATTTGTGATCATCAATGTATGTACAATTGCACCCGTCTTGACTATGAAGGAGCGGTCGGTATTCGCGAGGTTAAGAGAATTGCCGCTGAGCAGGGAAAAATCATCTACGATACTAAAAGCCGTGTTACTGCTGAGCAGCTGGATATAAAAGTTGCTGTTATCGGAGCAGGACCGGCAGGATTATCCGCAGCTTACTTTCTTACTAAAGCCGGATTTAAGGTGACTGTATTTGAGAAACAGAATTCTCCCGGTGGTGTGATAACCCATGTACTGCCTAATTTCAGAATTCCAACATCTGCTATTGAAAAAGATATTTCTATTATCAAAACACTGGGTGTGGATTTCAAATTCGGGGTATCAGAAGAATTTTCTATTAATGATTTAAATAACCAGGGATATAAATATGTCTTTATCGGAATCGGTGCGGAAGTTTCAAGAGAACTTCAGCTAAGCGGTGATAGTAATAATGTCTATGAAACCCTGGATTTTTTAAGGTCTTTCAACCAAGATTCAGGGGCACTCAATATTGGCCAGCGTGTTGCGGTAATAGGAGGCGGAAATACTGCAGTGGATAGCGCACGGTCTGCTCTGAAGGTAGACGGAGTCGAAAAAGTTTTTATCATCTACCGCCGCACTGAAGATGAAATGCCGGCGGAGAAAGAGGAGTATGAGCGGGCCCTTGAGGAAGGGGTTATTTTTAAGTCCCTCTTACTACCGGAATCATTTTCCAAAACCGGTATTCTAAAATGCCGCCGAATGGTTTTAGGTGAACCTGATTCCAGCGGCCGCCGACGTCCTCTCCCCACTGAGGAAACCGCGGAGATAGCTGTAGATTCGGTAATCAGTGCTATCGGGGAGTATACCGATTCCAAATTATTATCGGCATGCGGGCTAAAGATTGAAAATAATAACAGACCGTACGCAGACCCGGAAACCCTTGAAACTAATCTTAAAAATGTTTTTATAGGTGGCGATGCCCTTCGTGGTCCCTCAACAGTGGTTGAATCCATTGCCGATGCACGAAAGGCAGCAGAAGCTATTGCTAAAAGGGAAATATCAGATTGGAAAGATTTGAATAAAGATTTTAAACCGGTCTTTGATAGGAAACAGCAAATTCCGGAGATTTATAATAAAAAAAGCCGCCTTGTCCCTCCAAAAATATCCGAAGATGATAGGGTAATAGCTAAGAATGAAGCAGAGCGGTGTCTTGAGTGCAATGTTATCTGTAATAAATGTGTGGATGTCTGTCCAAACCGGGCAAATGTTGCGATCGAGATTGATAAGAAAGAGGGCTTTCAAGATACTTATCAAATTCTCCATCTTGATGCATTGTGTAACGAATGTGGAAACTGTGCTACATTTTGCCCTTATGATGGTAAACCATACAAAGACAAGCTGACTCTTTTTACTATTATGGAGGACTTTAAGAATAGTAAAAATAATGGCTTTATCATCACCGGTTCCCCTGATAGTCAGTTAATAACTCTGAGGTTGAATGATAATCTGTGGAAATTAAAACTCAATAAAGACGGTGAATTGACTCCTGTAGACTATGAGTATCCAAAAGATTATAATATTAAAGAATTTAAAAATATTAGCGTAATAATAAGTACTGTTCTAAAAGATTACAGTTATTTAATTGAAAGTTAGGAGGTGGAGGATTTATGCACCAGAGAACCGTCCCCTGTCAGTATTTTGCTCCGCAGAAAATAGAGGAAGCACTGGAAATTTTATCCCAATACGGGAAAGAAATTAAAGTAATTGCCGGAGGGACTGACCTGTTAATTCAATATTATGACCGACTATATGAGGTTGGCACCTGGTTGGATTTAAAAAATATCAAAGAATTAAAAGAAATTAAAATACATCAGAATCAAATGGAAATCGGAGCGATGGTCACTCATACCCAATTGGAAAAATCCGAAGATATTAAAAAGTACTTTCCAGTCTTAAGCCAGGCAGCTGCCGATATCGGTTCTCCTCAGATAAGGAATCGGGGAACTATCGGAGGGAATATTGTGAATGCCTCTCCGGCCGGTGACCTCCTATCTACTTTGATGGCTTATGATGCTCAATTTAAGTTGCTCTCCCTTCAGAAAGAAGCGCTAATTTCAGCGGAAGAATTTTTTATCGGGCCCAAAAAAACTATCTTAGAACCAGCTCAATTATTAATCCAGATAATTCTTCCCCTGCCGTCTGAAAGGACTTACGGAAGTTGGATTAAAATTGGCAAGCGAAAAGCTTTAATTATTGCAACCATTACCCTTGCTCTGGTAGTAGAGATGGCTGAAGACAATAAAACCGTTAAAGATGTAAGAACTTGCCTTGGCTCTGTAGCCCCGACTCCGATTGAAATTAAAGAGATTAGAGAAAAGATGATAGGTAAAAAGTTTAATCAATTAGATTTTAACCAATTAGGGCAAATAGTCGAAGATAAAATTTCCCCTATTGATGATATCAGGGGAACCAGAGAATATCGTAAAGATGTAGCTAAAAATATAATGATTAACGCCTTGGAAGAGATAGATTCAGCGTTTGGAGGTCGCATAAATGAGTAAATTAATGATAGAACTTACTATTAATGGTAAAAAAAGAAAAGTGGAGACTACTACCTCAACCCGTTTGCTGGATTTTATAAGAGATGACCTACATCTAACCGGAACTAAAGAAGGATGTGGAAAAGGTGAATGTGGAGCTTGCACGGTAATTATGAATGGTGAATTAGTAGATTCCTGTTTAGTGTTGGCACCTCAGGCCGAGGGGGCAGTTATTACCACTATCGAGGGCATAGGAAACGACGGACATTTAGATCCAATTCAAGAAGCTTTTATAGAGACCGGAGCGGTTCAATGTGGTTTTTGTATCCCGGGAATGATATTGGCTGCTAAAAAAATATTGGAGAAAAATCTTCATCCCGGCGAAAAAGAGATAAAGCAGGGTATTTCAGGTAATATTTGCCGTTGTACCGGTTATCAAAAAATATTTGATGCTATCAAATTAGCCGGAGAAAAATTATCAGTTTTAGATAGCAGAAAGGTCGAGAAAAATGAGTAAAAGATACGTGGGTCAAAATATCTATAAAGTAGATGCTCGAGACAAAGTAACCGGTAAAGCGCAATATTCCGATGATATCTACTTTGATGATATGTTATATCTTAAAATAAAAAGAGCGGTTCATCCTCATGCTTATCTTCGCAAACTAGATATAGAAAAAGCGAAAAAATTACTGGGAGTAGTAAAAATTATTACTGCTGCCGATGTTCCACATGTAAAAAATTTTGGATTGATTGTAAAAGATCAGCCGGTACTGATAGGTATTGGGGAAAAAATGCGTTATATGGGAGATGCCCTGGCTATTGTTATTGCCAAAAGCAAAGAGGTGGCTTCTATGGCGGAAAAATTGATAGAAGCGGAAGTAGAAGAATTGGAGATTATTTCCAATCCTCTTAGAGCAATGGAAGATGACGCTCCTTTAATCCATAAGGAGGGAAATATTTTATCCACACATTTTTTAGAAAAAGGGGATATAAAAAAAGGTTTTGCCAGTGCTGATTTGATTGAAGAAAATGAATATAGAACCACTTTTGTTGACCAATTGCCTCTCCAGGTTAGTGCAGGGGTATGCCGATATGATGAAAGCAGCGGAATCCTGGAGTTTCAAGCAGCCACGCAATGGCTTCATGATACGCAAGCAGATATTGCCCAATCGATTGGTTTCCCCAAAGACAAGATTAGAATGATTCAACCCGTGATTGGTGGTGCATTTGGGAAAAAAGAAGATATATCGGTTCATATCCATCTGGCTTTAGCAGCAATTGTAACTAAAAGGCCGGTAAAATTAACTTATACCAGAGAGGAATCGATGATTGCCCAATCCAAAAGACACCCTTTTATCATTCGCATAAAGAATGGTGTGACCAACCGAGGGTTTTTAACCGCCTGTCAGGTTGAAGTTATCGGTGATACCGGTGCTTATGCTTCCAGTGGATTGGCAGTTATTCATAAAGGGATGTATCACTGCACCGGGCCTTATAATGTAGATCATGTGCAAGGTGTTGGCCGAGCTGTTTACACTAATAATACTTATTGCGGTGCCATGCGTGGTTTTGGAACTGCCCAGCTGGCATTTGCTTATGAATCTCAGATGGCTATATTAGCTGATAAGTTAGGGATTGACCCGGTTAAATTTCGCTTGCAAAATGCCTATGACATTGGCTCAAAAACACCCAACGGGCAAAAATTAACCCGTAGCGTTGGCGTAAAAAAAACGATTGAAGAAGCGGCAATGATGGCAGGCTGGAAGGGAGGCGTAAGATGAAAAAAAAAGGGAGAGGAATGGCAACCATTATGTTTGGTTTTGGATATGGAGAAGGCTTTCCTGATCATTCTATTGCTTCAGCGGAAATAGAAGAGGAAGGCAAGATATTAATTAGGACTGCTGCTGCTGATGTGGGTCAAGGTGTTTTAACTATCATTACCCAAATTGCTGCCGAGGTGTTGCAGATAACACCGGAAACTATTCAAATTATTCGGGGAGATACGCATTTAACCAAAAATTCAGGTTCGACCTCCGCAACCCGGCAAACATTTTTTACCGGAAATGCAGTGAAGGATGCGGCATCTGGATTATTGAGTAATATTTATCATTATGCCAGTCTGCATTTTGTCACCAATCATGTCGATTTAGAAATAGGAGATGGTTATATTTTTAGAAAGGATAACCCTGATGATAAAATAAGCTACTGGGAATTGGCCAAGAAAATTAAAACAACCGGAAATAGTTTAAAGGCAGAAGCCTCCTTTTTTCCTCACACCGATAAACCTGACCAAAAGACCGGACAGGGAGAGAAATTATATGTAGCATATACTTTTGTTACACAGGTGATAGATGTGTCTGTCGATACCGACACCGGTATTGTAGAAGTATTACACGTCTATACTGCTGCAGATATAGGCAAAGCCATTAATCCGCAAAATGCTGAAGGCCAGGTAGAGGGAGGAACAGTGCAGGGAATAGGTATGGCTTTAATGGAGGAGCAGGTCATCAAAGAAGGAAAAACACTGAATGCTGATTTAACCGGTTATCTGGCTCCCACTTCTATGGACATTCCCTATTTTAGCACTCGATTTATCGAAAATGAAGACTCAGATGGACCTTATGGTGCCAAAGGGATTGGTGAACCTTCTTTAATTGCCACTGCCCCGGCTATTGCCAATGCCATTTATGATGCCATAGGAGTAAGAATATATCATCTTCCCATCACTCCGGAAAAAATATTAAAAGCTTTAAAGGAGAAGAGAAAGAACAAATAGAATAAATTCCTGTTTTTACCAGAATTACAAACGTGCACGATGAATCTTGCCCTCTGTAAACTCGCAGCACCACGGTGTTGCCATGGTGAGTAAGCTTATTCTTTCTTTTTTACTTTTAGAAGGCTGGCTCGGGTTACGGATTTAGTGCCAAACTTTTCTCTGATTTTATCTAAAGACTGAGTAAGTTGTTCTAATTTATCATCTTTTTTATCCTCTTCGTCTCTTAAGAACTTCAACTGTTTTCTTTCATTCCCCGAGGTAAGATTGGAGAACTTTATTCCCAAAAGTCTAACTCCGCCTTTTTTATAGCTTACTTTACCCAGGAGTTCCACCACTGTTTTAAAGATGATATCATCAAGATGGGTAGGATTTTCTAAAGTTTTAGACCTATTCAGGGTAATAAAATTGTGAAACCTTATTTTTAAAGTAATGGTCCTGCCTTTATAACCTTTTTTTCGGGCAGCATAACCAACCAGTTGGGAAATTTTAAGCAGTTCTTTTATTAGAATTACCTTTTCGGTTATATTAGTGCCGAAAGTTGTTTCTTTACCGATAGATTTTGCTGTTGATGGAGGAGTAACCGGGGTTTCATCTATCCCTTGTGCCAGAAGTTTCATTATTTTCCCGTTTTTCCCCAGAAGGTTTTCCAATATAGAATCAGGCATCCGGGCTAATTGTTCTACCAGGTAAATACCGGATTTTTTTAGCAGTTCTTCTGTCTTTTCTCCTATGCCCCAGAGGGAAGATACAGGGAGGGGATAAAGAATTTTTTGAATATCTTTAGAAGGGATAATGTAAAAACCATCCGGCTTTCCCAGGTTGGTGGCTATCTTGGCTAAGAATTTATTTTCTGCTATTCCCACCGAGATTTTGAGTCCTAATTCTTGATAAACTCTTTCTTTAATTTTTCTTCCTATAGTTTCGCTTGAACCAAAGAGCGATTCACATCCTGATACATCTAAGAAAAGTTCATCTATGCTCAACGGCTCTAACAGGGGAGTATAATCACTGCATATCTGAAAGAATTTTTTAGATGACTCTAAGTATTTGTTCATTTGAGAAGGGATAAAAATTCCCCGGGGGCATTTTTGGCGGGCCTCCCAGATAGGCATACCGGCATGAACACCATATTTACGGGCTTCATAGGAGGCGGCGCAGACCACTCCCCGATTTGAATTACCTTTTCCGCCGCTTATTCCTCCCACAATAAGAGGTTTTCCTTGATAAGCCGGATTATCTCTCTGCTCTACGGAGGCAAAGAAGGCATCAAGATCCAGATGAATTATAGATAGGCGATTAATGTTGCTCACTATTTTAGTTCCTTTCTAATTAATTGACCAATTCACCGATTAAATTAGCCGTTAGTGAATAGTAATTAGTATCGCGTATTGCGTATCGAGTATCGCGTTAAAGAAATTTGGATTTAGGTGTAGGGGCACAATGAATTGTGCCCTTCTTTTGTAATTCATTGACAGGCGAGACGCCTGTCCTACGTTAATAAAATAAATTATTATTGTAAGAGAGGGTGTATTGCAATACGCCCCTACTTTTTTTAAACTTAAAACCCGAAATCTGTCACTTATTACTCATCACTGTATTTTTCTATACACTATCCGCTATCTTTTCTTTTTCCTCCACGCAATACGCAATACGCGATACGCAATACGAATTTATATTTATAATCTTCCGGGCGATTATTTTAGAGTCGCCGCTATCTTTGCTTAAGACTCCTTCTATCAAAAGAGGCGCTTCTTTGCAAAAGAGTTTAGAATATTTTTGATAGACAGTCGGAAAAGTAATTACTTCAAAAAAACCTGCTTCATCTTCCAGGAGCAGGAAAGCCATAACCTGTTTTTGCCTGGTAAATTGTCTTCTTACTTGAATTAGCATTCCTTTTAGCGAAATTAGTTTTGGATAAAAATAATTTAACAGTTGATTAGAATTCATAATTGGCAAATTCATTAACATTTTATCATATTTTTTTAAAGGATAGTTAGTTATATATAAGCCGAGTATTTCTTTTTCTAAATTCATTTGGAAAGAGTTAGAAAAATGATAAGCAGGAATGGAGTCAGAGGAAATAAGTTCGCTATTCCATAATTCACTCTCTTCGGACATTCTATTTTGAGCCCCATCTTTAGCTTTCTTCTTTCTAACCTCCTTTAAAGTAAGGGGGAGCAGGGTTAATAATGCCGAACGGGGATAAGCAGTGAAATCAAAAGCACCTACCTTAATTAGATTTTCTATTAATGTTTGATTAATGCTTAAAGAGATAGTTTTACAGCAGAAATCATACAGAGAATTAAATCTTTGGCATTTTTCCCTGAGAGATAGTATAGATTTTAAATGCTTTTCTCCCATGCCTTTTATCTTACCCAGTCCCACTCGAATAGCTCCAGCTTCTACAGTAAAACCAGCTCCACTCTTATTTATATCGGGAAGGAGCACTTTAACCTTGAAACGCCGGGCTTCCTGAATATAGCGGTCAGGAGAATAATAACCCATACCGTAGGTGAGCATGGAAGCCAGGTAGTAAGCGGGATAATGCACTTTGAGATAACAGGTTACAAAAGAGATTAGGGCATAGGAGGTGCTGTGAGCTTTATTAAAACCGTAATGGGCGAATTTGGAGATCAGGTAAAAAACTTTTTCCGCTTCTTCTCTGGTATTTCCTTGTTGAATAGCTTTTTTAAGGAAATTATCTCTTTGTCTTTCCATTTCTACCGGTGAACGGGAGCTGATGGCTCGACGAAAGAGGTCAGCCTCTCCCAGGCTAAGGCAGGCAAAAGCAGAAACTACCTGCATAACCTGTTCCTGATAAAGGATAACTCCATAAGTGTCCTTTAAAATTGGTTTTAATTTGGGGTGTAGATAATCTATCTCTTCTTCTCCCCGTTTTCTTTTAAGATAATGTTCGGTCATCCCGCTATCTAAGGGACCGGGTCGGTATAAAGATAGAGCAGCGATTACATCGCCTAGATGGGAAGGGGAAAGCCTCCTTAGAAGAGAAGACATCCCCGAGCTTTCCAGTTGGAAGACTCCCAGAGTCTTGCCTTTTTGCAGGGCGGAGAAGGTGGTTTTATCATCAAGGGGAATCTTGTTAAGGTTGATATTTATATTTTCTTCTTTTAGCATTTCTAAAGTCTTTTTAATTACAGTTAGGCTGCGGGAGCCCAGGATATCCATTTTTAATAAACCTAAATCTTTGATGGATTCTTTTTCGTATTGACTGACTATCTCTCCCTGGTTAGTTAGTTCCAGAGGAACTACTTCTGAAAGCGGCCTATCTGAGATTATCATTGAGGAGGCGTGTACGGAAAGATGCCGGGGTATTCCTTCTATATTTTGAGCAAAAGAGAATAGTGATTTAAGGGGTTCCTGGTCTTGAGGGAGTTTTTGCAGTTCAGGTAAATGTTTAAGAGAAGCTTTAATTACTCCGGGCGAGGAGAATATAGGCATTAGTTTAGCGATTTTATTTATCTCCCGAGGAAGGAAGCCCAGTGCTCTCCCGGTGTCTCGAATGGCTGAGCGGGCGGCATAGGTGGAGATGGTACTGACATGGGTTACCCGATTATTCCCAAATTTCTTAAAGATATAAGAGATTACTTTCTCTCTCCCCAGCTGGCCGAAATCTATATCGATATCCGGAAGATCTATTCTTTCCGGGTTAAGAAATCTTTCAAAAAAGAGTTGGTATTTTAAAGGGTCTACTTCGGTTATATTAAGGAGATAAGAGACTAAACTACCGGATGAAGAACCTTTCCCCGGTCCTACCGGGATATTGTTTTGTTTAGCAAAGCGGACTATATCCCGAACGATTAGGAAATATCCGGCAAAACCCATTTGATTGATTATTTTTAATTCATATTGCAGGCGCTTTATAACTTTCGATAAGGAAGCGGGGTAATATTTTTTAAGACCATCCAGGCAAAGTTTTTTTAAATAGTCCTGAGCAGAACAAGAAGAGGGCAGAGGATAAGCAGGGAGGTGGATTTTCCCTAAATTAAGTTCCAAGTTGCACTTTTCAGCAATTTCAATGGAGTTTTTGAGGGCTTGAGGCACCCGGAAAAATATTTTCTCCATCTCTGAGGGAGATTTAAAATAATATTCATCAGCTTCAAGTTTTTGATGATAGAATCTTTCTTTTGTTCCCAAATTGGCAATTTTATTTAATAGAC
>Ga0268282_1000984_pt1 | contig 13153 bp, 11 predicted proteins | sample saktaG_12_FD_190133 | JGI IMG/M metagenome (GOLD analysis project Ga0268282, IMG submission 190133) | Saline water microbial communities from Sakinaw Lake, British Columbia, Canada - sak_2011_5_24_120m | ecosystem: Environmental > Aquatic > Non-marine Saline and Alkaline > Saline ...
GCATCAATTGCTCCCAGCGAAAATGTATTAGAGAAAAAGATTTGAAATTACAAGTTGAAAAAGAGTTAGAAAAATATACAATCTTGCCACAATTTCTTCATTGGGCACTGGAAGTTATAAACAAACGCAATGATAAAGAAATTGAAGACAGAACTAAAATCTATGAAACGCGACATAAGGCATTAGTTCAAGCCCAAAAGGAATTAGATGAACTTACGAAAATGAGATATCGCCTATTGATTGACGACGACGCATTTATCAAAGAAAGAAATCTGCTTCAAAGTAAAATCAATCAGCTTAAAGAGAAATTAAGAGAAACTGAGACCAGAGCTGAAAGGTGGTTGGAATTAACAGAAAAAACTTTTAACTTTGCTACTTATGCCCGTAAAGCATTTTTAACAGGTGGATTAGAACTAAAAAAGGAAATCCTAATGGCGTTAGGTCAAAACCCAATAATTAAGGACAAAAAACTCACTATTCAAGCAAATGAGTGGTTCGTTCCTATAGAAAGTGGTTATCCTGCCTTAGAAAAAGAATATCTAAGGTTAGAACCAATAAAAATAGGGCAAAATAAAGCAAAAACAGAAGCTTTAGCCTCTGTTCGTGCACGCTGGCTCCGGCGGCAGGACTCGAACCTGCAACCCACTCGTTACACTTAGCCCTTGGATTTCTTCAAGGAGTGGACTATCTCATCACCCATCTTTTTAAAAAGATTAGGGCGCGAGGCGCTTCCTATGTTTTTTGAAAACATAGTACTTCCTTTCGGAATAGTCTCTGAACCTTCCACTATCTCGAATCGAGAAAGTGGCTTGGCTGCGGATTGCCTTGTTTCAATTATTGAAATTTAGGTTTCCCGCAGTTCACCTCGTTTTTCAATTACGATTACTCGTAAAAGCTGCAATATCTACAGCGAGTTGCTCTACCATTGAGCTACACCGGAATAACTAAAGTTAGTTTATAATATTATTTTCCAAAATTCCAGTCATCCATCCTAAAATCTTTCTTTGCATTGCTGCGTCTGAAACTTCTATACCAAATATTCCATATTGATGTAGTTTTTTACGAATCTTTTTGCTGTTTTTTTTATTTTTAGCTATGTAGCTTTTCTGAAATTGTCCCATCGGAATATCTGTGGTTTTTGACCAAAACCTTCTTGCACCCAACTCATTTTGATCGTCATGAATCCAAATTCTTCCACGAAATTTGCCCTCCGGAACCTTACAAAATTCCCTAAGCCATTCCATCATAAACTTAATTATTCTCGGATCAGAATTAGAAAATCTTACCCCTTGAAATCCTTTAGCCCCATCACCCGCGTAGAGACCAACTCCGGCAAGAAAACGATCTCTGCAACTAAGAATTCCCATTTCTCTCATCCCCTCTTCTCTTAATTTTTTTATTCTTTCCCTACGCTCTGCCTCCCTTTTTTCTCCAATAATCTTTCTACTTCTAAATCTACCATCTTCCGCGCGCTCACATAACATCTCTATCTGTTTTTCAGTCAATACAATATCGCGACACCAAACACTAAGTGAGCCTTTAGAAACTTTGATTTTCTTAAGAATTTCACTATAAGAATATCCTTTCTTGCGAAGGCTACGAACCTCTGCTTTTTCTTTTAATTTTCCTGCGTATCCCATTATCTAATTTTCCCACAATGAACCCTCAACGTCAAGATACATAATACTCACAAGTCAGTATTCTTTTAATTTTCCTAAAGATTTATGTTCGCGAATTTTATCAAGCGCACGCGCGGCAATCTGTCGAATTCTTTCTCGCGTAACACCAAACTCTTTACCAACTTCTTCTAATGTATGTTTAACATCATCTTCCATACCAAATCTCATTGATAAGATTTTTTGTTCTCGTGGGGTAAGATCTTTCATTACTTCCTGCATTCGTATTTTCAATAAAGAATAAGCAGCTTTTTGAGATGGGGACTCTGATGTTTTATCTTCAATAAACTCTTCTAAAAGAGTATCTTTATCTTCTCCAACCGGTGTTTCCAGAGAAACAGTTTCCTGAATAATTTTTTGAATTTGATAAATTTTCTGTAATTTTAAACCCATTTCAGCCGCAATTTCTTCAGACAAGGGTTGTCTATCTAACTCCTGCTCTAGCTTTCTTCTAATCTTTGTATATTTAGAAAGGGTTTCCACCATATGGACTGGGATTCTGATGGTACGTGAATAATCAGCTAAGGAACGTGTAATCGCTTGCCTGATCCACCAAGTCGCATAAGTTGAAAACTTATACCCCTTGCGCCAATCAAACTTTTCTACAGCCCTGAATAGGCCACGATTGCCTTCTTGAATTAAATCCAAAAAGCTTAATTTTGAGGAACGACCAATATATTTTTTAGCAATAGAAACAACCAGCCTAAGATTCGCCTGGATCATTTGTCTTTTGGCGGCAACATCGTCTAGGTCCACTTTTTTTGCCAACTCTATTTCCTGTTTCCGTGTTAAAAGCGAAATCCTGCCAATTTCTTTTAAATAAGATTGCACAGGGTCTATTTTGTGACCTGGCTTAGCTTCTATTTTTTTCTTTTTCAGGCTAAAAAGTTCTTTTCTCTGCATTATTTCAACATTAGCTTTTTCAAGCCTGCCCAAAACCTGTTCTAAGCCATAAATATCTTTTTCTATATCTGGAAAAACACTTAGTATCTCAGACATGATAACAAAGCCCCTTCTTCTACCTTTTTTGATTATCCTCTCAATGTCTTCTTCCGAAAAAACATTCTTTTTTCTCTTTCTTACTGTCTTGCCCTTCACAGCACTCTCCTTTTTCTTCTTGACTGATGACACGCGTTTCTTAATAGATTTCTTTTTAGCAACTTTTTTCTGAGCAGATTTCCTTTTAATATCTTTCTTTTTTTTAGATGATTTTGGCATTTTTAGTCGAACTTAATTGATTAATTTGTTTTGCCAACTTGTCAAATTCTTCTACTAATTTGCTAAGTCTTTCTTTTTCGTTATTTCTTTCCGCCTTCTTAATTTGCATAGAGATTTCTTCTAATTTCTTTTTAATGCATAAAGACTTTAAACGAAAACAAGATTTTTTGATTTCCTGCTCTGACTGTTCTATTTTACTTTCAACTTCCGCTTTTAGGGAAAGAAATTGCAATTTCTGAAATAAATCAGGAGAAAGCTTTTCCTTTAACACTTTAGATTCCACATCAAACTCTTTTATTGCTTCAAGCAATTCAATGTTTTGCTTCGAAAACCATTGATAGTCATCTTGAGACAAGAATTGAATATTCTTTTTATCCTGAATACATAATAAGAGAATTTGTTCTTCTATTAATTCTTCTTTAGTCTTCAACTCTACCTGCTCTTTATTCTCAATTTCTTTATCTACTCTATGGCTTTCTGGTTTAATTTCTGCTAATTCATTTTCTATGTCTTCTTCTCTCGCTTCTATTTCCTTTGCCAATCTTTGTATCCAATGATAACGAACTATCTTATTAGGGATTCTTTTCAGCACTGGCAGTAAAACCTTAGCAATCTTTTGTTTCCCTTCTGGATCAGATTTATCAAATTTACTTAAGGCATTTTGAAAATAATAATCAAGTATGCTTTGCGCATTCTGGATAATTTCCTTCCAATCCTTTGGATTTTTAGCAATAACATCAGCCGCATCATGACTGCCAGACATTCTTAAAACTTTGATGTTAAAATCCATTTTCTGCGCCAAAGCAATACCTTTTTTCACAGCTGTGTCGCCAGCAACATCCATATCAAATCCTAACATTAAGTTCTTAGAGTATCTTTTAAGAATATTTAACTGATAGGGCGTTAAAGCGGTACCAGATGTTGCCGCTATGTTCTTTATACCTGCTTGATAGGACAGAATAACATCAGTCTGCCCTTCAACTAAAATGCAATTATCTTGCTTTCTAATATCAACTCTTGCTTTATCTAAACCATACAATACCTTGCTTTTATCATAAAGCATAGTATTTGTAGTGTTTACGTACTTAGCTGTCATTTTTTCTTGGTCTTTTTCTGATTCCTTGTTTTGAAACACTCTTCCACTAAATCCAATTGGCTGAGAATTAAAATCAAAAAGAGGAAACATAATTCTGCCACGAAAACGATCATAAAAATTACCTTGCTCGTTGCAAACAATTAAACCAGTATCTTTTATTTGATCTTTCTTATACCCGCAAGATATTAAAAACTTGCTTAAACCATGCCATGTATCTGGAGCATAACCCAAGCGCCATGTGTTCATTGATTCTTCAGAAATTGTTCTTTTTCCTAAATATTCCTTAACCTCCTTGCCTACTCTGCTGTTGTGAAGTTGTTTTTCAAAAAACTTTGTTGCTAATTCACAAATTTCATAAAGATATTTTCTCTTTGTTTTAAGTTCAGGTCTTGTTTTTTTAAGTTCAACTCCTGCTCTTTGCGCTAAAATCCGCAAAGCATCTCCAAACTCCACACCCTCTATTTCCATAATAAAGCTAAAAATGTCTCCACCTTTATTACACCCAAAACATTTCCATATTTGTTTGGAAGGAGAAACAATAAAAGAAGGTTTTTTTTCTGAATGAAAAGGACAAACTGCTTGGTGATTCGCACCTGCTTTTTTTAACTTGATATATCCCCCAATAACATCAACTATATCTAATCTATTTTTTATTTCTTCAACTGGATTATCCATGTTTTAAAACAAGAATTAGAGTTATTACAAACACATAGTTTAATCTAATTGAATAATACAACAAATAACTTTATTTTTATACAAGATATTTTTACGATGATGGCGACATTAAAAGCAACGACAAAACCGTTGCTTTTAATGAAATATCCTAATTAGCAGGTAGTATCAAATAAAATCTAAACTTATTTTAAGGAAAATGAGACAAATGAGATACGAAAAGGATGTATCAAATAAAACAGCAAGGTGTTTTATTTTGTTTACTTTACTAAAAATCGCTTAATTTTTATTTCACTTGAATTGGTATTAAAAATCCAATACTAAATATAATTATAAAAAGTACCAAAGAAAAAGGCCTCGGGAAACCCAAGGCCTTATTTATCTTCTGGCAAACTTCCTTCACTTTCTTGGCTCAGAAAGAGCATACATTATCACGCCGTGCATCCCTCCGGGGCGTATACGTGGGAAAGATGTTATCTGATCAGGCCCAACAGGCCGTTGCAAACTCTTGAGAAGATTTTCAATCATAGTCAAATACTCGACGGTTTTGCTCTGCCAATCGTACCGGGCAAATCCCGTATTGAAGGCAAAGACGATTGCCAGATCTTCCGGTCTGATGAACAAGCCGTATTCACGAAACTCTTCTTTTCCATTGGAGCTCGCGATGAGTTTGGAACCCGGATAGGATATCCGGTAATCTTCCTCGAGGCAGGTCTTCGCCCAAATCTTTATGAGGTAAAGTTCTTGGGGAACCGCTTCTCCGGGAAGATTCACCGAAACTACGTGTTTTGAAAGAGTGTCTGTGAACGATACCAGACAACTTACGACTTCTCCTCGCGGGAAATACGCGTACTTTTCCACCAACTTTTTGGCTCGCTCGCCGAAACAAGGGTCGCCGTCGCGACAGGGATGCCCATAGTAATCTGGTATTACAACCGGAAAAATCTCTATAGGCGGAAATCTCACGAATCTCTTCCTTTCCCTGTGCAGGTCGGCAAAAGCCATATTGAAGGTGAAGATTATCTTCAGGGTTTCCGGGTCTATCAGCACACCGTGGTTCTTCAGCAATTCCTGATTTTCTAGGCGTAACTGCCGTTCAGTTTTTTTGAAGGCTCTCACTCCTATACCTTCATACATAGTACGGAAATCCCTAAGGGGATCCACGTCACCGGAAATCTTGATGAGGTAACCATTAATGGGATTACCTCTTCCCGGCAGGGCGACCTCTGCGATTTTTTCCTCTAGTGCCCTTTTGATCAAGGGTAGCGCATTTCTTTCTAACATTTGTTACCTCCTTTTTTTTCTTAATTCATCCCTGAAATAACAGAATGGAGCATCGTGGAAACGTCCGTTGGAGGACAGAGAAAAGCTTCCGCATCCTCCCCGGCAGTATAAGAGCACCTGGCAATCGTGGCAATTCCCCAGAACAAGATTTGGATTGAACCTCCTGTTGAAGTCTAGTTTATCCGAATCCTCCCAAATCTTTTTCAAAGGGATATCTTTCACGTTTCCACAGGTGGCTGCCGCGCGCATTGCGAGGCAAGGCATGACATCTCCTAAAGCGTCAATGCCGATTGAAGTGATACCAGCCTGGCATCCGAACCAGGCATCGTCCCTAATCATCCCTTCGGGGGCGAAAGCAAAACAATCTGCCGCTTCGATTTTCATATTAGGATATTCTTTCCTAAATCTCACTATCTTTTCGAAAATATCGGCAAATATTCCCTCATTAATGAGAAAATTTTCTTGATCCCTCGCCCTGCCCGCCGGGAAAGTGAGTTGCAATTGCCAGCATTCGGCACCTAAAGAATCCGCCAAAGACGCAAGCCCTTCAAGTTCCTCGTAATTCCACCTGTTTACGGTCGTGACGATGCAAACTGGCAGTTTCGCCGATTTTACGCGCCTTATGGATTCCATGCAATTTTGCCAACTCTTGTTGTTCTGCCTGATACGATTATGGGTTTCCTCCTGGCCGTCAACGCTGAAACCAACAGCAAACGGCCTGTATCTCAAAAACGCATCGATCATTCCGTCTTTCATGCTGAAACCGTTGCTTATTACGCCGTAGTCCATTCCCAAGCTGATAATCCGGCTAAACAGTTCTTCTATTCCGCTTTTCAATGTAGGTTCGCCACCAGAAAAGATTATTCTCCTGGCGCCGAGTTCGGCTAAACTTGAGATAACGCCCTTCCAGTCGTCTATACTGAGCTCTCTCCCAAGAATATCCGTACAGCCTGAGCCGCAGTGAACACACTTCAAGTTGCATATTTTCGTTATCTCGATGACAACGTCTCTGAGTTCAAACTCCATTGGTCGTCCTCCTTTTTTATAATATAGATTTTATTCAGTTTTCAATGTTCTAGCCTTATTTTCTGAATATAAATCATATCACTTTAGATTTTTAATGTCAAAAATTTTTTCCTTGAATCCATCTGCAATCACAACACAAAAACCTCAATTAAAATCGGTTTTTAGTTATCATCTGCTGGGGTTCTGGACAAAGGGTCGCCCTTGCGTCATTCCTTTGTTTTGAAAGATAAAAAATTCCAATTTGCCCTTAAAATCGGCTGGCGAGCCCTCGCAGAGGGCGAGCCAACAAAGACATTTCCTAACTGGCGGAGGGAGTGGGATTCGAACCCACGAGGCCCCGAAGAGCCACGGCACTCCAAGCCGTTCCGTTCAGCCGCTCCGGCATCCCTCCGTATCAAACAAACTATTTATTCTTATTACACAATATATCGCATAGAAGTCATATATAAATAAGCTATCAAGCAGAAACTTTAAACTAAAACTAAATCGTAATCCATGCTTTTACCAATATACTCAGAAGCATATTCAACATGCAAAAGCGGATTTTTATGGTTTGTTTCTTCAAATAGATTTTTATGATTCACTTTGTTTATAATATCAATGCTTGCCTTATCAATAGCCACAGGATTTGAAGAAAATAAAACACCAATATCTTTGGAAATAATCTCTCCTGGGTCAGTTTCACAATCACATAACATCACAATATTCTTGAGAAAATTAATATAAAAAGTTTTCGCAGGTAAATTTTTAATAACCGCTGACGCAGATTGTCCTAATAAGTCATCAAAAGATGCACGTTCCGGAGCAAGACATTTATGAGGGCATTGGGTTTGGCAAATTGAACATCCCCAGCATTTACTATTATCAAGTTGGGCTTTGCCATCAACCATTTTTATTGCTTTTGCAGGACATAAATCCGCACAAACACCACAACCTTGGCATTCTGAAATAAATTTCGGTTTACATAGGACATGTTGTATTTTTTTTGTTTCTCTGGTAACCCCACCCATTGCCAAATTTTTAACTGCTCCACCAAAGCCAGCACATGAATGACCTTTAACATGAGAAACAACCAAAACATTGTTGGCTTCGGCTAACTCTTTACAAACATAGGCCGTAAAATCCTTAACTTCTACCGGAATACCAATATTTGAAATATTAAATGAAGCTAACTTGTCAAATCCTTTTTCTCTTACTGCTTGCTCATACCCTTTTACTGAATCCCTAGGGGAATTATAAGCAACGATACTGTCAAAGAAAGTCGGATTCAACTCTAACGACTTCATCGCCTTAATTACTGGTCTAATATCTTCTACACTAAAAGCAAATTTATTGCCTGGTTCTCCAAAATGAATTTTTATCAAAACATTATTGTTTGATAAATAAAAATTCCTAAGCAATTCTTGTGTTTTTTTCTCAATTAATTCAAAGTTTTTTAAAAAATAAACTCTATCCATAAAAATAATTTAAATAATTTATAGTTGGAAATCGCGCAAAGCAATAATTCTTTGTTCAATCGGCGGATGTGTCATAAAAAGTTTTGCTAACCAATTAGTATTATTCGCGCCCATTAATGGATTAACAATGTATAAGTGAGCAGTAGCGCCACTTACTCTTCTTAATTTATCAGGAGAGGAAGAAATCTTTTCCAGGGCACTTATCAATCCTTGAGGATAACGCGTAAGTAAAGTTCCTGTTGAATCCGCTAAAAACTCTCTTTTCCTTGAAATAGCTAATTTCAGAAGTTGAGCTAAGATTGGAGCTAATATGAAGAATAAAAGAGAAATAAGGGCTACTGGTCCCCCTCTTCCATGTTTTTCATCATTTCTAACTCTTGTTCTTGAACGCAGAAAAATATCAGTTGTCCTAATAACTAATCCGACTAAAACAACAACAACTGTAGCTAAAAGCGTATCATGGTTGCCAATGTGGGCCAATTCATGAGCAATTACGCCTTCAAGCTCTACTCTTTCTAATTTTTCAAGCAAACCCATTGTCACAGCAATTGCCGCATGTTCTGGATTCCGGCCAGTAGCAAAAGCATTGGGGCTTGGATCATTAATAATATAGATTTTTGGAATAGGCAACCCAGCAGTAATAGATAGGTTTTCAACAATACGATATAGCTCAGGATTATCTTTTTTCTCAATTAAACGAGCACCAGACATCTTCATCACAACTTTGTCTGAAAACCAATAAGAACTAAAACTCATTATTAAGCTAATTCCAAAAGCAAACCACAGAACTATTTCATCTTGAAAATAGTAGGACGCGACCCAACCAAAAGCAACAATTAATATAAAAAAACCAGTCATGTACAGCCATGTCTTGCGAATATTAGTTTCTCTCAATGTATAAAGAGTAGCCATTTTAAAAATTTACTTTTGGAACCGCTTTTTCTTCTTCATTCTCAATTTCAAAAAAATCCATTTTCTGAAATTTGAAAACAGGAACTAATAGATTAGTTGGAAACTTTTCCATAACAATATTTAAGTCTCTGACATTAGTATTATAGAATCTGCGTGATGCCTGTATTTTATCTTCTGTGTCTCTTAATTCTTTTTGCAGTTCTAAAAAGTTACTTGACGCTTTTAATTCTGGATACGCTTCTGAAACAGCAAATAATGTTTTAAGGGTAGAACTAACCATATTTTCAGCATCCTGCTTTTCTTTCATTGTCTTGGCACCCATAGCTACACTGCGCGCAGCAGAGACTTTTTCAAAAATACCTTTTTCATGACTGGCATAACCCTTAACTGTTTCTACAAGATTAGGAATAAGATTATACCTTCTCTTAAGTTGAACTTCTATATCTGACCATGCTTCTTTTACCCTGTTTTTAAGCGTTATTAAACGGTTAAAAGACATAACAATGCTTAAAGCAAAACCAGCAAAAGCTCCAAAAAGCAAAAATAAAGGATTCATATTTTTAAGGTTAATTAGTTATTAATTATTAAATTGATTTTAACTCAAAATCTATCTGCTTGCAATAAAAAAACTAATCATAAACAATAAAAGCCCCAAATAGAGGCTTTTATTGTGTTTTTCTTAAGCAATAGGATTAGTATCCCATTCCTGGCATACTTGGCATTTGCCCATCGCCTTTTGGTTCAGGCTCTGGCAAATTCCCAACAATTGCTTCTGTAGTTAAAAACATAGAAGCAGCTGATGCCGCATTCTGTAATGCAGAACGCACTACTTTGACAGGGTCAACAACTCCGCTTTCAAATAAATCCTCAAAAATCATTTTTTCAGCATTAAAGCCAAATCCGCCATGCTTTTTCTTAATTTCAGCTACAACGACTCCTCCGTCAAGCCCAGCGTTTTGAGCAATAACACGCGCTGGCTCTTCTAATGCTCTTATAAGAATCTTAGCTCCTGTCATTTCATCGCCTTCCAATTGCAACCCTTCTAATGCAGGGATAGTTCTTAATAAAGCCACTCCGCCGCCAGGGACAATCCCCTCTTCAATTGCAGCTTTTGTTGCGGATAAAGCATCTTCCATTTTATGCTGGCGAGATTTTTGTTCAACCTCGGTAGCCGCGCCAACTTTTATAACAGCAACGCCGCCAACCAATTTTGCCAATCGCTCTTGAAGTTTTTCCTTATCCCAGTCAGAGTCCGACTTCTCAATCTGACTTTTAATTTGTTTCACTCTTGCGTCTATTTTCTCTTTTTCTCCGTTTCCCTCGATTATAGTTGTATCTTCTTTTGTGACAACTATTTTTCTTGCCTTTCCAAGCATTTCTAATTTTGTTTGCTCCAGTTTCATCCCTGTTTCTTCAGATATTAATTGAGCGCCAGTCAAAATACTAATATCTTCCAACATTTCCTTTTTTCTGTCGCCAAACCCAGGCGCTTTAATAGCTAAAGTATTAAATGTTCCTCTTAATTTATTAATAACCAATGTTGCCAAGGCGTCGCCTTCAACATCATCGGCAATAATAATCAATTCTTTTCTACCTGTTTTTGCAATTGCTTCCAATACAGGCAAAATTTCAGTTAAGGCAGCGATTTTCTTATCAGTAAGCAAAATATATGGGTTTTCATAGACTGCTTCCATTCTTTCTGCGTCAGTAATCATATACGGCGAAATATATCCTTTATCAAATCTCATTCCTTTTACAATCTCTTTTTCTAAACCAAATCCTTTTGACTCTTCACATGTTACAACTCCATCTTTGCCAACTATTTCCATTACTTGCGCTATAAGTTCCCCCATTTCAACACTATCAGCAGAAATGGTAGCAACCTGAGTAACCTTTTCACGGCTCTCCACTTTTTTAGCCATTTTCTTTAATTCTAAAATAACAACCTCTTCTGCTTTTTGAATACCTCTTTTAAGCGCTAATGGATTTGCTCCAGCTGCAACATTTTTTAGACCAGCTGTTAAAATCGCTTGAGCCAATATAGTTGCCGTGGTAGTACCGTCACCTGCGGCATCATTTGTCTTAGAAGCAACTTCTTTAATTATTTCTGCTCCTAAGTTTTCAATTTTATCTTTTAATTCAATTTCTTTGGCAATAGTAACGCCGTCATTAGTAATTATTGGTGCCCCAAAGCCAGAATCCAAAACTACATTCCTGCCTTTTGGGCCCAATGTTACTTTTACAGCATTAGCTAATTTATCAGCCCCTGCTTTGAGTTTTTTTCTTGCCTCCTCTGAGTAAATAATTTGTTTTGCCATATTTAGTCTTCAATAATCGCCAGGATATCCTCCTGTCGAGCAATTAAATATTCTTTATTATTAACCTTTATTTCATTTGGTCCATATTTGGTAAACAAAACCTTATCCCCTGGCTTAACTATCATAGGAATCATTTCCCCATTTTTATCTTTCTTGCCTTTGCCAACAGCAATAACCATACCTGTTTCCGGGCGTTCTCCTTCAGCTGTTTGCGGCAATAAAATACCACTTGTCGTTTTTTCCTCCCTTTTGATCGGTTCTATTAAAACATTATCGAATAATGGACTTACTTTCATAACAACGTTATATTAAGAATATTAATAAATAATTAGCAGTTTCAACCATTGACTGCTAATTTATATTCTAACTAGAAACTTATTTTTGTCAAGCTGGCGTCCTATTACCAAGGTCACCCGATGTTGATGCCAGTCTTTTGACTTTGTTTTATTTGTCCCAATAAAAAACATTCGATATTCCACATTGTTCATACTAAAAGAAAAAGAGCGTCTAGGTTCAGACGCTCTTTTTATAGCTCGGTAGGATGGCGGGATCCTATCGAGCTATCTAAACCCGTAGTGCTTGGCGACCGAGACGGCCGCCAAGTATTCCTTGGTGGCGGTCTTTTCGTCCGCCGCCAAGGAATCCAATTCCTCGAGGTCCCCACTAGGACTTCGAGGACTCACCTGTCCCTTTTCATAAAAGGACAAGATAGTTCGTTTTCTCTCTCTGATGCTAGTCAGAGAGAGAAGTAATTCATTCAACTTCTTGTCAACAAGAAACTGGAGTATTACTTCCTCCCCCTCGGGGGAGAAGTCAAAACACCAGACGAACTTCCGACACAAGAATATGCGTCGGAGAACAATAAAAATCACCGCAATCGCGACCGCAATCGCGACAAAAAAACAAACCCAACCAAAACCAGTCATCTCTTCCTCCTCAGGATCTTTGTCCTTTTTTTTTCAAGTTTCCCTAAGACTTTTGTCCCAGAGTCCATGATAGGTTCCGCCGCACCTATCAACAGAAATTTATCTACAAAATGTTTATAAACAAATTTCTGTTGACAGGAAAACACTTTTTTTAATTATCAATGAACTTTTTTTAATCTTAATACATCTATATTATAGCAGAATCTCTGTTGTTTGTCAAATAAAAAACGTTGCGTATAAAAGTTAAGAATGGGACAAAAAGATAAAATTACTCAACATTAAGCAACTACAAAAGCAAGGCGTTGACATCTTTTAAAATTTTTGCTAGTCTAAAACAATGTTTAAGCGACTCTTTTTCCACAGCATTACTGCTTTTGTTTCTTTAATGCTGGCAAACAAGTTTATTCCAGGAGTAGATTTTCAAGGAGGAATAGGCATTTTCTGTCTTTGTGGTTTCACATTGGCATTGCTTAATACTTTTATCCAGCCAATAATTAAAAAACTCACGCTTCCTTTAAATATATTGACTTTTGGGGTTTTTAACCTTATTATTCTTCAAATACTATTG
>Ga0268282_1000987_pt1 | contig 13148 bp, 9 predicted proteins | sample saktaG_12_FD_190133 | JGI IMG/M metagenome (GOLD analysis project Ga0268282, IMG submission 190133) | Saline water microbial communities from Sakinaw Lake, British Columbia, Canada - sak_2011_5_24_120m | ecosystem: Environmental > Aquatic > Non-marine Saline and Alkaline > Saline ...
AGCGGAAGGACGGATCGAGGCGAAATTACCCTGATATTTCTGTCGAACATGAGGGCCGACACGAATACCTGTTATCGATTCGAGGCGCCGGGGCAGCGTATAGCAGGCGATTAATTTCCCGCCGGCCTTAAGAAATTTTGCGATCTCACCGGTCACAGTCTCCGACACATTCGGATTGTACGGCAGAACCACAAGCTTGATACCCATGAGCCTCTCCGGCGTGACATCATGGTCGCTGAGGACTGTATACGAAAGGCCCGCCCTGTCAAAAAACTCACTCATGATCTGCGCGTATTGCCTGACGGCATCCAGTTCGTTCGGCGCCTCGCTCGCGACCGAATCGCCGCGAACGATAACAATCCTGCCGGCCGTGCCGAATACACCCATAGCCGCAATATAAAACTCGGTGTCCACGTCCTGGCCCCGCCATGCGGAAATGCGTATCGTGTCGATTTTGCCCCATCCTGCCGGCCGGCCTTCGATGTTAGTCGCGTTCTTATTAATCCTGACCGCGGCCCAGCCATCGGAAGCAGGGGCATCGAATCCGCCCCTGTACCACCCGTCTCCGCTGTGCAGGTAAACGGCAAAATTTGCCACAGGCATTGGGTCGGGGCAGTAAAACAGGAATTGAAGACCCTTGCACATGGTCAGGTCGAGTTTGAGGCTGCCGTCCCAGGATGCACGATCTATTTTTGTGCCGCGGAAGCTGCATTGCATTCTCAAGGTTTTCCCGCCGTCAATTTCCACGAGCGAAACCGGCTTGCTGCCGGCCATCGGCTTCCAGACCGTAGCGGCGGTCCCCTGAGAGTATGAAAAATCATCGACTATTTTATAGGCCGGCTCCGGGATCGACGGTACAGACGCCGCCAAAGTCACGGACGAAAATGCACAAGTAATAATTAGCGCTATAATCCTTATCGGCATTAGTTATTCTCCAAAAAGATAGTCATCTGTCCCGAACGTCGTCGATCGACATAAAGTACAGTTTACCAGCAAAGACTCGAACGCTCAATCATCGAAGCAAAGTTCTTCGAGGCGAAGTTCGGGCGGCTTATAAACCGCCAAAAATATTCTATTTATTTTATTGACTTTTTTCGGTCTATATGTATATTTGAACAGTTAGTAGAGTATATCCTTTCCTCTCTCAAGGACATATTCTTAAAAAATCGAAAGAGAGAGAGTTATTATTAAGTCGGCCTTTATAAGGCCGGGGAGAAGTTTCAGTGAGTACAGGTACAGTAAAATGGTTCAATTCAAGTAAGGGATTCGGTTTCATCCAGCCAGACGACGGCGGCGACGATTTGTTTGTTCACCACTCGGAGATTAAGACGACCGGGTACGCATCGCTCGATGAAGGCCAGAAAGTTGAATTCGAGGTCGGAGAAGGCAAAAAAGGCCCTTGCGCAACCAATGTAATTCCGGGCTAAGCGAAAACAACGCTTGAGAAAAATAAAAAATCAAAATGTAAAATATAGAATTTCGCAAGTCATCCCTAAGGGATTCCATAATTACGAATTTTCATCTTTGAATTTTGATTTTTTCATAATCCGTCAGTTCTTCCACTGCTTTAGGATTTCCAGGCATTCGATCATTGCCCGGCCGCTGTGATAACCTGCTTTCCAGTTGTTAGCTTTATCACCCTGCACGGCACCTCTGGTAGTGACATTCGCGTGCCACTCGCCATGTTCCCAGTCCACAAGCTGTTTTTCAATATAATCGTAGGTTTGCTGGAAGATATCCAGATATTGTGGATCGTCTGAAAACCGGTGCATATATAAAGCACTGACGACGGCCTCGGCCTCGACCCACCAGACTTTTGTTAGGCTGTCTGCCGGCTGATTGAAAAGGCCGCTGTCGTAAAATCCGCCCGCGCCCTGGTCGTAACCGTACTTCAGCGAATAGCCAAACAAGGTTCGATATAAATCGCCGAACGGATAGTTCGAAATACCCGCCGCGTCGCAGGCGTCCATCAGCAACCAGATGTTCTCGATATCATGGCCGTAGGAGATCCGCGCGTAAGATGCTTCGAGTCTCGGCGTCCAGTCGCGATCATATTTATCCGTGCAGGCGCCAAGGTCTTTTCGTACGACAGAGTTGCTTTCGATATTGATCAGTTCCAACAGCCGCTCGCGCGCCAAAGGCAGTTTGCAGGCACGATAGAAAGTCGTCATCGCTTCCATGAGGTGCAGATGTGTATTCATTAGTTTCAGGTCTGCCGGAGCGCCCATATAGGATGATTCGCCGGCAGATACCGGTGCCCAGTCTTCGTTGAAAAATTCGATATAGCCTCCGTATATTTTGTCGTGGGATTTTTCCTCCAGCAGATCAAAAAAGCGAATCGCGAAATCCAGCACATCCTGTCTTTCAGTGGCCAGGTAATATTCGGAGATAGCGTAGAGAGCGAAAGACTGGCCGTAAAGGTGCTTTCGGGGCTGGAGTTTTTCGTTGCCGGTAGCATCGACCTCCCAATAGAAGCCGCCGTTCTCGGCGTCCCACATTTTTTCTTTCAGGAAGCGATAGCCATGCTCGGCGGCCTCGATATATTCATCGCCGCCATATCCGGCGCGAGCCAGCCGGGCGAAGAGCCACATCGTCCGGGCCTGAGTCACAATCATTTTTGTCCCCGGGCCTTTGAGCTCGCCTTTCGGCCCGAAGTTGATTGTGTATCCGCCATTGACGCGATCCAGGCACTTGTTATACCAGAATGAAGCAATATTGTCCTGCAGCACTTTTTCAAGCCTGGGAATGGCGCTGTTTGCCAGTTCCGCCCGATCCTGGGCAGCGGGTAGCTTCGAGCAAATCGAAAGCGAGATGATGAAAATAAGAACCAGGCAAAATCGAACATTTCTGTGCTTTGTACCAATCATCATTTCTCCTTCTCCTGAATATTATGGATTCTTTATCGCACATCGTACACATAAAGGAAGTCACCGTGGCGAATATAAAGCCGACCGGCACAGACGACCGAGATGGTCCTTCCCGATCTCGATTCTCCGAGCCTGTACACAAAAGAAGGTTGAATAAGCCAGCCATGTCCCGAAGATGCCCTCGTTTGCATGCCAAATCAAATCTCCTGTTTGGGTTACGCCGAGCGATTAAAATCAACGCCGCCTTTTGAATACTTGATACTGCTTTTTCCAATAACACAACATCATCGCCGCCGCCAGGTGAAAAACTTGCCGGCTTTGATTTTCCAACATACGTACAACTAAACTTTAGGTCTCAGTCGGCTGCACTATTTTGGCCCAGAAGCTTCGATACTTTATTCACCAGGACGTCAAAATCTACGGGCTTTTCGAGAAATTCAGTCACGGGCAGCCAGTCATCGTCGATATCGTTTGGCCCAAAGCCCAGCGGAAACTTGGTATTGATCGCCGTGAGCATCAGTATTGGAATCTTCTTGAGCTGTTCGCTTTCGTGACGCATAAAGCGCGCCAATTCAAAGCCGGCCGAAATATCTTCAGGAAACATGACATCCAGAACCGCTAAATCCGGAGTTTTCTTTTGCATACTCTGCACTGCGTCGTCGGTATCCAGCTCAATCTGAACCTCGTGCCCTTCCTTACGCAAGACAGTCGCTGTAGTCTGGGCAAAGTCATCGTCGTCATCAACAATCAAAATATAAGCCATTTTGTTACTCCTTCTTCATCATTTTTACGAACTTTCATCTAAAGCGGGGAATCTCAGCTCGAACTTCGTCCCGAATCCGGGGCGACTTTCCACTCGGATACGAATTCCGTACATTTCAGCCACATGCTTAACTATAGCCAAACCCAGCCCGGAAGACTCTTTATTATGTTGTACGGCCTCTTTGGTGCGGTAATGCTCCTCGAAGATACGAGGCAACTTATCCGCAGGAATGCCTATTCCGTTATCTTCAATAACGACAACAGGCTCCAAATTCGGCCCCGGCTTACAGGAAACATTTACCTGCCCGTTTCTTTGCGAGTATATTACCGCATTTGACAGCAGATTGACAAACAACATTTTGAAGTGATCTTCAGTGCCTACCAGGGTAACCGGCAGGATATCAGTTTTGAAAACAATCCCCCGCTCCTGAGCAACACTTTCAACCTGAGAGATGCACCACTCCAGCAGCTCGCTTGAGACCATCCTGGTTCGGGGAATAGACTCCAGGCTCGTCGAGCTGAGATTTGCCAACTGGAGCATCTCCTGGATTTCCGCGGTCAATCGCCGGCATCTTAGCAATATCCGCTCTATCACCTTGATCGCCTCGTCTGGGATCTCGCCGCAATAGCCCTGGAGCAGCAGTTGAGCGTTGGAATAGATCGCCGCAAAGGGTGCTTTTAGCTGGTGAGTCGTGGTCAGCATGTGCCGGGACCGTTCATCACAAGCAGCCACAACCCGGCGGTTGGTTTCAGCCAGTTCGAAATCTCTCCGGCGTACCATTAACGACAGATGAGAAGCAAGATACCACACCACCAGCCAGATTCCGATCGTCAGAAAGAAGTTGAATGCCAGCATAATCAGCATAGGCGATGTATACTCTTCGCCGAATGTGCCTGCGAAGATGCTCATAGGAGGCAGTATTTTCAGAACATATTCGGCCATGGTACACGCCGCGAACATGCCGATCGCCATCGCCGTGACAATCAGAGACTGCCTGCGGGAGAAGAACACGCAGGACAGAACGATGTGAAACAAAAATGTAAACGCAATATTCGTCTCCAGGCTGCCGACAAAGTATACAACCCCGGTGAGAATCACCAAATCAACGGTTATCTGGCCCCACAAGTTAGACATGATCTGGGCGGGTGAGGTCCTCGTCCGAGCCGAATACAGAAAAGCAAGATTGCTGAGCACCAGAACCGCCGCCGTGATAAAGGGCCATACTCCGGGCCGACGCATCCCGAAGGAACCGATCAATCGAGGAAACAAACCCACGATGCCATAGAAGACAAGAGTCGCGATCACCAGCCATCGGAACTGGCAGAACCACGACACGTTATGCACCAGCAGAGATTCCGAAAAAGGCCTTTCGGAGCCTTTGGCATCGGGCTTGATTGACAATTCCCTCACAGGCAATAGCTCATAAGAGGCCGGACGAATGTTCTTATCTGAAGTCATAAGAAAAATCCTTCACGAACTTTTTGTGTTCAATCTTCTAATCGCCAGCGAATAATAGCATAATACAAAGAATCAGGCAAGAAAACTGAACGGAGCAATTTCTATCCTACTCGAGGCATTTGAAAATGGAGATGTCTTTAGAGCCGCAGCGGGGGCAGGAAAAGGGCTGATACCGGCGGTCAGGACAGCCTTTTTTCGATACGACAAGACTGTCGCATTTCGAAAAAACTCACAAAACCGAAAGCGCGTTCTACCTGACCTTTCGCCGTCTCGATCTTAACGACATTGCCTTTTTGAAAGCCTACTGGCAGATCGAAGCCGACTGGGCGGTCTTCAAAAGGCTGTGCAGGCTACACAAAATAAAAGTTGCCTGAGGCAGCAAGATCCACCTCAAGTCATCAAAAGTCGGTTGCAAAATTGCGAAGGATTTGTTACGCTGATGAAAACAGAGATTTTGGCAGGACAATTGATTTATCTATATGGCAAATATCAAATTTCAACAATTAAAAATGTGGAATCAACGCTCCGCGATGATGAGAACCTCAATTTTGCACTTTGCCTTTTTACTTTTGATTTTTTTTCAATCGGCGGTCGCGCATGGACATGATTGGCCCATGTGGCGATATAATGCGGGCCGCTCTGCAGCATCTGGCGAACAACTGCCGGCTGAGTTGAATCTGCAGTGGGTTCGCAAGTTGGCCCCTCCGAAGCCCGCCTGGCCGGAAAGTCAGGACAGATTGCAGTTTGACGCTTCATACGAACCGGTTGTTGCGGGTAAGACCATTTTCGTCGGCTCGATGGTCTCAGATAACGTAGCCGCCTATGATACGGGGACGGGAGCGGAGAAGTGGCGTTTTTATTGCGACGGGCCGGTGCGATTTGCTCCTGTGGTGTACAAGGACAAGCTCTACTTCGCCTCGGACGACGGATATCTGTACTGTCTTAATGCCGAGGATGGTTCTCTTATCAGCAAATTGCTCGCAGGCCCAGTAGCGAACAAGGTCATTGGCAACGATCGGCTGGTAGGCATGTGGCCCGTGCGGGGCGGCCCGGTGCTGTACGACGGGACGATATACTTCGCGGCCAGCATCTGGCCCTTCATGGGGACATTCATTTATGCAATCGACGCCGAGACGGGAGATATTCTCTGGACCAACAGCGGCAGCGGCTCGACATACCTCATGCAGCCTCACAGCAGTCCGGCCTTTGCTGGCGTGGCACCGCAGGGCTATTTAGTCGCCACAGAGGACATACTGCTCATATCCGGCGGTCGGTCAGTGCCGGCCGCTTACGACCGAAAGACCGGAAAGTTCCTTTACTATCATTTGAACAAGTACGGCAAGATCGGCGTCTGCGAAGTCATGGCCTCAGGCGATTATTTCTTTAACGATGGTTCCATATACAAGCTGTCTGATGGTATTGGAATCTCCCGTGCGCCGGCCTCGGTGATAACAGACGACGTTATCATCGGCGTTAAAAATAATGCCGTCGTGGCCTATCAGCTTGAGCCGGGAGCCAAAAGAGCAAAAGATCTTGGCGCCACAGAGGCCTTGCCCGGGCTCGATAGAATCCACATGACTGCAGGCTCACGTGTCTACGGCAGCGGTGAAAATGGTACCATTCTGACAGTTGATATTCCCGACAATAACAGCCAGGCCGAAGTGTCATGGAAGGCGAAGGTGGACGGCGAAGTCTGGAACATGCTCGCCGCGGACGGCAGGCTTTTTGTCATTACCCTCGAAGGAAATCTCTACTGTTTCGCAGAAAATAAAACCGAGCCAAAACATTATGCATTAGACTCCAAACCTCTGCAGCGCCGCTCCGGTCAATGGGCGGACAAAGCAAAACAGATTTTGGAAATGACGGGTGAAAAAGAGGGATACTGCCTATTGCCCGGTCTTGGCTCCGGCGAGCTTCTCTATCAATTAATAAGTCAAACGAACCTGCATATAATCGCGACCGATCCCGATGCCGAAAAGGTCGCTGCGATACGCCGGAAACTTGACGAGGCAGGACTGTACGGAAATCGAGTCTCCGTTCATGTCGGTGACATTACGACGATGCGGCTTGCCCCCTATATGGCAAATCTGGTCGTGTCGGAAGACCTTCAAGCCGCCGGCGCCGGCAAGGGCGATGTTTTCATCGAGCGGGTTTTTCATTCGCTTCGCCCGTATGGCGGCACTGCCTGCTTTTCGGTCCCGCAGAGCAAACATGCGGCGATTTTCAGCCGGCTGGTTGCGCTGAAACTGCCCGGCCGCGAGATTACAAGCTCGGGCGATTTTCTGCTGTTAACCCGTGCCGGTGCTTTGGCCGATTCGGCGGACTGGACCCATCAGTACGGCGATGCCGCAAATAACGTGATGTCGTATGACAAAAGTGTGAAAGCGCCGCTGGGACTTCTTTGGTTCGGCGGCCCCTCGAACGACAAGATTTTGCCGCGTCACGGCCATGGACCGTCGCCGCAGGTCGTCGGAGGCCGGCTGTTCATCGAAGGACGAAATATGATTCGGGCGGTTGACGTCTATACCGGTCGTCTGCTGTGGGAAAGACAGTTCGAGGACCTCGGCAAGTTCTACGACAACACTGATCACCAACCCGGGGCCAACGAGATCGGCAGCAACTACGTCACTGTATCCGACGCTGTGTATATCGTCTATGGAGACAAGATCCAGGTTCTCGATCCCGCTACGGGCAGAACGACGAAGGAATTTTCGATGCCGGGCCAGGACAAGCCCCACTTCGGCTCGCTGGCCGTATGTGAAGACCTTCTGTTGGCAACTGCCTCGCCGCTTCATGTCCCGCTGATAGATGGAAAAGGGCATATAAAATTGCCCGAGAATAGCAAGCCGATTATTGACAAGGGCGCCGATTGGCAATATTTAGCCGGCGCTCATCCGGGCAGAGAATGGATGCAGCCGGATTTCAATAGCGTGGATTGGAAAACTTCAGCGGCGGGATTCGGTTACAGCGACGATAACATCAAAACCACGCTAAAGAATATGAGGAAGCGTTACTCAGTCGTCTATTTACGCAAGTCATTTAACCTGCCCGAGCCGGAAAAGATCACCGAGCTTGGATTGGTGGTCAAATACGACGATGCCTTTATCGCATACCTTAACGGCAGGGAAATCCTCCGCGTCGGTGTTACAAGCGGCAGCGGCCGAAGAGCATCGGGCGTCGGAAAACACGAAGCCGATAACTGGGAATATTTCAGGATCGACAACCAGGCAACTTTTCTGCAAACAGAAACGAACGTGCTGGCAATCGAGGGGCATAACGAAAAGATTGGCGGCAGCGATTTTTGTCTCCACCCCTATATGGTCGCTGTGACTAACGGAAGCACCAGAAGTTTCGCCCTGAATAATATCACCGGCGTAACAGTGAATGCTGACTATGCTTCCGGCAGCAAAATGCTTGTTGCCATGGATCGCCACACTGGTAAGATTCTATGGAAACGCAGCGCAGAATACTCCTTCCGCCACAACGCAATCGCTATAGCGGCCGGAAAAATCTTCTGCATCGATGGCATGAGCGACGCCAAGCTCGCCACCTTGAAACGCCGGGGGCTTAACTTCGAAGAAGGACAAACGCTATACGCATTAGACGCTCTAACAGGAGATTTGATTTGGCAGGCAAACGAAAGCATCTTCGGGACATGGCTGGCTTATTCAACCGAGCATGATGTCCTGCTCGAAGCTGCCAGCCGCTCCGGTGACAGGGCGGCGGACGAACCTGATAAGGGCATGACAGTTTACAGGGGATCGGACGGGAATGTTCTCTGGAAAACCGATGATCGTTACAAAGGCCCCCCGATAATCTATCATGACTGGATTATAACTCAAACCGGTGGCGACGATGCTTCTGCAGCCGCTGAGGCGAAGGTTTTTGACCTGCTCACCGGCAAGACCGTAATGCGCGAACATCCGATGACCGGCGAGACAATCCCCTGGACATGGGTCCGATTCAAAGGATGCAACACTGCCATAGCCAGCGAGAACCTGCTGACTTTCCGCTCGGCCTCGGGTGCTTTCGTGGACTTGACTAAAGGACAAGGCACGGCCAGCATCGGCGGATTTAAATCGGGCTGCACGTCAAACCTGATCATAGCCAACGGTGTGTTGAACGCTCCGGATTATACACGCACCTGCATTTGCAGCTATCAAAACCAGGCGTCACTCGCCCTGATTCATATGCCGGAGGTTGGGTACTGGACTTTTGATTATTACCTGAAGCCAAGCGAGCCGACCCCGGTCAAACAGGTTGGGATCAATTTCGGCGCTCCGGGCAACCGCTACACCGAGAACGGGACTTTGTGGCTTGAATTCCCCAGTGTCGGAGGGCCTTCGCCGGATATTCCAGTTCGAGCCAGGTATGAAAATCCACAATGGTTCCGGCATCACAGCTCGCGTGTGGAAGGCGAATTTAACTGGATCGCCGCCTCGGGTGTTACAGGGCTCAGGGAAGTGGCCGTTCGCATGTTCATTCAACCGGGCAGGAATCCATCCAGCGTTGACGCCTTCGATAAGAACATTGAAAAGATTCCTACCTGGTCCGAAGATCAGATCAAGGGTGCTTTCGAGCAGCCTCGACCATATACCGTACGCCTGTTCTTTGCTGAGACCGAAGAATACGAAATCGGCCGGCGTCTTTTCAATGTCTACATTCAGGACCAGCAGGTCCTGGAAGCATTCGATATCGTTAAGGAAGCCGGAGGAATAAATCGGCCCGTGGTGAAAGAATTCAAAGGAATAAACGTAAAAGATGATTTAAGGATCACGCTGACTCCGCCAACAGAAAGTCAAGCCGGCCCCCTGCTTTGCGGAATTGAAATCATTGCCGAAGGTTGGTGAGCCGAAAAAGAACCAAGCAATCACAACCGGCTTAGTTTTCTTCTCCTGCGATACTTCATGCCGTCGAAGGTAGACGCGGTCTCAAGTGCGAAGCCCCGGCAATGTCCCTGGCCTCAACCAATTTCGCCCCTTTTGCCTCCATTTTGCGCAAAGCTAACTTCGCTTCTCTTTTATTATGCGAACCCAGAGCATCGACAATAATTCTAACCTTCTTGCCTCTGTGCAGCAGCCCCATAGCAGTCGCCCTGACGGCGTCTTCCGTGCCGGCGCCGATTAAAATAAACTCATCAGCTTCCACTTCACTAAGCAACCTCTCTATTCGAGGCTCATCAAAAGGATCGATGCATCGCTTGTGCAAAATGACCTGCCTGTAAGCCAACAGCACATCGGCCGGCAGAGCGTTTTTATTGTCCGCCGGGAAACTAATCCGATCGTTCAGCAATGTGCACGGCACCTTTTTCTGCCCTTCGGTACCGTCAAGGCAATAGCTGATCTCGCTGCAGCCGTTATTGTTGGGGTAAACCTCAGCGGTCGAGATAACAGAAACATTCTCACACCTGGCCCAGGCAATCACCCTGTGAATGTTAGCCAGAACCTCAGCCTGGTTCCTGACACATGCACGGCCGGTGGGAAGCAAGAAATCCTTTTGTGTGTCTACATCAATCAGGAGGTACCAACGTTGTTTTTGGTGTAATTGTAAAATCATTTTCAAAATACCTATCACAATCACTCCCGACTCGTCCTGAACAACCCATTTTAATATGCGTTTCTAACTAATTGTGCCATCTCGTATGTCATACGTAACACTATTTCTGACCATCAGTTATACTTTTAGGACAAAACAGGCTATGTAGCGAACAAAAATGTGTATTATAGGACGATGCGCGTCAGGCGATTCTATATCAATGCAACATCTCAGGAATTGCTATTAAGGAAATGTAGTTATTCAACCACAATTATTTCCCAGCGCGGCCTCGGGCTTCGCCCTTGGCCGCAACCAAAAAGTTCGTCTTGTAGAAAAGCTTCGTAAAATGCTACAAATAAAAAGGTTACGATCGGCCAAAACAAAAAACGAGCATAAAAAACAACGTTTTGAAAGATTGTATTATGAAGAGCCAGACGAGGAATGGTCAAATGAATTTTGCCCTCGTACAAAATGGTCACGCCAGAGTCTTATAGACCTGACGGATATTATCAACGATATAATTATTGATACGCTCGGTGTATTTCGCGCCGATACGGATCTGGACGAATCGATCGAAAATCCCAAGCGTCTGCCGGCAGCTATCGGGGCCGAACTTGATTTTTTTGCCTTCCGCGCTGTTAAACGAAGGCCAGTCCTGATGCCGCGTCCGCTTGTTGATCACGGATTCTTCGATGGGCAGCAGAACCGAGCCGGTCATCGTGGACGCCGGGACATTTCGCTGCCTCAGCTCGCGGATACAGCGATCGCGGACCGCCTTGTCCTGCATTTCGAAATAGACGGCATACCCGATGTTACCTTCCGGATCGGGGCGGTGCCGCAGGCGAATGCCGACGTCGCCGATGGATCCGAGTTTTTGCCGTGATAAAAGCCGCCGACACATTGCACGCAATCCTCCAAGACGGCTACCCCGTGCTCGCGGGCGATCTGCATGATCGGATCCATATCGCATGGCGTTCCGAGCAGATGGACGGCAATGACGACCTTGGTACGAGGAGTGATTTTTCGCTCGAAGTCCTTCGGATCGATATTCAATGTGTAGTCGATATCATAAGTATGCAATCAAGTCGAGCAGTTCGATATGAAGATTTTAAGCCAGAATAAAGAAGCTCAAATGCTCGATTTCTCTGTGAACTCTTGAGAAAATTCGGAGAGATTGAGTGCCTGCTAAGATTTGGGGATAACAGGCAGGCTGAAATATTTACTAATTGCACAGCTTTAAGTTGCCGTCAGAGGCTAAAACACCCGCCTCTGACAGCAACTTCTTTTTAGGGTACTAATATTATTACGGTATGGCTTTTGCAATCGGAGCATAAGTAACCCGCTTATGCACTCGGATTTCTTCGGCGCGCTGCTCCAGCCTTACTACCTCTGTCATGTTTCCGGTCTTGCGGTGAAGCTGAACCAGCGTTTCCAGCACATCGGCCACTCCCGGGTGATATTCATCAAAAACATTCTCGAGTATTTCTAACGCCCTGCTACACAGATTTTGTGCTTTGGAGTATTTACCCTGATTTATATAAACCTTTGCGAGACTGTTAAGAGCTATGGCTGTTCGATCATTATTAGTGCCTTGCGAGCTTTCCAAAACTTCCAACGCTCTTTGCAGAACATCTTCAGCCTGGCTGTATTGTTTGCTTAAGAGATAGAATTCTCCAAACCGGCTCAAAACATCACACTCAACCACGTGCCCGGAATCAGCATGATTTTCAACCTCGTCCAGAGATTTTTCGAGGAACACTTTTGCATTAAGCAAATCCCCCTTAGCCTCGTATAGCCTTGATTTAACCAGCCAGGCAGGGATGAGCAGATGGTGATTCGGGCCATGGACTCTTTCCTGTATCGGAAGTGCTTTTGAAATCAATTCTTCTGCTTCAGCATATCGTCCCCGCTGTACATATAGTGATGCCATACTACTGTATACCTTGGCCGTATAAAGGTGATCCGCCCCAAAGTTTTTTTCAATCGAAGCTATCGCATTCTTAAAATAAGACTCGGCCTTTTCATAGTCACCCTGTGCGGCAAGCAGGCGGGCCATATCTACCTTAAATGGTGCAAGATCCTGATCGTCTTCAAGGGTAAATCCCCACATAATAGTCAATGCCTGCTCCAGCGTACCGATAGCCTCGTCATAACGGGCCTGCCTGCCGTAAATTTCGCTTAGAATTCTCAACGTGTAAGCCACATAGGGATGGTTTCGGCCATTCACCTTTTGCTGCATTTCCAGACCCTGCAGGCACATTGTCTCGGCCTCTGCCATATTGCCCTGGTTCTTATAAAGATACGCCAGATCAATCATACAGGCACACATTTCGGAATCGGCAGCGTTCGTCTTTTTTGCGAGATTAAGTGCCGTCTCCAATAGAGGCTGGGCCTTTTCGTAACTACCGCAAGCCATGTAAACTCTTGCCATTGATCGCAGCGAGCCGGAAGAATAAGCCCTTTGCGCCGGTGCTGCCGATGCGCTAACAATACCCAGGGAAAGTACAATAGAAATGCAGAATATG
>Ga0268282_1000998_pt1 | contig 13061 bp, 9 predicted proteins | sample saktaG_12_FD_190133 | JGI IMG/M metagenome (GOLD analysis project Ga0268282, IMG submission 190133) | Saline water microbial communities from Sakinaw Lake, British Columbia, Canada - sak_2011_5_24_120m | ecosystem: Environmental > Aquatic > Non-marine Saline and Alkaline > Saline ...
GCCGTCGTCATCGTGGCAACCATCCGCGCGCTGAAAATGCACGGCGGAGGCCCCGTGGTCAAACCCGGAATACCGCTGAGCGAGGAATATACCACCGAAAATCTCGAACTTCTCGAAAAAGGCTGTGAAAACCTCATCGCTCATATCGAAACGGTGAAGAAAAGCGGCGTTCAGCCTGTCGTCTGCGTCAACCACTTTCAAACCGACACACCGGCCGAAGCCGAGCTTGTCCGAAAAGTAGCCGAACAAAACGGTGCTTTAGCCGCGGTCTCGAAGCATTGGCTCAAGGGCGGCGAAGGAGCCATCGAGCTGGCTGAGATGGTGATTGCGGCCTGTGAGCAGGAAAATAATTTCGAATTTCTTTACGATTCGGATACGCCGCTCGGAAAACGCATTGAACGAATCGCCAAGGAAGTATACGGTGCGAGCGGCGTTACATACACGGACCAGGCCCGTGCGAAAGTTAAGGCCCTGGAGGCCGACCCGGCGGCCAAAGAACTGGGGACCTGCATGGTCAAGACACATCTGAGCTTGTCGCATGACCCGAACCTCAAGGGCAGGCCGACCGGCTGGGAGCTTCCTATTAGCGATGTTCTGGTTTATAAAGGCGCCGGTTTTATCGTGCCGGTCGCAGGAGATATTAAGCTTATGCCGGGCACAGCGTCCAACCCGGCTTTCCGCCGTATCGATGTCGACGTCGATACGGGAAAAGTGCAAGGCCTGTTTTAATAAACTTCTCATTTTTCGGCCGCGTTGAAATCATAAGTCGCTTAGATGTTCAGGGAGTACTCGATGACAGCAAAAATCATAGACGGCAAACAAATCGCCGCGGATATGCGGGCGGAACTCAAAGCTGAAGTCGCCAAATTAAAAGCACAGAATATCATTCCCGGCCTCGGCGTTATCCTGGTCGGCGAAGACCCCGCTTCACTATCCTACGTCACAGCCAAAGAACGAGCCTGCATCGATATGGGGATATACTCCGACAACAAACGCCTGGCCGCCGACACTCCGCAGGCCAAGTTAATTGCTCTGGTCGAGAAGATGAATAATGACCCGAAAATCAACGGGATACTGGTCCAACTGCCTCTGCCGGAAGGTCTTGATGAATCGGAAGTTCTGCTCGTGATCGATCCCGCCAAAGATGTCGATGGATTCCATCCGGTGAACGTCGGCAAGATGGTTGTGGGCGAAAAGGCGTTTCTACCTTGCACGCCGCACGGAATTATTCAACTATTGATTCGCAACGGCGTAAAAATCGAGGGCGCCGACGTCGTAATCGTCGGAAGAAGCAACCTGGTCGGCAAGCCCCTGGCAAACATGCTGATCCAGAAAAAAACCAACGCAAACGCCACTGTGACCGTTTGCCACACCCGGACGAAAGACCTCAGCTCTCATACAAAACGAGCGGATATTCTCATCGCCGCCGCCGGCCGGCCCAATACCGTTACCGCAGATATGGTCAAAGAAGGAGCGGTGGTTATTGATGTCGGCGTCAACCGCGTCGAAGATTCGACCAAAAAAAGAGGCTACCGCCTTATCGGCGACGTGGATTTCGAAGCGGTCAAGGAAAAAGCCTCGCTGATCACCCCGGTTCCCGGCGGTGTAGGCCCCATGACAATAACGATGCTGCTCTACAACACCGTTGAATCCGCCAGGCGGGCCGCGGCAATCGATACCAACCGGTAGCATTGCGTAGAATAGAAAAGAACATCCGAAGCGAAAAAATGCCGCCGCGGAGTAGTCTCGGAACCGTTCGCTGGAATTCTGCAGGAATATTGTTGACCTCACCTGGCATATTCGTATAATACCGACCTTTGTACAAAGGATGCTTAGAAAAAGAATATAGAATTCGGAAAAAAGACCACGAAGAAAGACGTGCCACTTATTGTTGCCGGTCTGCTGAATATCGCATTTATTTACAGCATTGGCGAAACAACACGAAGGGAAATCAGGAAAGAAAGGGATTTACAATGAGGAATCTGCAAGTTTTGTTGAGTCTTGTCCTGTTGACAAGCGTCGGGACAATCTGCCTGGCGGCCGATAGCGAGGATTTGGCCAGGGAAAATGCCGAACTAAAGCGGAAAGTCGAGAAACTTGACAAGGATATGGAAGAGCTCAGGAAAATCGTCATTCCGCAAGCCGAGACGACCGGATCGCAGAGCCCGAAGATAGTCTGGTCGGACCTGGATATCCAACTCTACGGGTATCTGAAACTTGACGCCGCTTACGACTCTTCTCGGATTAACAACGGTAATTATGCCCAGTGGGTCGAACAGGAGAACAACAATAAAGACGACGACCAGTTCAATATGACAGCCAACCAGAGCCGTTTCGGGGTGAAAATCAACGGGCCTGACGGAGAAGCCATGAATACCAGCGGATTAGTCGAGGTGGACTTTTATGGTAGCGACGCGGCTGAAAATAAAGCACAACTAATGATGCGCCATGCTTATATGAAGCTGGACTGGCCTGAGTCTCGGTTCAATATTATCGCCGGCCAGACATCGGACGTAATAAGCCCATTATTCCCCTCTACATTAAACTACAGCGTCGGCTGGTGGACTGGTAATATTGGCTACCGCCGTCCACAAATTAGGCTGACCAAAGAATTAGGCTTTGTGACGGGCGGTTTTTTAAAGCTGGAAGGCGCTTTGACCAGGACAATCGGCAGGGATAATATCTATATGGAAGGAACGACCGATTCAGGTGAAGATGCCGGTTTTCCCACTTTTCAGGGCAGGGCCAGCATGACGCTTCCCATGTTAGGAGCACAAGAAGCTACAATAGGTCTGTCCGGGCACTGGGGCGAGGAAGAGTATGATATTGCAGTCAGCGGTCGGGAGAAAGAATTCATGACATGGTCCTTGAACCTGGATTACACTCAACCAATCTGCAGTAAGGTACAAATCAATGCCGAATTGTTCACGGGCGAAAATTTGAATGCCTACCTGGGCGGGATAGGTCAGGGCGTAATTACCGATACGACCAAGCCGAACCATTACGAAGAGATCGGCAGCAAAGGCGGCTGGATTGCTGCAGGTCTGGGGCCGTGGGATAATAAGCGGTTCAATGTAGGTTTTGCCATGGACGATGTGGACCGCAGTAATGTCAACGATGGCGATCGGACTTTAAACCGTTCTGTGTTCGGGAACGTATATTGTTCCCTTAACAAGCAAACTGATGTTGCCTTCGAGATCTCACACTGGCGGACTGAATATCGTGGACCCGGCGACGGCGATAGCCTGCGAGTACAAACAGCCCTTATTTACAAATTCTAAAAGGTAATTTTTTTAAGGTTGACATGTTTAGGAAATTCAGGTAGATTCTCACTTTATCCTATCTATAATCAAGAGAGTAGTGAGGATATCTACTAAAATCAAGCATATAACATAGAGATTACTATATAAACAATTTGCTAAAAAGCATTAAAAAAGGCAATTAGAGCACAATAATTAACATTAAATTACGTAAAGGAGAATCCATGGGACAAAAAAAAGCAATTGACTCTCTAATGAGCGAGGGACGGACATTTCCGCCGCCAGAGCAAATTAAAGCCAATGCTTATGTCAACAGCATGGAGCAGTTCCAACAGATGTGGGAAAGTTCGATCAACGACCCCGACAACTTTTGGCTTGAGCAGGCAAAGAGCCTCCACTGGTTCAAGGAACCAACAAAAGCTCTGGATTACACGTGGGATACGAAGGGCCGTAAGATTGAGCATACATGGTTTGAAGACGGCCAACTGAACGTCTCATACAACTGCCTGGATCGCCATCTCGGAACCCCGACCGCAAAGAAAATCGCACTGTTGTGGCAGGGTGAGGCGGAAGACGCTGTTAAGAAATATACCTACGAACAGCTTCATAAGGAAGTTTGTAAGTTCGCCAATGTCCTGAAGTCAAAGGGTATAACAAAAGGAGACCGTGTAGCGATTTATATGCCAATGGTTCCGGAACTCCCGATTGTTATGCTGGCATGTGCCCGCATCGGCGCGATTCATTCGATCATCTTCGGCGGATTCAGCGCAGATGCGATCGAGGGTCGCGTCAACGACTCCGACTGCAAAATGCTGATTACATCCAATGTTTCGCTGCGTGCCGGAAAGCACATCAAACTAAAGGATATTTCCGATGTTGCATTGGAGAAAACACCGACAATCGAAAATGTGATCGTCGTCAAAGTGAATAATGAGCCGTGTCATATGAAGGACGGCAGAGACGAATGGTATCACGATGAGATGGCCGGCGCATCCGAAGAATGCGAAGCCGTACCGATGAATGCCGAGGACCCGCTGTTCATCCTTTACACATCCGGCTCGACAGGCAAGCCCAAGGGCGTCGTCCACACAACAGCCGGATATTTGATGCACATTACGCTGACTCATAAAATCGTCTTCAATATTCACGACGATGATGTTTACTGGTGCACCGCCGATATCGGCTGGGTCACGGGACACAGCTATATTGTCTATGGCCCGCTTGCAAACGGCGGCACATCGCTGATGTTCGAGGGAGTTCCCACTTACCCGGACGCCGGCCGATTCTGGCAGATTTGTGACAAATTCGGTGTGACCGTTTTTTATACGGCTCCGACAGCCATTCGGGCACTGATGCGTCTCGGCGACGAATGGCCCGCGAAATACAAACTGGACACGATGAGAATACTCGGCACGGTAGGCGAGCCCATCAATCCGGAAGCCTGGATGTGGTATTATGAGAAAATCGGCCGAAAAAAATGCCCCATCGTCGATACGTGGTGGCAGACGGAGACCGGCGGATTTATGATTACACCCTTGCCGGGCGCCCATACCCTGAAACCGGGCAGTGCCAGCCAACCTTTCTTCGGCGTTGATGCAGTCGTTTTGAGAGACGACGGCAGCGAATGCGATAGAAACGAAGGCGGCAAGCTTTGTATCCGTAAACCGTGGCCCGGAATGATGAGAACAATGTGGGGCGACCACGACAGATTTGTGGATACATATTTCACTATGTATGACAACATCTACTTTGCCGGCGACGGTTGCCGAGTTGACCCGGACGGCGATTACTGGCTCATGGGCAGAATCGACGATGTCGTTAATGTGTCCGGCCATCGTATCGGCACTGCCGAGGTCGAAAGCGCCCTTGTCAGCCACGACAAAGTCGCCGAAGCGGCGGTTACACCCATCCCCCACGAAATCAAGGGGCAGGGTTTATATGCCTTCGTAACGCTTATCGGCGGCGTCGAGGAAACTGAAGAGCTGAAGAAGGAGCTTATAATGCACGTGCGAAAGGAGATTGGTGCTATCGCAGCACCTGAAGCGATTCAGTTTGCACCGGCTCTTCCGAAGACGCGTTCCGGCAAGATTATGCGGCGTATCCTGCGTAAGATTGCCGAGAAAGATACGAGCAACCTTGGTGATATCACTACGCTTGCTGACCCGCACGTGGTCGAGGACCTGATTAAAGGCCGGGGCAAGTAAAATGTTTTCTTGAAAAAGACTCAGAGCCGGGTGCATACAATCGTGTGCATCCGGCCTATTTTATTGAAAGGAAGATTATGGCCGGGCAAAAGGTAATGAATCGGTGGCTGGTGGTGATTGGCGGAATCCTGATCCAATTGTGCCTTGGAGCGATTTATGCATGGTCGGCATTCACGAAAAAACTGACGGAAGCACCGTTCAGTTTCACGAAACTGCAAACTCAGCTCGTCTTCTGCGTGGGCCTGGCGACCTTTGCGGTCGTTATGGCCCTGATAGCAGGCAAATGGCAGAAAAAGGCCGGACCTCGAATCGTCGCGATGACAGGCGGAATTGTGCTTGGTATCGGTTATCTGATCGCGGGCTTTTCCGGCAGCAGTTTCGCCGGCATTCTCATCGGCGTCGGAATCCTGGGCGGCGCCGGAATCGGGCTGGCTTATGTATGCCCCATCGCGGCACTCGTAAAATGGTTCCCCGACAAGAAAGGTATGATTACAGGGCTCGCCGTTGCCGGTTTTGGCTTTGGCGCGCTGATATGGATTAAGCTGACGAGCGGCTTTCAGTTCGGCCCTGTCGACCTGACCCCCGGCTGGACCGGTCTATACGGCGCCGGTTGGAGCGTCAGTGCCGTCTTCAAACTATACGGGGTGCTTTTTGCCGTGCTCGTGGGCATTGGTTCACTTGTAACCATCAATCCGCCCGAGGGCTGGCTGCCGGCAGGCTGGACGCCGCCGACAACCGGTGCCGCAAGCGCGGGCGGCACAAATTTCACCGTAGGAAAAATGGTCCGGACATACCAATACTGGGTGCTTTTCCTGACGTTTACGGTCGGAGCATTGGCGGGGCTGATGGTCATCGGGATCATAAAGCTCTTCGGAATCGATGCACTGACCGCCAACGGAATCGAACTGACCAAAGCCAACGTCATGACTGGAACGGCGATGGGATTGTTCTACGCCCTGTTCAACGGGCTTGGACGAATCATCTGGGGCACCGTATCGGAAAAAACCGGACGAAAAAATGCCATCGTTCTCATGAGCGCGATCCAGGGCGTCATGATGATTGTGTTCTATTTCATCGGGGGCAAGGAAATTGGCCTCTATATCGGGGCGGCGGTAATTGGTTTCAACTTCGGCGGCAACTTCGCCCTGTTTCCCACTGCGACGGCCGATTTCTTCGGCAATAAAAACGTCGGCGTCAACTATCCATGGGTCTTTATGGCTTATGGCGTAGGCGGTATCGTCGGGCCGTTCCTCGGCGGCGCGATGGGAGACGCAAAGACATGGGCCTTCGCTTTTATCCCGGCCGGAATCGCATGCCTGGTCGCCGCCGGTTTGGCGATGACCTTAAAGCCCATTAAAACAGAAGCGGCAGACGCCTAACACCTGCTATTGATTACATGACTATAATGGCCCGAACCTTCCGGTTTGGGCCATTCTTTTTTTCCCTGCCGCCTGCCAAACCCAGAAAAAAATAGGAAGCCTAAAGAACGCAGGAAGTTGTGGCGTAAACTTTTAAACGCAAAAAGAAAAGCCTGACCCTTCTTTTTCTCAGGTGGCCCGATTGGTTAGTGGCTCTCCTCATCAATCATTTTGTCCCATAGATCATGTAAACTCCCTGAGGAGAGTTCTTTGTGCTGAGCTTCCCGTAGAATGTTAGCAATTTCACTTAGATTACATCTACTTCTTTTGAGTAATGCAGTAAAGTCTTCTGAGTTACCTTTTGTGATTCCATGAATCAATATCTCTTCAACGATAGCACTCCTTACTTCAGGAGAAACGTTTGGCATACCTTCATTGTATTCGCGAATGTATTCGATAAAAATTTCAATACCATGAGATGACTCTAGTTGAAACTCTGTGAAGCACGATTCGCCGCCTTCTCTTTTGGCCTTTGATATAATCTTACGGATAACTGATTTAATAAGATCGTACGATGCGTTGCCAACAATCCCGCTTAAAGCAGCGATGCCTATGAATACAAGCCATTGGTCTGGTGGCACTATGGACGCTTTTGAGCTGATTTCACCGTTTCTTGTTAATTGGCTTTCATAGTAGTTTCGGTAGAGGATGCCAAATTCGACAGAAGACTTTGCTGCAGAAACAATGATGTCGTAATCACGTGAAATTGGGGAGCCACAGGCTGAACATGAATTTCCATTGTCAATTATTGATGCGCAGGATAAGCAAAGTTTCATGAAACGTAACCTTCCTATAGCTAAGCTCTAATATCATATTATATGGTTTTATCGACAACACTTCTCAAGATATCACATTAACAAATGTATCCAAACATTGACGCGTCATTTATGTCTCAAAATAATCGAAAGTTGATATTAACAGTAAAACTCGCTAACAACTTCTCGACGTCACACTTTTCCCGCAAACAAACGCTGGGACCGATTTTAAGCTAATCTGTCAGGCAAAGCAAGAAAAAAGCAGGGGGAAAATATTAACGTCCCAATAGTTAATGTTGGACGTTGTGTCTCAGGATCGCAACGTGTCAGCGCCGTCTCGCTGGAGCCGCTTGTTGGCATTTCTCGTATAAAGTCTCGGGTGCAATATCGGCTCCATTTGGCCAGGCAATAGTACCGCCTTCAATCCTTGCCTTTTTGAAAAAGTTCAAATCCTTCAAAGGAGCAAATACAGGTCCTTTTGTCAAATACTCCTCAAAATCAATCACTCCGTTAGTGCCATCATCAAAAACGATCATAAAGCAGTAATTTGATTGGTATTTAATGCTCTTTACTTCGTTAAGATTCCACATGTTACACCTCAATCCAGTGGTGATATTTTTTTGAGTTCTTTTCCAGCCTGTGCGCGTTCCCAATCATCTTGAAGTTCGTTGGATCTTAGATCTATCCATTCGCGTACAAGTTTAATAGCCGTTCGTGACTGGAGATCACCCCTTGTGATGTTTCCTTTAAGATCAAAAACGGTCTTGTACCCTTGGTATTCGACATGAATATGCGGAGGCTCATGATCATCAAAAAACATCCGAATAATAATGCCGAAAAATCTGCATATTTCAGGCACTTTAGGCTCCTTCCCAAAGAATAATATATAAATATGATACCATAATAGTGCCAATCTGCAAAGCGAAACAAGAAAAAAGCGGCAAAATCACGGAATGATATGGGGACGCAGGTTTTACAAAACGGGGCTATATCATCATTATAGCCCGTGAATCGGGAAAACGCTCTTTTTGATTTTCCGAACGACCGTTTCGATCGCGGGTTCGACGGCATTTCTCTGCTGCTCGGTTACGGCCAGTGCCCTGTCTCGCAGCCCGGCCTGCCATTCGGTGCTTTCGAGAAAAACGCCGCCCATGGCGTGACTCATATCCTCGCTCTGATCGGCGCCGCAGAAGATGCTCCAGGCCAAAGCCCATGCCCTTACGGTGTTTTCGACGTTGTATCCCCCGCCGCCGGTCGCGACAATCGGCTTGTTAAAGCTCATCAGGTGATTGATGATCTCGGCGTAAACATTATTCGTCAGGCACAGATTCGCCAGCGGATCGCCCGCCAGGGCATCGGCACCCAATTCGAAAACAATTACATCCGGATTATAAGCTCTCGTCAACGGCAGAACGATAGTTTCAAATGCCTTTAGATACGCCCGGTCGTAAGTTCCCACGGGAAGAGGAACGTTCACGCAGTAGCCTTTTCCCTGGCCCGTTCCGATTTCATTCTCGAATCCGGTGCCGGGAAATAGCGTTTTGGGGTTCTGGTGAAGCGATATAGTCAGCACGTCCGAACGGTCATAGAACTTGTTAGCAACGCCGTCGCCGTTATGAACGTCCACATCGAGATACAGAACCCGTTTTTTCTGCTCTGCCAGCACGATACAGGCCAGCGCCACATCATTGATATAGCAAAAGCCGGCTGCAAGTTCGGGCCCTGCGTGATGATATCCTCCCGATGGATTAAACGCTATATCAGCCTCGCCTGACAAAATCATCTTCGCAGCAGTCAGCGTGCCTCCCGCAGCTAAAACCGAATACGCATACAATCCCTTAAAGATCGGACAATCCTGGGTGCCGATACCCATTTGAAGTGCCTCAACATCCAAATGCCCGGCGGCGGCGTTCTTCAGGGCGTGCAGATAGCGTGCCGTGTGAAACTTCTTTAGCACGATTCTCTCAGCGGGCTTCGGCACGACCTCGCTTTTGCCGCTCCCGGAAAGCATCCCCAACGAGGATACGATCTCTCGAACTTTTGTGGCCCGGATAGTGTTGAAAGGATGTTCCGGCGGATAACTATATTTCTCAAACTCAGATGAGTAAATGAAAACAGCGTTCTTAGTTGTCAATGCCGCACCTGATTATTTTTGTTCTCTTAAATCGTAAGTGATGTCGTAAGCATAACCGTCGAATTTCTGGTTGATTTTATAGCCGGAGTTATGAAAAATGGAAAGCATCGCCTCGTTCGACGGCAATACCTTTGCCCAAAACCGCTTTACGCCCCGCTGCTTTGCGATTTGGGCGATGTAGTCCAGCAATAAGGTGCCTATACCCTTTCGCTGCCATTCATCCTGCACCAGAAAGGCCACCTCGGCAGCATTGGTTTTCGGATCGAGAAAATACTGGGCGATGGCGACGATTTCCTCGCCCGAAACGCCGGGTACAACAGCCACGATGGCGATATCCTGCCGATAGTCGATATTGGTAACCCGCTGCATGTCCCGATGAGGGAACGACATCGTACGGGCCATATAGCGGGTCTGGACGGATTTTTCGCTCAATGAGTACATCATCTCGGACAGGGACGGCTCGTCGGTGGGCTTAATCGGCCTGAAGAATATCTGCGTGCCATCACGTAACGTGTCATACTTTTCCAGCTCTTCCGGATACGCAACCTGCTCCCAGGATAATTCGATCTGGTCTTCGTAGAGATAGTTTTGAGCCTTCGCCGCCTGGATGAGCCCTTGTCTGAATTTCGGATGCGCTATATGGATAAGGTCCATGACCCTCTCTCTGATACTCTTGCCGTGCAGGTAGGCGATCCCGTATTCGGTCACGACATAGTGGACATCCCCTCGCGTCGTGACCACCCCGGCACCTTCGGTTAGGTGCGGCACAATCCTGGAAACCTCCTCCTTTTTCGCGGTCGACGGCATCGCAATTATCGCTTTGCCCCCCCTGCTGCGCGCCGAGCCGCGGATGAAATCGACCTGTCCGCCAATGCCGCTATAGAATTGATAGCCTAACGAATCGGCGCAAACCTGGCCTGTCAAGTCAATCTCGAGCCCGACGTTAATTCCCACCATCTTCTCATGCTGGCTGATAATGTAAGGGTCGTTGACATACTCGCTCGGGTAGAATTCGAAGAAGGGATTATTGTTGATGTAATCGTAGAGCCGCTTCGAGCCCATACAGAAACTGGCGACAATTTTGCCCCGGTTTAGAGACTTTTTGGCACAGGTGATTGCCCCGCACTCGATCAGGTCGATAATCCAGTCGCTGAACATTTCGGTGTGGATGCCGAGGTCTTTTTTGTCTTTCAGGAATTCTGCCAGTGCCTGAGGGATCCGCCCGATCCCGCACTCAATTGTGCTGCCGTCTTCCACGAGCCTGGCGATGTTCTGGCCGATACGGCGTAACGTTGCAGTCGGATTTTGTTCCGCAACCTCGATGATGTCTTCGTCGCACGGCACCAGCATCTCGATCGCGTTGACGTGAATGAAACTGTCACCGAACGTTCGAGGCATCCTGCTGTTGACCTGCGCAATGACGTACTTGGCGTTGGAGGCGGCGGATTTGACGATATCCACAGAGACACCGAGGCTGCACAGGCCGTTTACATCCGGCGGTGTAACACTGATCAGTGCAACATCGACGGGAATCCGCCCGGTCTCGAACTCGTGAGGTATCTCCGACAGGAAGATCGGGGTATAATCTCCGATCCCTTTATCCAAAGCATGCCGGACATTGTCGGCGATAAAAAAGCTGTTCATCTTGAATTTCTCGCGAAATCTCTCATCCGCATAGGGAGCCGTCCCCATCGTCAAAAGATGAACAATGTGAGCGTCATAGATTTTGCTTGAATGCTCGACCAAAGCGTTCACGAGATGCTGCGGCTGGCCGCAACCGGTCCCGATGAATATACTGTTGCCGGACTTAATCAGCTTCATTGCAGCCGGCGCAGTGCCTGTTTTGTCCTTATACTTCTGTTTCCAATCAAATTCCATCATGCTTACGTCTCTTTCCTGGATTCCCATTTTGCGATGCCTCGTCTTCGCTCGGCTTGAAGAATTTCTTCTCCTGGCCTTGAGCGGAATCGAAGGGTGCAAAATGAGGCCCCACTAAACCTGTTCGACACTCATTCTGGCATCCACAGCAATAGCCGTAGTGCCCGCTGGACCAACAACATACGGATTGATGTCCATTTCTTTAATCTGCGGAAATTCCGTCACCAGTTGTGAAAGCCTCTGCAAACCCTCGGCAATTGCCTCGATATCCACACCCTCCTGGCCGCGGACTCCTTTCAGCATGTGATAAGTCCTTGTGTTAATAAGCATTTGCTTTGCTTCTTCGGCCGTCAGCGGCGCCAGGTAAAACGACACGTCTTTCAGGACTTCCACCATGATGCCTCCCATTCCGAACATCATCAGCGGACCAAAATGCGGATCGCGATTCATGCCGAGGATCACCTCTTTTCCGCCGGCGCACATTTCCTGCACGAGTACGCCGAGAATGTCGGCGTCGGGCAGCTTCTTCGGTATTCGATACATCATCAGATCGAAGGCATCCTTTACCTCCTTCTCACTTTTCAGGCCAACCTGGACTCCACCGACGTCGGACTTGTGCACGATATCCGGCGACCAGATTTTCAGTACGACGGGGAATCCGAGCTGTTGGGCAATATTGGCCGCCTGCTCGGCTGTGGTGGCAACGGAGCCTTTCGGGGTTACGAAACCATAGGCTTCGAGGATATCCTTGGATTCGGTCTCGCCGATCTCTCGAACATTTTGGCGCAGGTGTCTTTCGATTATGTTTTCGACTTTGCGACGGTTAACAGGAAAGAGTTTGACGACCCGCTTGGGCCTGGTGCGCCATCTAACATAGTCCGCCATCGCCTTGATTGTCGAAACAGCACTTTCAGGGGCATCATACTGCGGGATCTTCCCTTGCCGCAAAACCTTCACTCCGTCCCGGACTTTTCCGGCACCCAGGAAACAGGCAAGAATCGGTTTGTTGTGTTTTCCGCCGCTGAGCTTGACCATCGCCTCGGCGGTACCAACTGGTTCGGTCATTGCCTGGGGCGTCAGAAGCACCAGGACGATATCAACATTTTCATCACCGAGAACCACATCCAGCGCGAACTCGTACCGGTCGGCAAGCGCATCTCCCAGCACGTCAACGGGATTATTCAAGTTCGCCGCCGGCGGCAGCTTGGGGGCCAACGTCTCGATCGTTTTATCGTCGAGTTTTGCAAAGGAAAGCCCCACTCTTTCGATAGCGTCGGCAGCCATAATTCCCGGCCCGCCGGCGTTTGTAATTACAGCGACTCTCGGCCCCGCGGGCAGCGGCTGATCGGCAAATGCCTGGGCATAATCAAACTGCTCCTTTATCGAATTGCACCGGATAATCCCGGCGCGTT
>Ga0268282_1001004_pt1 | contig 13014 bp, 17 predicted proteins | sample saktaG_12_FD_190133 | JGI IMG/M metagenome (GOLD analysis project Ga0268282, IMG submission 190133) | Saline water microbial communities from Sakinaw Lake, British Columbia, Canada - sak_2011_5_24_120m | ecosystem: Environmental > Aquatic > Non-marine Saline and Alkaline > Saline ...
CTCACTTACTGACACCGTCGGATGAAACCCAACGAAGACGTGAACGTGGTCAGGCATCACCTCCAACGCAAACAACACGAAACCGCGGTCCTCCGCGACCTCCCGAAAAACACACTCACACTCACTTTTAACGTCACCCACCAAGATACTAAACGCGTATTTTGGTTTCCACACCAAATGGAAACTGCACTGACCACATCCATGGCTCACGCTAAACACATCCATTTTGGCATCCTCCATACGGCAGCCCTCCAAAGGCCCGCCGAAGGCAGGCGCGCCGCCGTATGGAACAAAATTAGAAACCCAAGAAATTCAAGGTCGCCTTTCATCTGCGGGCTAAAAGCCCGCAGTATTCAGGCGACCAAGGTAATAAAATAAGTCTTGTATTTCGGAATCTTCAAAGCAGCAGTCATGCTCCCAGCACCCAAAACACCAAACACCAACACAAATGCTAGAGGTAGAGTGCAACAGCTTGACGAGATTATCGCAGCCTTAAATCCCAGTTTAATTCCCTTGAAATCCATTTGAAAACATATAAAAATAAAAAGAAGAAATTAGAAATTCAATCCATTCTTTAACAACAACCAGGTCCCATCGTCACACCTCCAGGTTACTTTTATCAACATGATATCAATTAGTTATTTAAATATTTAAAAGGTCAAGTATCTTTACAGTAACCATGAATTCACACAAAAAACCACCCACTGATATATCCCCCGAGGAATTCTGCCCTATCAGACACACAATAAAAATCCTCGGAAAAAGGTGGACGATACTGATAATCAAGGAAATATTCTACAGCAAGAAGAAAAGCCTGAGATTCATGGACATCAAAAAAAGACTTACAAACATTAGTGCAAAAGTCCTGTCTGAAAGACTCAAAGAGATGGGGAAAGACAACATTGTGAAACGGCGAGTCTTTTCAAAACAAACACCGCCCCGAGTATACTACTCACTAACCGAAAAAGGACATGACGCATGCACAATAATCGACGAATTCAAAAAGTACGGAATTAAATGGGGCACTAAAAACACATTCGACTGCTCCGACCTCGACTGCGAATTATGCGCTCAGATGAGAAACCCTAATCACGAAGAGAGTTGACTGAGAAGCTCGCAAGTTTTACAGATTTTTTTACTAGATGGTTCACCGCACAAATCACATTCACATATTACTCCTGAAGTCACCTGTTTTTTCAATTCAGGCAGAACTTTAAGAAACCCGTAAATGATGTTTTTTTTAGTGCCGGGCTTCTCAACCTCCAACCTGTTTAGCATACCCTTAACTTCAGATCTAAAGGAGTCTAAAGAACAGGGGCAGGGATCGTAGACGACTGGGAATTCATTGAGTCTCGAGTATCTTTCAGTTTCCGCTTCAGTGCAAAAATATAGTGGCTTGATGCGGGGAATGAATTTCTTGTGAGATAATAGACCCGTTTTCGGACCAAGCCGTGCGGATTGCATTACGTTTCCTTGAATGAAGTTCATAAAGACTGTTTGAGCTTCATCGTCTAGGTTGTGTCCCGTCGCAATGCAAGACGCCTTAAGCTTCCTCCCCTTTTTGTTTAAAATATTGCGCCTTACCACACCGCAAATCGTGCACGCGTTAATGTGAACTCCCTTATCCGCTAAAACAGATTGCATGTGGCAGACCGAGCATCCGAATTCATCCCGCATTTGCACTACATGCAATTCAATTTCTTCGCCAGCGCAAAATGATTTGATGTTCCCAATATTTTTCTTGGAGTATGCTCCAAGAAGCTGGTCAATAATCATGCCGGAAACATTGAAACCCAATTTTTTCAAAACAAAAAGTGTAGTAGTCGAGTCTTTCCCGCCGGAAACAGCAACCAAAACATTATCATCTGGATTAATGAGCTTATGTTTTTTTATCGTTGAATAAACCTTTTCTTCAAATTCCTTCAGAAATTTCCCGTCAGAACTTTTCATAAAAGCGGTCAGATTATCTCAAGCATTCGCTCGATAGACTCCCTGGCCCGAAGCCGAATATCCTCGGGTATGGAAACAACATTCCTTAATTCCTTAAGCGACCAGGCAACCTTATCCAAAGTGGTCCGCTTCATGTTCGGACAGACTGCAAGTTCGGACGCGGGATAGAAAGACTTGCCAGGAATATCTTTTTTCAGACGGTGGATCATTCCAACTTCAGTCCCCACGATAAATTCGGTCGCACTCGAATCCCGGGCGTTTTCGACCATGCCGCCGGTCGACAAAACCTTGTCGGCAAGCTCTATGACTTCGGCACGGCATTCAGGGTGGACCATGACGCAAGCTTTCGGGTGAGCCTTCTTCTCCCGTAGAATGTCGTCGGCCAATATTTTCACGTGGGTTGAACAATAACCTTCCCAAGGTATAATCTTCTTGTCGACCTGAGTCGACACGTAGTTTGCGAGATACTTGTCGGGGACGAAAATGATCTCTTCAGCATCAAGTGATTCCACAACTTTTATTGCATTAGATGACGTGCAGCATACGTCGACTTCAGCCTTCACATCAGCATTAGTGTTAACGTACGCTACAGTGGCGGCATCAGGGTGTGCGGCTTTAAGCTCGCGAAGCTTTGCAACGGAAATCATCTCGGCGAGAGGACATCCAGCGTAAATGTCAGGTATAACAACCAACTTATCCGGAGATAGTATTGCCGCGGTCTCGGCCATGAACTTGACACCGCAAAAAACTATGACGTCGGCGTCAATCTCCTGCGCCTTCTTGCTCAAGCCGTATGAGTCCCCTAAAAAATCCGCGACATCTTGGACGGAAGGCAACTGATAATTGTGGGATAATAAAACGGCATTCCTCTCTTTTTTCAGGGATGTTATCTCCTTGACCAGTTCTTCGACACTCATCTTGATATGGCCTAATATTGGGAGTAAGACTTAAATATATCCTACCACAAAAGAATGCAAATCTACTTCAAGTAGATGCTTCCGAAATCCTTAAGATAGGTGAAATCATCATCAGTCTTAGCCCCCTTCACCCGCTCCGTGATGTAGGTGAGGTTAGCATCCAAGTAATCGGCGTGATGGATCAACAAGGCTTCGGGGAATGCAGGAGTCTTGGGGCTTCCCCACTCAAGCTTTCCGTGATGTGATTCAACAATATGCTTAAGCTTAACCTTAAGGTTGTCGGAAATGTCTAAATCAACTATCTTGTTGTGTAGAATCTCAACACCCATTACGACGTGTCCCACAAGCCTGCTCTCCAAAGTAGGCTTGATGTTGGTTGTGACGGAAAACTCCCGCGTCTTTCCGATATCATGGATTAACGCACCCGTAATAACCAAATCCCTATCGAGTCCGGGATAAATCTTTAGTGCATTCTCGCAAATCCCAACAACTGAAAGAGTATGCTCGAGAAGACCACCAATCCAGGCGTGATGCTTGTATAATGCGGCAGGAGAATATTTGAACGCCTTCACAAGCTCCTCGTCTGAAAACAAAACCCCCAAAACCTTGATTAATTCAGGATCCTTAACCGACGAGATAAAGCCCTCAAGCTCGGAAAACATCTCCTCTATCTCCCTCTCACTCTCCTTCACAAAATCACCCTTAACATACTCGACAGGCGACAAAACCCTAATATCAGACAAGTCATTTAAGGCAAGCTCTTTCACATCACGGTACTCTGAAACCTCACCCAGAACATGAACAACATCATCAGCGGAAATGGAATCATAGACTTTTTTGACTGAATCCTCATCATCGGGACCCCAAACCTTAAGCATAATCTCCCCTGAAGAATCCCCAAGCCGAAGCTCGAACATAAAACCCTTCGAATATTTTTTCAACGGTTTTTTGAATTTCACAGCGAAATTCCCGTCCACAGTGTCAAACACTTCAAAGTCGATAATCTTTTTCATGCAAAGTACCGTTAGTTATCTAAAAGCTTTATAAAATAGTATTGTGATGGCTCACGGAATCTCATGGGGCGGTAAAGACGAGGACGGCGGAACCGCAACAATCATCAAACAAAGAAAAAGGAGGAGGATCGACTGGAGCGAGACAGGGAAGATGACCCTCTTTCTCGCAGACGACGTGATCATCGCCGCGATAGTAATCTACCAGATACTCAGGCTCCTTTAAACCTAAATAAGGATGCTCGGCCCGTCGCTTTGCCGCCAACCATAACAGAGCGTGGGATTCTTGCTAGGCCCAACACCCAAAACACACTCCATCGTTCCCGGATTCTTCTTGACCATGTCGGCGACATACAATCCGACACCAAAGATTAAGGCGACAATAACCAACACCCAGATAATGCCCTTAACTTTCATAGTATAAACAATAGTAAGACAATCAAGAAATAAATAAAAAATCAGCCGGAAAACTCTCTCCTCTCGACCTCCTCTACAGGTGAATCCTCGAAATCCTCCAAAACCTTTTTCGAAACACCCCTAAACTCTGAGACAGCCTCACCCAGCGATCGAGCGAACATTGGAAGCCGTTTTCCATCGAATAATATGAGGAAAAGCGCTAGTAAGAATATTAGCTCTGAGTTTCCAATCATAACAATAGCTATTATTCAAAGGAGGGTTATTAATTATGGTGAGGGACACAGGATCCAAATTCAAGGAGCTCGTAGATCTTATGGAGTACATGCGGGGGCCTAAAGGATGTGCTTGGGATAAGGAGCAGACTATTGAGGATTTCTCCAAACACTTGAAAAATGAGAGTGATGAAGTCTTAGAGGCTATTTCCAGGAAGGATTACCCGAATCTGAGGGAGGAGCTTGGAGACCTCTTGTGGAATATCGTCTTTATCTCACAGATTGCATTGGAAGAGGGTTTTTTCACTATAGAGGATGTCATAAATGACGTGAACGAGAAGATTGTGAGGCGCCACCCCCACGTGTTCGGGGGTGAGAGGATTAGCGATCCCGACGAGATTATTAGGCGCTGGCACGAGATTAAGCGGGATGAGAAGAAGTGAACGCATTAACCTTTGACGTTGAAGAGTGGTTTCAAGTAAACTCTTTGAGAAATGTTGTCTCAGACAGGGAGGATGAGCTCGAATCCAGGGTAGTCAACCAAACACGGAAAGTCTTGTCGATACTCGACGAATACGAGACTAAGGCCACCTTCTTCGTGTTGGGCAAGGTTTGTGAGAAACACCCTGAACTCGCATCCGAAATATTTGAGGGGGGTCATGAAGTGGGCTCCCACGGCTTCGGACACCAGAAAGTCTACGAGATGACTGAAAACGAGTTCACACTGGATGTTGACGCGTCCGTAAAATCAATCGAAAGCGCCTGCGGAGTCAAACCCATTGGTTACAGGGCGCCTAACTTTTCAGTGACAGACGACTGCAATTGGGTTTTCGACGTCTTGAAGGAGAAGGGATTCTCATACGACTCGAGCATATACCCTTCCAGGATCGTAAACCCTAACGCACCGTCAAAACCCACAAGCCTGACGAAAATGAGTAACGGCCTCTGGGAGGCTCCAGGTTCCACCAAATCCTTTCTAGGTTTTAGAGTCCCCTACGGAGGGGGATTATTCCTTAGAAACGAACCATACTCTCTCACAAAATCCATCATGAAAAAAGAGAACAAGAAAGGGCGTATGACAGTCATCTACATGCACCCTTGGGAGCTCGACTCGGATCACCCCAAGATTCCGTGCAGCCGAAAGGCAAGGCTAATACACTACTGGGGGTTGAATCGCAGCGAAAAAATACTTAGAAACCTCCTCAAAGACTTCGAATTCAAACCCTTAAAAGAAATAATCAAAGAATAAAAAGTAGGGCATTAATTTTTTATTACTCGAACATATTACTAAAGGAAAATGTCTGATGACAGTGAAGGATTATCGTATCTGATTGAAAATTTGATCAACTATATTAAGACAACTCCGAAAGGGGTCTTGATATTTTGGACTATTCTTCTTATCGCATTAGTCTACACGCTAAACAACGCGTGGGGTTATTTAGGCTGGTTTTTCGGAGGCTGAATTCAAAACACTAAGACTCCACCATACCCCACCACCTGACTTAAGTCGCCGGTAACATCCCCCGAAGTCTGATAGCCTGCGAGCTCGGCTTTGCTTGCACCAAGCTCTTTACAAGCGTAAAGCATGATCGCTGTCGGAAGCACACCGCACATTGAAATATTTTTTTCAGAGACGACTTTCAAAAGCTTTACGGGGTCGAGCTTCAAAACAGCCTCCAAGGCGTCAGCGTCCTTGAGTTTCGCCGACTCCTGCGACTCATAATGAGTAAGATCTGTCGAGGCGACGATAACTGTTTTTCCACCGTAATTTTTTATCACGGAAGCCAAGGCTTTACCCACCACCTCCAAGTCTTTTGAAGCTTCATCGTCTAAGGGCATGTGTCCCACGCAAATCGGCACGAACATAAATCCCTCGCTCAAATACTGTAGAAACGGAAGCTGAACTTCAATGGAGTGTTCGCGCTGGTGAGCCAACTCATCCTCTTGAACGAGCGGGGATTTCAAAAGAATCTCCTTGGAAAGGTTTGAGTCTACAGCTACTTCCCCAAGAGGAGTCTTCCACAATCCCTCCCTCATAAGAGAGAAGCGAAGCCCTAATCCAGTATGATTCGGCCCTAAAATCACGTACGTGTCAGCAGGCTCGATCTGAGAGTAAACCAAGCCCGCAACCCCTCCAGAATACATGTAGCCGGCGTGCGGAACCATCACACCCAAAACACTCTTCTTCTGCTTGGGCTCGCCCATAAACTCCGCAATCTCGCCCAACAAAACGTCGGGAGAGTACGGGTAAAACTGTCCAGCAACAGCCGGCATGCGAATCATCAAATACCTTATTAACCTCTTTAGAAATATAACTAGTATGCTCTACAAAAAGTTCTTCACAACCTCCGGAACAGGGTTAAGTACGACTAGCAGGCTAAACGCATTCGACAAAGCCCTCGTCTCCGCCCGCATAGACCAATGCAACCTCGTCCCAGTATCAAGCATCCTCCCCCCATACGCAACACCAATAGAATACGCCCGCATACCCCCCGGCTCCATCACACACTGCGTGCTCGCAAGAAATGACGGCGAAGAAGGGGAATCAGTTTCAGCGGGAGTAGCCTGGGCCATGTGCGAGGCACACGAAACAAAAGAAAGATTCGGCCTCGTCGCCGAAGACACCCGAAAAACAAGCGACACAAACATCACCAAAACACACTTAAAAGAAAAACTCGATGAAATGGCCGACGCCCGCAACATGAAAATCCTGGAATACAAAACCGAAACCACAAGCATAAAAGAAATACCCAAAGAAAACCACGGAACCGCAATCACAGCACTAGTATACACAAACTAAACTCCTTTTTAAAAAATAAACACCCAATAACATAGACGCACTAAGACGATGACCCAGAACAAAAGTGTTCTGGTGAATGTACACGATGCCAAGTGGGGCTTCCGCGAAGCGGAATTCCACACCTTTGACCAAACATTAATAAAAGTTGCCTCGGTGGCTCAGTCTGGTAGAGCGGCAGACTTGTAAGTCGGAATTTCCCGACGAGAAAGAGCGCACATCAGCCTTCACGGCTGAGTGCACCTGAACAACAAAGGGAGAAACCAAGTCATCTGCACGTCGAGGGTTCAAATCCCTCCCGGGGCTTGTCCTATTCTTTTAGAGATACTTTCATAATTGTACTCACTGATTATGAAAGATATTGTTGCTTGCCCCATCTGTGGGAGTAAAGAATTATCCGGGCTGAAACATATGGAAAATTGGATGAAGAAAACTCCCATGTCCTCATATACGTGTCAAAAATGTGGGAATCTAGCAATACCCTTCATTTTAGACTCAGAAGAAGATTATAAAAAATTTCTAATTGAACTAGAAAAGAAAGATCAAGAATAAATTTCAGACGGAGACTTCAGTTTTCACCGATAAAAACTACTTATTATCCCCCAACTTAAACTTGTTTTGTTTTCGACTGAATATTCTATTGATAGGTTAACCCAATACCAATCTCCTTCGTGCTTGTTTTTAAAGGTTTCACAATTGGGAAATGTTAATATAAATTCTTTTTCTGGACCAACCACATAAGGGAAGGTATCAAATTGTTTATCACCAATTATCATGTAGTGTTTCTCCTTGCAAGAGGGGCCAGTTCGATAGTGGAACAAACACTTAATTTTCTTAAATAAAGAACGATGACCATAAGAGCATTCAATATTGGTTAAATCCAGCTTTGTTATTCTAACAGATTCATTTAGTGTGTTAATAAAACGACCTCGAAAAGTACCCTCCGGAGTGATTATACTCATTTGACCTAAAATCAGTTTGAAAGGATGAAGACCTGTGTATGTAGCCTGCATATTATGAGACATTCTAACGACTAACAATTTGTACGCAAATCCCCCAGCAATAAGAACAATTAATAAAATTAAGATAATTATTTTCCTCGAAATCATTTGGGAACCACCTTTTTACTGCATTCAGCTATTAGAGTGGGATAAAAAAAGAGAGTGGTTAGTCTGAGAAATAGCTTCTTTTCTTGTATACGAAAAATGCCAGGAGGCTGTAGAATCCTACCGGGCCAAGGAACTCATTGGATTGGATGTGACAAGCTCTGATGAAGTTAAACTCGGTACGGTAAGAGAAATAGGTTTGACAAAAGAACGAAGGAAAAAGGTTTTCATAATTGAAGGTCCACTGATTTCCGAGATAAGAGGAAAGACCCAGGAGATTGTGAAACTAGATGACATCGTGAGAATACGGAATTATATTCAAATTGGTTTGGAAAAAAAAGACTTCTACCAGGAAGTCAAAAAAGAATCCCGGTGAGCAATGATATTTGATTTGCTGGCTAACGGGGAGCTTCTTTTCGCAATCGTCCCTGGACTCATCCTCTTCCTCTATGGGATTGAGCATTTCAGCATCGAGATTCAGCGGATTTGTAAGCGATCGGCCGGTAACGTGAGTATGGAAGACATGTGTTTTTAATGCAGGGCGACTTAATATCTTACTTACTATGAGCAGTCTTAAAACCGGTGATATGAAGCGGATGGTAATTTTGGGGGTGATTATATTCATTGTTTCGTTTGCTCCAAGGCTTTTGCTATTGTATAGTAATCTGTTGTGGTTTGAAGCTGTGGGTTTTCAACAAGTCTTTTGGAGGACCCTCTATTTTCAAGTGCTTTACGGACTGGGAGTCGCCGTGTTTATCTTAATCTTACCATCACTTAATCTTCTTTACGCTAGGGCACCGAAAAAATGGGTGGTTGCAACAGCATGTGTGGCGTTAATACTCGGTTTAATGGTTAGTGGAGGATGGCAGACGGCAGCCCAACACTTTTTCAGTGTCAAATTCAATGAACAAGATCCAGTCTTCAACACCGACATTGGGTTCTATGTATTCAGTTACCCCCTCCTCAAACAGATTGTGAATCTCGTTTTCGCAAGTCTGGTCCTTTCAGCGGTAGCTGTGGGGGCATTTTATGTAATCAAGGGTGATTTAGTGCTTCCGCAGGTGACACAAGACACAGTCAGCGATGGACTGGTGATATCTGGGTTGCCAAGTCAGGCCGGCATGAAACTCTCAGAGAAGGTTAAAAAACAGGGGTTTATACTTTTGGGGTTGTTTTTCCTAACACTTGCATTCAACCACCTGCTTGCACGTTATCAGGTGCTTTATTCATCCACGGGCATCGTCTTTGGTGCGACATATACCGATGTCACAGTAACATTGCCTGCTTTGTTGCTTGCGTCAGCTTTTGCAATCTTGGCTGCAGCGGTCTGCTTCACTGGAAAAATCAACTATGTTAAGGCGGCAGTAATGGTATACTTGCTTGTATCCCTAGTGGGCCTTACTATCCTTCCAACTATCGTCCAGAAATACAGGGTACTGCCCAGCGAGATACAGCTTGAAAAACCGTACATAGACACAAACATCAGGTACACGCAATTTGGATACGGGCTCGACTCAGTGGATGAACGGTTCATCAGCCAAGTACAGACACAAGATGAGATACCGGAGTCTGAACAAATCAAAAACATCAGGCTATGGGATTGGCGGCCACTTAAGGCTATCTATCGGCAGATGCAGGAGATTAGAAGCTACTACAGCTTCAATGATGTTGACATAGACCGCTACCAGTTATCAAGTGGATACCGCCAGCTTATGCTGTCTCCAAGAGAGATAGACATTGATGAACTGTCTGGTAAAGCCAAGACCTGGGTAAACCAACACATCATATATACGCACGGTTATGGGGTGGTGGGCAATAACGTTAACCAAGTCAATGAAGAAGGACAACCCGATTACATTATACAGGACATTCCACCGAAAACAGATGAAGAGAACCTTAGACTTTCTCGGCCCGAAATTTATTACGGAGAATTGACACACAACTACGTGTTAGTGAACACTACCCAGGAAGAATTCGACTACCCTCAAGGGGACGTGAATAAAAACGTCCGCTATAGCGGCTTGGGCGGCGTATTACTCGATAACCTACTGAAAAAAATCGTCTTCGCAGTCAGGGAAGGGGACATGAATCTCTTGTTGTCTGAATACCTCACAGAGGACTCCCGGATTATGACAGACAGACAGATACAGAAACGAGTTGAAGAGATAGCCCCCTACCTCAAACAAACCGACGACCCATACATCGCAGTAGTTGATGGAAGACTAATGTGGATAATAGATGCCTACACAACCACGGACAAGTATCCCTATAGCCAGCCTACCGATGACTTCAATTACATCAGAAATTCTGTTAAAGCAGTTGTAGACGCATATGATGGGAGAGTCACCCTCTATGTAGTAGACGGGGAAGACCCCTTGATAAAAATGTACTCCAGCATGTATCCGGGTGTCTACACACTCTGGGACAATATGCCAATGGAACTAAAAAAACATATTCGTTACCCCCTTGACCTATTTAGGATACAGACAGAATTATACAGCATATACCATATGAACGACACTCAAGTATTCTATAATCGTGAAGACCAGTGGGAGATACCGAATGAAGTATATGGGCAGGGAACCACCCAAAAAATGGAGCCCTACTACATTTTAACAAAAATACCTGGTGAAGAAGAAATCCAGTTCATCCTTGTGCAACCGTTCACGCCACGTGGAAGAGACAACATGATAAGCTGGATGGTGGGTAAAAGCGACCAAGACTACGGCAAACTCATTGTATACAAATACCCCAAAGACTCTCTCATATACGGCCCAATGCAGATCGAGGCACGCATAGACCAAGACGATGAGATAAGCCAGCAACTCACCCTCTGGAGTCAACGAGGTTCCAACGTGTTACGCGGCAACCTAATCGTCATCCCAATCGGCAGCGGGGTACTATATGTCGAGCCACTCTACATCCAAGCGGAAAACATGGGAATCCCCGAGTTAAAGCGAGTTATTGGCTCGCTTGGCAACAAGGTGGTGATGGCCAAGACACTGCCAGAGGTATTAACAGCACTCTACAAAGGAGAGAATATAACAATAAGTGTGGAAGAAGAAAAACCCAAGGACCGGCAAACATTACTAGGTAAAGCATATGATCAATACTCTCAAGCGGAATCACTCATACGAGACGGAGACTGGGAAGGATTCGGAGAATACTACTCACTCCTGGGAGAAACACTCAAAAAAGCCCTAAACCAAACAAGTTAAAGTTTATGGAAGATTTTATTTGTCATGCGGTGGGTTTTTGACCTACTCGTTTGGTTTTTGTGGTGGAATAATCTTCGGATTGCCCTGATTTCCTTCGGGAGGTTGAGCGGAAACCCAGGTTTCACTTCGGTAGAGCAATGATTCCATAGACACAAACCCGAGCAATCAGACCTTTTTCTAACAGTATTATTTCACATTAAGATTTCAGGTATTTTACTCTGCATTCTGAACCAAAAATGAATACATGTCCGAGGCGTTTAATTTAAGTATCTTAAGATATAGGGAACTGGGGTGGGGAGTGGATTTTAATCCTATTCTCCTAATTGAATAATATCAGGGCTTGGGAGTTTGCGTGTCTTCTCTCCCGGGGCTCTCATTCAAATTAGGGCGCAGTAATGCGTTTTTCAGTTGGAATTTTTCTGCATAACTCGGAATACGTTTTCTGACTGATGATTAATATCTTTGAGATTTCATAATACTAAATCCATGAAATCAAAACCCGGTGTTGTCATTCATGTGGATGTGGGTGGTCAATTAACTAGCAGGAACACACCCTCTACTCTTGGATTCTGGATGACTGGTAGAGTAAAAAGGGCGGTTCGTATCGAAGCCAAGACAAAAGAGAAGTATTATCGAAGATATAAGGGGAAGATAGTCCGCCCCGTTGAGAGATTATACTGTATTCTACTTTACTATCTTATCAGAAACCACTTGACGAACGTTTCAAAAATAATTCTATGTAAAGACGTCAATCCTCAAAAAATCCAGGATTATCTTGGCATCCTATTCAAAGACCAAGATGAATTCAACTTGATTGAAATAAAATTCAGGGAGAAAAACTCACCAAAGTCAAAGGGACACTACCCCGCCAATAAAGCATATAAAAAACGCACAAATGCAGATAGTATTATACCCTTCCTACGTGTCGAAGCAAAATTAAAGGAAATGCTAGAGTTAAAGTAAGAAGGAAGAAGGGGCAGACAACAAATGTTGCAATTCCCGATTTTGCTGCAGGCGCCGAACGCTTTTTCTGCAGCTCCTCCAGGCAACCCCTCCAATAAATAACTATCAAACAAACTAAATAAGTATGCTAGTTACAAAATATTACTTGGTTTTGCTTACAAAATCAATCTTGATTACTTCTCAGATTCCTTAGTCTCTTGTCTTACTTTTTCTACTGGTTTTTTTTTTTACTTCTTTCTTCTCTTTCTTTTCTCTTTTTTCTTTTTCGGGTGGGTTGATTGCTTGTAGTACCTTGTATCCGTTTAAACACTTTTTAATAAACTTAATTAATATCGAATAGGGCTTAGAAGTTGTTGTGTCTTCTCTCCAGGGGGCTAACAAAAAAAGGTTCAAAAACAGGGCAGAACCGCAGTACAACGAATTT